>OLPY01000022.1_pt1 | contig 149146 bp, 130 predicted proteins | sample 1672481 | NCBI WGS metagenome assembly OLPY01 (sample SAMEA3136691, study PRJEB25190) | human gut metagenome | biome: human gut; feature: human-associated habitat; material: faeces | place: Austria | collected 2013 | reverse complement strand
ATTCAATTCTAATTATACGCTACCACATTCCTATGTCAATTTGATAATAGAGCATGTCAAAGTATCTTTGTTCAAATTTCCAAGTTCAAAAAAGGAATCGGACAACTTACACCCCAGCTGTTCAGCCGCAGCAGTAATAAACTCTTTCTCATCTTCATCTATGTCAACAGGGCTTGTAAATCCAGCAAAAAAAATATTAGCTGTAACAGATCTACTACCTACATTCATGTCAGAAATCTCTTGATACATATTCTTAATCGAAGTAATGTATTCTTTGAGAGACCTTTTTTTCTTAATCACTGATGCATTCGGTACAGTTAGCTATAGTTGCTACATCCTTCATTTTTAAGCCAGACTTCCATCAAAAAAGCACCAGCCAACTTTAATGACTGATGCTTTGCGTCTTATTTCCCAAATATCAATTTCCAGTGCAATCCCTATCGAAAATTGATCTGAAATTCATATTTCGATCAACTTATATGCTCCTTTTCCGGTTTTCTTAACCACTCCCTGTTTTTCAAATTCGTTCATAATCCGCTGTAACTGCCGAGCGGGACAATGAAGCTGAAACGACATCTTCTCGATTCCTTTGAACGACCTGTCATCGTATTTATAGTTCATGTAATTCCACACTCTTTCTGCAAGTGATGAAGGTACTGCATAGCAACAAAATATCTTAGGATGCTACACATGCAGATTCTTATGCATCTCTTCCTTAAATTCTCTCCCCTTAAATAAAATCACGCCCACTAAGAACAAAAAGCAGATCAGTGCTCCGAACATGCTCACTGTCGGTCTCCTGACAACTCCGCATACAAGCAGGATCACCGGAAGAATCAGACCATAGGCGGCAGCCATGATTTCATAGATGAGATATTCTCTCACCGGGCTTTTCTGTACCTTGGCAATTACAAACATACCTGTCAGGGTAGCCACACTCAGGATTGGAAGCACCAGATCCACCGACCAGCCGTGCCACCCGGTAAATCCATCCCATATAAAGCAGATGATCGAACCGATCAAAAGCTGCCACATTACATTTTTCAGCAGGTTATACCTTTTGAAGAATCCAATCGAAGAGGCAATCCACATTGTTGCCACACCACCGGCAGTAAACCAGGTCCAACGGATGTGGGGATGAAAGTTCAGATCCGTAACTACCATAGCTGCGGCAAGTACCAGACACAGAAAACTATAAACTTTATAAACTTTCATCTCCTGTTCACTTGGCATCTGGGGCATTGGAAATTCCGGTTCGACTTTTTCTGCTGTTATTCCCTGCTCTTTTAGCAGACGATAGAAATTCCGCTCGATATTCACGGTATCGTATCTGGATGTAAAAGCGAAGGATAACTTATCTTCAAACGAGCACAGGCACAGCTCCAGCTTCGGCGTATTGGTAAACACACCAAAGCGTTCAATATAAGGCACATAACTATCCGGCATACGGACGGCACTCATGTTAGAAAATATTGCCGTTGTATTTTTCTCAGAAAATTTTGCTCCTGCGTGGATACAGAGATTTTTCAGTTCCAATGGAGCAAGTCTCAGGATCGGATGCAACTCCAGTGCAAGCAGATCGTTGATATGAGCAGACATTTTTTCCTTTGTCAGTTGTTCTTCGAAAAAATCTTTGGTATATCTAAGTACCTCCTCAAAGCTTCTGTCCCGCTTTGAAAAATCATATCCCGGTTCTATCCAGTTGAAGAAATTCAACATGGATGTGGACGGAAAAAACTTTCGCAGATTTACCGGCACCATCAAAACTATCGGTTTTTTCTCCTGCATCTTTGACATTTCTTCATGGATTGCCTTGAGAAAGACAGCTGTCAGAAAGACCGTCATGGATACCCCCAGTTCTCTGCTTCGCTTTAACACTTCCTTTACGGAAACCACACTTTCATGAACATGGAGATGGTTCCCATCCTTCTTTTTTCTTCGGATCTGGAAGGCACGTATTTTCTTTTCCTTCGGCCGTTTCTGATCTTTGGAATAATACTTCAGAAAACTGTCTGATTCCTGGTCCTGGACAGTCATATCTTCCGGCAACATGGAAACCGGCTCAAGCCCCTCTTTCTGATGTGCCAGATACAGATAATTACTCACCAGTTCCTTCAGAAACTCCGTTGCACCGGTACCATCTGTCAGCACATGAAACACTTCAAAATTAATTCGTTTTTTATAATAAGTCACCTCAAAAAGAAGTGTCTTCTTATCTTTTACATAAAGCCTGCTGCAAGGCTCTTTATACTCTTCCTTTACGACCGGATGCAGGTTACATGGCTCCAGATAATGCCAGAATAATCCTTTTCTCAGTACCATAAGAAACATGGGAAATGTCTCCACAGTCTGATCCAGTGCCTCCTGCAAAAGTTCCTTCCGGACTTCTTCTTTTAATTCGCAATAAAACCGGAATACTCTGGTATCCCTTTTGTTACTGGCTGCGGAATACAGCTTTGCCGCATTGTCCAGCCTTCTCCAACGTGCTTTTTTCTGATTCACAATGCTTCTCCCTTCAAAAACGCATTGATATAAGTGAAACTTTCCTGCACATACAGATGCTTGATTCCCAGTGCAAAATAGCCATGTAGTGCACCTTTGATACGATGGATCTGTACATAATTTCCTGCTTCCTTCAAACGTTTTCCGTATGCCTCTCCTTCATCCCGAAGAGGATCAAACTCAGAAGTAAGTATCAGGGTATCCGGCTGATGACTCACATCTTTTGCCAGATAAGGGGCAAAATACGGATTCTGTTTATCCTCTTCATTTTTCGCATACAGGTCAATATAATCCTGCATTTTTCCTGCTGTCAGAAGATAATCCGTTCCATTTTCCTTAACGGAGGGAAATGGAGATTTTTCCGTATAATCATTATAAGTGGCCGGATAGATCAGAATCTGTCTTTTCGGCATGAATTCTCCTCGGTCTCTTGCCATCAAAGACAGTGCTGCGCAAAGATTTCCCCCTGCACTGTCGCCGATCAGAGTAATATTTTCCGGTTTTACATTTAGCACAAATTTCCCTGTATACAGTGCTTTCGCAACCACATAACAGTCCTCCAGACCAGATGGAAATTTATCCTCCGGCGCCAGTCTGTATTCTACCGCTGCCACATACTGTCCTGTTGCATCTGCAAGCCGTGCGCAGATTCTTTCATAATTATCGATACTCTCCGTTACCCAGCCGCCACCGTGGACAAACAAAAGCAGCTTTTTATCTCTGCTGTCACTGGTTTTGTCATTACTTTCCTGAAAGCTCTTTTCATTAGGGAAAAAGATACGAACCGGTACTGCATGACTTCCATTATATATTTTTTCGTCTATCTTCTTGTAAAATATCTTCATCGGATCCAGACGCTTCAGGTCTGCCATATGGCGAAATGCATCCACTTCTACACCATCAAAAGATAAGGCTTTTAATATACGTTTTGCTGCCTGATTGATCACTCTTTATTTATCTCCTTTATAATTTCGCATCAGCTACCTGGAATTCTTATATCTGACGCATTATTCTTGAACACTTGGTAACTGTGAATATACTGAACTGTTACCAAATCACATATGTATTATACCACCGATTTCCAATTATTAATATTGCTGTTTTATCCTTAATCTTCGTTTTATAACCGTATTATCATCCACTTCTTTTGTTTCCACATACATTCCTGTAGCGAAGTCCTGAATCCGTGTCATAAACAATTCACAATTTAAAATGATAAATCTAATGACTATCCGTGAAAAAAATGGTATATTGTTAACGGTAATATTTTTAAGCACGAAAGGAGCTTTTCCTTGAACACGCAAGTATCATATTTACATAAATTGAGATACTTTTTCTATATCCTAATGGCCGCGATCTTCGGCTGGTTTTTATTCATGGAATTGTTTGGTGCAGATGAGCAGAGTGCAAACCGCACTTCAACAGCCGCACTTTATTCCGGTACCTTTGTATGGGAAAAGGCAGATGGAACTTCCGAAGAAATTAAAGTGCCGGGAAAGTACCGGGTTCCGGCGGGAGAGACTATGGTTCTCACCACAACACTGCCGGATAATTATGATGAGACAGCATTTGCTATTCGTTCTTCTCTCCAGGATGTAAAGTTTTATATAGGAGGAGAACTCAGAGCCGAATACTCCACCAAAGAAACCCGATTGGTTGGGAAGAATTCCGCCAGCAGATTTGTTTTTTGCCCTACTTCCTATAAGGATGCAGGAAAAGAACTTCGTCTGGAACTGACGACTTATACATCAAACTATTCCGGTGTAGTCAATTCCATCTATTGTGGAGATCAGTCAGCCATCTGGCAGATTATCTTCCATCAATATGGACCTTCTACTTTTATCGGTTTCTTTGTTCTTTTTTCCGGAATGACTATTATTTTATTCAGCATGATCCTTGGTTTTCTCTATCATATTGACTTTGATATGGAATACCTTGGCTGGTGCATGACCATGGGTGCTGTCTGGCTGCTGGGAGAATCCAAATTAAGGCAGATTCTCGTTCCTAATGCTTCGGCGCTTGCCTCCTTATGTTTTGTCATGATCATTCTGTGTCCGATTCCTCTTTTGCTTTATGCAGACAGCATACAAAATGGCCGGCACAGACGTATGTATCTGATCGCTGGCGGAATTGTTCTGGCTAATTTTGCAATCAGTTCTGTTTTGTACAGCACAGGTATGAAAGACTACATTGAGATGCTGCCATTGGGCCAGATTATCCTCGCTGCCGTCTTTGTCATGGTATTTGTCCATCTCTTCCAGTATCTGCATAAGAGCAAATACCACACGGATCGGTTACTGCTGGTGGGATTGCTGCTCATCATGGTTTGTGTGACTATTGAATCTGCCTCCGTATATTTCGTCACCTCGGTGTCCGGTATCTTTACCGGTATCGGCATGATCATTCTGTTATTTGTAAATGTATTCCGTACGGTTCGTGGAATCCAGCATATGGAAGATATGCGTCAGCAACAGGAACTGGAAAGGAAGCAAAAGCAGACAGAGGAAATGACCCTGCAAATGATGCGCACCCTGGCTGCAACCATTGAAGGAAAGGATCGAAATAACTGCGGACATTCCATCCGTGTCGCCGAATATGCAGCATTGATCGGTAAACGACTTGGTTTGTCTTCTGAAGAAATAGAAAATCTGAAGGATTGTGCCTATCTGCACGACATCGGCGCCATCGGAATCCCGGATCAGATTTTAAGCAAACCGGGAAGACTCAGTGAAGAGGAATATGCCCTCATCAAACAGCATACCCTCATAGGTGCCCATATTTTAAAAGAGATTACACTGGTTCCTCACCTGGTTGAAGTAACAAAAAGTCATCACGAACGCTATGATGGAACCGGCTATCCGGAAGGTCTTTCCGGAGCAGCTATTCCTCTCTATGCACGAATCGTCGCCGTGGCAGACAGTTTTGATGCCATGCATTCCAGAAGGATCTATCGAAATGCTCTGTCTGAGGATCAGATTCGAAAAGAATTTTCGGAAAGTGCCGGCAAACAGTTTGATCCTCGAATCTCTGCCATTCTTCTGGATTTAATGGACGAAGGGCATCTGGAGGATGTTACAGGCAAATACAAAGAAATGGAAAACTCTCTGTATATGGATTCCAATCACACGATCAATAAGTTTATATCCGATGTGTTTACTACCATCAAAAGTCAGGAAGATATCACTAGCTACGATTTCCTTACCGGTCTTCCATTGCGTACTCTTGGCGAAAAACAAATCGCCTGTGCCGTTCAGGATCACAGTGGATGTCTTGCGTTTGTGGATATGGATAACCTGAAGAAAATTAATGATGTGCATGGACACAAGGCTGGTGACCGCGCTCTGATGACTCTGGGCAAACTTCTGGCACGCTTTGCATCAAATGGATATGCCTGTCGCCTTGGTGGTGATGAATTCTTGCTTTTCTTTCCTGACATCACCCATGAGGAAGCTTCGGAACATATAACACAACTGTTCCAACAATTCCATGCGCTCACCAAAGATGATGCGGAGATTCAATACGCCTCCCTGTCTGCAGGCCTGTATATGTGTTCCGGCAATGAACCATTCCCTGACTGCAGTTCAAAAGCCGACAATGCTTTATATTATGCCAAGCAAAATGGAAAAAATCAGTTTTCCTTCTATCAGCCTCAGATCGACCATCTGTCCACCAGTGTGTCCGAAGCCGGCAATAATCTGACTCAGATTGCAAAATCTCTTCAGGACAGTGGCAGCTATATGGGTGCTTTGAATCTGGATTACCGTGATTTTGCAAGACAGTATTCCTATATCCATCAACTGGTCATCCGAAACCATTGCAGATGTTACCTGATCATGCTCACCATGGAATCCACCGGTAAAACCTCGCCAAGCATCGAAAAAGCTGAACAGGCTTTATTACAAATGGAAGAAATCATTCGTAAGAGTATTCGAAAAATCGATATCTGCACTCGTTACAGTTCCATGCAATACCTGATTCTTCTGTTCCAGCCTCTGGAATCCGCGATCCCGAATATTATGGATCGGATTTTTATGCAGTATGAATCTTTTGATTGTAGTAAGGAATTTCATCCAATTTATGATTATCAGGCTATGTCCGAGGAAGAACATAAAAAATATTAATTACTGTTTTTCCTCATGAAACCTTATATTTTGATTTTCACAGACAAAAAGGCGACGGATTTTGTACAATCACAAAATCCGCCGCCTTTTCATTTACGTGAGCAATGAGTCAAGTCCGTGCTTGCTCTAGACCTTGATGCCTGACAGGATATTTGCTACTGAATAGTTACTCCGATCTTACGAATCAGGGTTCCGTTTGCTCCAAGTATGTCACCATCAAATTTCCGTGCAAAAAGGATTTCGCCTTCTCCTTTTACTCTTACATTTTCATTAGACGCATTTAATAATACTTCTATTTTATTTCCTTCTTCGTCGATTTTTACATATTCCACACATCGTCCGTTTTCATAGGTATTTGGAAAATGAAAATGTGGGCTTCTGCAGGTTTTCTCATTCCGTCTAAGCATGATCAAACGATTGATCGTCACAATCCTCTCCTGGTTCTCATCACTCTCGATTTCGCTCCACGGCATGCACCTTCTGCAATCCGGATCATGAGCGCCCTCCATAGCAATCTCCGTCCCGTAATAAATACATGGACTTCCGGGAAGTGTAAAAAGAATTGCCAGCTGCTGGTAAAAAATATCCAGATTATGAAGCCGGTTTATCAGACGCTCTGTATCATGAGAATCCAGAAGATTGAACAATACATTATTATTTTGCTGCATATACATCGTATAACAACGATTTACCATGTATTCAAATTCTTCTTTTTTCATGGTCTGATCCAGGAAAAAATCATGGATTCCACTTAACAGGGGATAGTTCATTACAGAATCATATTCATCACCCAGCAGCCACTGACTTGCATCATGCCATATTTCTCCAAGCAAATAGATATCTGGTTTTATCTTTTTCAGATGCTCCCTTATCCGTTTTAAAAATCGATGGGATACTTCATTACCCACATCAAACCGGATTCCGTCTATATCATAATCCCGAATCCAGTCTTCGCAGATCTTGCAGAAATATTGAATCACTTCTTCATTATTAGTATTCAGCTTTGGCATCCCATCGGAAAATGCGAAAGAATAAAAACGTCTGTCTCTGGTATCCGCTCTCTTTCCGATCTGCTCCCAGTTTTCAACCATGAACCAATCCGCATAGCGGGAATTCTTTCCATTTTTCAGTACATCCATCCAGGGAGCAAATTTTCTTCCACAGTGGTTGAATACGGCATCCACCATGATTCGAATCCCTTTTTCGTGTGCCTCTTTACAGAGTACTTTCATGGTATCTCCATTGCCAAAAGACGGATCAATTTTCGTATAATCTGTTGTATCATATTTGTGGTTTGACTCGGCTTCCATGATAGGATTCAAATAAATACCGGTAATTCCAAGTTTTTCCAGATAGGATAATTTCTGACGAATCCCCTCCAGATTCCCCCCGAATTTTTCCTCATTGGTCACCCTGCCCTGATTTCGCCACGGCAGAATGTCTTCTCCGTTTTTTTCAGGAGTTCCATTACAGAATCGATCCGGAAAGATCTGATACCAGATCGTATCGTTCACCCATGAAGGTGTACGGTTTATATCTGCCGGATTCATCCACGGTACAATAAAACACTGCAACATACGACCGTCCATTTTAAGCTGATCTTCCGTCAGAAAACCATCTTCAAAGTAATACCAGACTTCTTTTTCTGTATGAAGTTCAAAATAATATTTGCATCGCTTATACACAGGCAAAAGTGTTGTTGTCCACCAGATTTGGTGGGACAGACGTTTTTTGTATACAATCTCTTCCCTTTTTCCTGTCCACTTCTCATTTCCTCCCAGAATTCCTGCATCGAAGGGATCGCCATAATGGATAAAAATTTTCTTTACATCATATCCGGTCTTGATATTTACAACAAGCTGGTTCTCGTCCAATGCATAACTCATCTGTTCCGATGTCTTATGATATACGCTGGCAAATTCCATCTGATTTTCCTCCAAATTATATTATATAAGAAACTAAATTTATAGATATTTGTTTCGAATTGTTTCGATGTCTTTACTATAATTCTTTTTCCTTTTAACGTCAATCTTTTTTAGTATTTCCATACTATTTTGTGTATTCTATACAATTATTTCCTTGTATTTCTATTAATTATTGACAATCATATTTTAACAGAAAACTTTACTAAATTCTTTTCATTGTTCCATTGATTTTTACAATCATATTCTATATAATGATGTTGTGGGCAAACGGTATTTTGACCCCTGTATCATTTTTTTACACGGAAGGACATTTCATCATGACCACGATCCAGGATATTGCTGATAAAATGGGGATTTCCAAAAGTGCTGTATCAAAGGCTCTGAATAATGCCCCTGACATCAGCGAAAATTTGCGAAAACAAGTGTTAGAAACTGCCGTAGCACTTGGTTATACAAAGTTACGGCGTTATCGAAATTCTGTCAGAAAAATATGTGTCTTAATAGAAAAAGATAATATACAGTATGAAGAACCTTATCATTTTGCATATGATATCATTATGGGATTCCGGCAGCTGGCGGAGCCACAGGGATTTGATGTTGTGATTGAACCTGTTGATATCCAGATACAACGCAACCAGCCTTATGATGTTTATATGCTGGAACATGATTATGTGGGGTCTTTTGTGATTGGTTTTTCTCTTGCCGATCCATGGCTTAAGGATTTTGAAAACAGTTGTACTCCAACTGTACTTTATGATAACTATATTACAGGCAACCCTTCCACTGCCTATGTGGGTATTGATAATGACGAGGGTATGGAACTGGCGGTATCCCATCTTGTCAGACAAGGGCACCGAAAAATTGCATATCTCAGCAATTCTCTTGGTTCTCAGATTATCCAGATCCGATACTCTGCTTTCTTCCGTTCTATGCGCAAACACGGACTGAAAGCTTCTTATGACCATGCCGGTTGTTCCTGTTTTCTTTCCGAATGTATGGAAAAACATCTTCCAAACTTTTTAAAAAGTGGAATGACTGCCATTATCTGCAGCCAGGACACCATTGCCAGTGCTGCTCTGGTTCAGTGTCAACAGCTTAGATATCGGGTTCCTGAAGATGTCAGTATCGTGGGCTTTGATGATCTGCCAATAGCTGCTTATACATCACCACCCCTAACCACCATCCGTCAGGATCGAACAGAACTGGGTAAAAGTGGATTTTTTGCATTATCCAGCCTTCTCAATCATGTTTCCATCAGCACATTCCTTTTGCATGCACAGCTGATTGAAAGAAAATCCACGGCACGCATTTCTGAAAAACAATAGACTTTGGCTCGTTGCATTGCATATCAACAATTGGTCCGGTGGACCAATTTTGATTATCGCGGCAGTCGCCAAGGTCTCGTGCAAGCACGGACTTTGGCTCGTTGCTCGCGTAAAAAAAACAGTTTGCTTTGATGGAATTATTTTCATAGCAAACTGTTCTTTTTATTTCCGGACCCTGTTTTATTTGCAATTCTGTTTCCTGGAATAAATCCTACAATTACTGCTTATTACTCTTCGTAATTGAAGCAGGTGATTTACTTGATTCGTTTGGACTCCGTTTCTCAATTCTTACTTATTATATTTTTGTAACTGTGAAGGTACTGAACAGTTACATATTTTTATACTATTTTTTCCAGAATGGAATGTCCGATCGTTCCTTCCGGCATATCCACATCAAAGTTTTCTGCGATAGAAGCACCAATGACAGCAAATGTGTTCTCGCATTCCAGTTCTCCTCCGTTTTCCATCTGTTCCGAATAGGCAATAAAAGGAACATATTCTCTCGTATGGTCTGATCCTGTATAGGTGGGATCATTTCCGTGATCCGCTGTAAGGATCAGAAGATCATCTTTTTTCAGCTGTTCCAGCAGTACCCCGAGATTTTTGTCGAATTTTTCAATCTCATGGCCATAACCTTCTGTATTTCTTCTGTGGCCCCAGAGTGCATCAAAGTCAACCAGATTGACAAAGCACAAGCCATGAAAATCCTTCTTACTGATTTCGATGGTCTGTTCCATTCCGTTGACTGAGCTGGTAGAATGATAGGTTTCCGTGATTCCTTCTCCGCAGAAGATATCATTGATCTTACCTACACCGATCACATCCAGGCCTTTGTCCTTCATAGCATTTAATACTGTAGGGCCTGTTGGTTTCAGCGCATAATCATGACGATTGCTGGTTCGTTTAAACTCACCTTTTTTCTTTCCTACATAGGGTCTTGCAATAACCCGTCCCACTCTCCATTCGTCTTTCAATGTGATCTCTCTTGCGATCTCGCAGCAGCGATAGAGGTTTTGCAGGTCAAAAGTTTCTTCATTTCCACAGATCTGAAGTACTGAGTCCGCAGAAGTGTACACGATCATTGCACCGGTATTGATTTCTTCCTCGCCCAGCTCTTCGATGATCTCTGTTCCGCTGGCGCTCTTATTGCCGATAACTCTCTTACCGCAGCGCTTTTCCAGTTCTGCGATGAGTTCCGGCGGAAAACCATGTTCCGTAAAGGTGATAAATGGTTTTTCCGTCTTGATTCCCATCATCTCCCAGTGTCCGGTCATGGTATCTTTTCCATTGCTTGCCTCTCCGAGACGGGCATAACGTCCCATAGGTTCTGCAGCTTTTTCCATGTTTCCTCCACAGTGGAGATTCAGCATTCCCAGCTTCTTCAGGTTGGGGATCTCCAGGGTTCCCATCTGATCCAGGATATGTCCAAAAGTATCTACCCCTACATCTCCGAACTTTTCAGAATCCGGCATAGCTCCGATACCCAAAGAATCCAGGACAATCACAAAAATTCTGTTGTACTTTTTCATCTTCGTCTACCTCTTTCTATTATTATTTTTCTGCCAACTTCCGGTACAGCTTTTCTTTGACAGTATCACTCGCAAAAGCCGCATCTACTGCATTCCTCATCAGAAGCAGAACCTCCTCATCCCGGACTCCGTATGTTTTTTGAATAAATTCCAGTTCCTTTGTCATGGTCGTGTTGCTGACGGTCCGGTTATCTGTATTCACAGTAACCCGTACACCATGATCCAGGAATTCCCTGATCGGATAGAATTCCGGACCGGATACCGCCTTAGTCTGCAGATTGCTGATTGGACACATCTCAATTCCGATCTTTTTTTCTGCCAGTTCCCGGATCACATCCTCATGACCTCTCATGGCAATCCCATGTCCGATTCTCTTTGCACCAACATTCACTGCATCTGTGATATTATCCACACTTCCGCACTCGCCGGCATGAATCGTAAAGGGCATACCAATCTTTCTTGTATTTTCAAACAGATTCATGAACTGTGACATGGGATAAGAAGCCTCTGCCCCAGCCAGGTCTGCTCCGCAGACACCGGATCCAAGAAGTTCTCTTGCAGTCCGGATCATCCGCCAGTTTTCTTCCTCGCCGATATGACGCATGGCACAGGCGATTACTCCGTACTCAATAGCGAAGTCCTGTTTTCCTCTCTCCAGCCCTTTGATCAGTGCTTCCATTGCCTTTTTGCAGCTCATGGATTCTGTTTCAGAAAAAAGTGGTGCAAAGCGGATCTCTGCATAGCATACATGTTCTCTGCTCATGCTTTTCAGTACATCATAGCCGGCCTCTTCCAGACCTTCTTCATCTTTAAGACACTGGCATGGCATATCAAACTTTTCCAGATATTCTGCAAGGCTTGTACAGTCATCCGATACGCTCAATTCTTCTTTTTTTACAGATCTTCCCAGCCTTTTTTCGATAAATTCCTGACTGAGAGATCCATCCAGGTGACAATGCAGTTCCACCTTCGCCAATCTTAGCAGTTCTTCCTGTGTCATAACTTCTCACCACTCCATTCCATGTTCACTACTGCCGCTCTATAAAAGATTGGATGGCCCAAATCCCAGCGGAAGCAGTTCATTTAGTGTAAAAATATCATATTTTTCTTTATCTACTGCCAGAATGATCTGAAAGGTTTCCGGATCGCAAAATTCCATCATAACCTGACGGCACACACCACAGGGGGCCGCATATTCTGTCAGTACTCCATTCTTACCGCCTACAATACAGATGGCCTGAAAATCCCTGACTCCTTCACTGACTGCTTTGAAAATAGCTGTCCGCTCTGCACAGTTTGTAGGCGTGTAGGATGCATTTTCAATATTGCAGCCTGTGTATATTTCTCCCTTCTTTGTCAGCAGTGCTGCGCCCACCTTAAAGCCGGAATAGGGAGTATAGGAAAAATCCAACTGTTTGATTGCTGTGTCGATCAACTTTTCAATCATTGCTTTTTCCATATTATACACCTCGCGTTCTTTTAATAACCAGTTGCTTCCTCATTTTTCACAATTTTAACAATTCGGCTGGTTCCCAGACGGTCTGCTCCCAGTGCCAGGAATTTTTCTGCATCGTCGATAGAAGAAATTCCACCTGCTGCTTTCATCTTTACATTCGGTCCGATGTGTTTGGCAAACAGTTCAATATCTGCAAAAGTAGCACCTGCTCTGCCAAAACCGGTGGATGTTTTGATATAATCTGCTCCTGCGCTGGTAACGATCTCGCACATTTTGATTTTTTCTTCATCCGTAAGGAAACAGGTTTCGATGATCACTTTCAGGATTTTATCTCCACATGCTGCCTTTAAGATTTTGATTTCATTTTCAATCAAGTCATATTTTTTGTCTTTTAACCATCCGATATTGATAACCATATCAATCTCAGAAGCGCCGTTTGCCAGGGCATCTTTGGTCTCGAATTCTTTTGCTGCAGTTGTCATGTAACCATTCGGAAAACCGATAACGGTACATACCGGGATTCTTCCGTTCATGTATTCGGCTGCCTCTTTTACATAGCTTGGAGCAATACATACAGATGCAGTCTCATATTTCATGGCATCGTCACAGATCTGTTTGATTTCTTCCCAGGTGGATCCCTGAAGAAGCAGTGTATGGTCTACGTGTTTTAATATTTCTTTGATATCCATTTTTTATCTCCATTTCTTATATCATTATTTTTCTGCCTGGTCTGCTTTGATCAGATTACGGATGGCTTCCACTGCCACCTGAATTGCCATATCGGTATCATGTACCACCGGATTCTCCAGGCCCAGGCTCTCTCTCTCCTGATTGGCAACTACCAGGAAGCAGGAACCGGCTCTTACTCTTAATTTTCCTGCAACGATGAAAAGTGCTGCGGATTCCATCTCAGAGGCAAGACAACCCATCATTTTCCATGCGTTCCATTTGTTGATCAGCTCATATCCTACCGGCATTTTTTCCGGTTCATGCTGTCCGTAAAACGCGTCCTTACACTGTACCACACCGGTATGGTAGGTATAATCTTTTGCTTTTGCAGCTGCAACCAGTGCGTTGGTTACATCCAGATCTGCTACTGCCGGATATTCGATCGGCGCATATTCTTTGGATGTTCCTTCCATACGAATGGCTCCTGTTGCAATAACCACATCACCGCTCTTTACTTCTGTCTGCATACCTCCGCAGGTTCCGATTCTTAAAAATGTGTCTGCTCCGCAGCGATACAGTTCTTCCATGGCGATGGATGCGGAGGGTCCGCCGATACCTGTGGAAGTAACACTTACCTTTACTCCGTCCAGTGTTCCGGTATAAGTAACATACTCTCTGTTATCTGCAATCAGCACCGGATCGTCAAAATATTTTGCGATTTTCGCACAACGTTTCGGATCACCGGGCATCAGTACGTAACGTCCCACTTCTCCTTTCGCCACCTGGATATGATACTGTCTGCTTGGGTCTTCTGAATAATTTTTCACGATATTTCCACCTTTCTTTATCTCTGTCCCTTATCATACGGAATACCTTCCGCTTTCGGTGCTCTGGAGTTCTCAGATACAAATACAAGCACCAGCAGAGAGATGATATATGGGAACATATTATACAATGTTAATGTCCTTCTCCGGTTTCTCCATTTTTGAACTTATAAATATAATATGACACATGTACAAAATCGTCCAGACAACTTACCTTCTTTTTTATCTATTCTTTGTATTTTGTCTGATTTTGCTAATTATTCTTTTCTTTTTTATATATTTTTCCTATATCTTACTTTTCGGAGTCCATTCTTTTATTATTTGTAACTGTTCAGTACCTTCACAGTTACGAGCCAAAATGCATTTAAACGATAAAAACACGCTTTGCGATTTTTTATCGTTATCGCGGCACTCCTCAAGGTTCCGTGCAAGCACGGACTTTGACTCGTTGCTCGCGTAAATCACCTTCGGTGATGGCATTTTGGCTTGTATGTCTCGGGATTTTGACATATTCATGTCAAAACACCTCGCGGGACAGTGGCAACTGAATAGTTACTATTATTTATACAGTATAGCCAACTCGCGTAACTATGAGAAAGATAATCCGCGGGGTTCTCAAGTTATCGCGGCAGTCGCCAAGGTCTCGTGCAAGCACGGACTTTGGCTCGTTGCTCGCGTAAAAAAAAGAGCACATATCTTTGTTTTTGATATGTGTTCTCTGTTTTCTTTGTCGATGCTTTACTCTATATTTAATTTTCTGAGTGCTTCTCTGTTTGCAACAGTTTATCTGTTACATGGATATTAAAGAAATGGACAATAGGACCTAGGCCAAACGCCGCGATCACAGTTCCGATTCCAACCAGACCTCCTGCGAAATACGCCACCAGTGCGCAGATCACATCGTTGGACATACGACACCAGAAGTAAGATATCTTCGGAAGCTTCTTATCCATGATAAGTGACAGACTGTCATATGGCGACACTCCCACATCCGGGCGCTGGTACATGGATACGCCCAGACTGCAGATGATAACCCCGATCACCATAACCGGAATCCGGGTCAGAAGTACACCTGGTTTTGTAAATATGAAATCCCATATATTATAGAAAAAAGGTAACTGTTTAGTACCTTCACAGTTACGAGCCAAAATGCATAAAAAATCACCTTCGGTGATGGCATTTTGGCTTGTATGTCTCGGGATTTTGACATATTCATGTCAAAACACCTCGCGGGACAGTGGCTACTGAATAGTTACGAAAAAAGTATCAATATATCCAAGAAACAATGTATTGATAATAGTTCCCAGACCAATAAAATGTCTTCCGGCAATCAACTCAATGACAAATAAGCCCACACTGAAAATCGCAAAAAATCTTGCATAGGGAATGCCGACCACATCAGACAATGCCATCATCATGGCATTATACGCATCATTACCCAGACCGGCGAACTTAAATATACTGACACCCATTCCAAGAAAAACATTACCCAGCAGCATGATCAGGATACGGCGCATCCCAATCTTTTTCATATACTCACCCACTACATTTTTCCTCCATGATTCTTTTTCTCATAACTATTGAGCATCTTCACAATTGCTTACATTTTTCTAACTTTTTCAAAGATTTTCTGAACTTTCTTGTCTTTCCTATATTTATCACTTATAATGAATATAAAGAAAGACTTGCTAACCACCCATTCTTTTAACTCTTTTGTTGCATACATTGTACTTATGTCATAACCGTTTAATACTTTAACAACTCAAGTGAATATTCGCAATCAAAGCAGATGACTTACTTGATTCTATCTATAGCAACAAAAAACCCGGAAATCATTTCCGACTTCCGGGTTTCAGCAGTTCGTAGGGGAATCGAACCCCTGTTTCCGCCGTGAGAGGGCGGCGTCTTAACCGCTTGACCAACGAACCTTGCACGATTATAATACTACACCTTTTTGGAAAATGCAAGTGTTTTTTTCAAAAATTTTTAATTTTTTTATTTTTCTATATTTTCATGAAAAAGGAGGCATTAATTATGAAAAAGAAAACCTTACTTGCCCCGTCACTCTTTTTGAGTGGCATCCTGCTTTTCTCCGGTTGCGGAAGTTCTGCAACCACCTCTGCGGTCCACCAGAATAAATCTGCAGACTCCTGGGCTGTCGAAGCCAGCGAACCCCTGGACGACTCCGGCTTCTCCTATGACGGCGAAGCGGATATGATGGACGATACCGCCACAGCTGAAACTGCCGGTTCATCTTCTGACTCTTCCGTTTCTGATGCTGCGACCGATGCTGCTGAAGCAACCCACGACCAGAGCACCCGGAAACTGATCCGCACCGTCTCGATGGATATCGCCACCGAAGATCTTGACACCCTCCGAACGAAACTGGACAACTCCATCACCTCCTGCGGTGGCTATATCGAATCCTCCACCCTGGATACTCCACAAAACGGCTACAGCAGACGCTCCTACTACGTCACTGCCCGGATCCCTTCCGACAACCTGGATAGTTTCCTGGAAACTGCCGGAACTCTGGGCACCGTCACCAACAAAAATATCGAAACCGAAGACATTACCCTCCGATACGTCGATCAGAAAGCCTACCTGGATTCCCTCCGAACCGAATACGACCGTGTCAGCGAACTTCTCGAGCAGGCCACTGAGCTGGATCAGATCCTGGCCCTCGAGTCCAAGCTTTCCGACCTGCGCTACCAGATCAACAGCTACGAAACCCAGCTTCGAACCTACGACAACCTGGTAGACTATAGCACTGTCTACTTAAACGTCAACGAAGTAGCCTACGAACAACCCACCTCCAACACTATAGGCAGCCGCATCAGCAACGGTTTTCGAAACAGCCTCTACGAAGTCCGCGATTTCTTCGTAGACCTCTTCGTAGCCATCATCGCCAACCTCCCGGTTCTGGTGGTCCTGGTCGCCATCATCACCTCTGCCATCCTGTTGATACGAAAACTGATCCGCAGACACAAAGCAAAAAAAGGGAACACCACCACTCCAGTCACTCATCCCCCAATCGTTCCCGCAGACGCAGATACAAACAAAGATGTAAAAGCAACGTCAAAAACCGAAAACAAGTAATTCCTGACTCTTCTGCTCAAAAACTTCTACCCCCTATAAAAAGCCAGCGGCGTTCCCTCATCGAACACCGCTGGCAGCTTTTTATACATTCTCTTACAGTTTTTCCATCATACCATATATTACATACCAGACATTTTCCATCCGGATGCCGAAAACATTTCACTCTGATTTTCTTTCCTCCCGCCTTAAATGCACAGCGGCAGGCACCTGTTCCATGGGGGTGGACAACACTTTGTGGGCGCTTAGGGCAAGCTTTGAAATCCGACACTTACGGAGACTTTCGCGAGGGTCAGCCGACCCTCGTGAATATAGTCGCAGTTAGTGGCTAGTTCAAAGTTGCCCTGCCCACGTTGTCCACCCCCCATGGAACAGGTGTCTGCCGCGTCCGTCTAACCAACCTAAAAAACAGGCAATCCTTACTTTTCTTCATCAGTCCCCTCGCTGGTAAGTCTCAGCACAGCCCGGATTTCCTCCTCATCCATATCCAGATAAGCCGCCAGTTCCTCCACGCTGAACTTCTGTTCCTCATCATCCGACAATTCCCTGATCGCAGCCTCAAGCTTCCGAACCTTCTCAACCATGGACTCGTCCCGATACTTCTGCTCCGTCTGCTCCTTCACCCAGTTTTCCATACCTGCCAGCAGACGTTCTTCCATCCAGCCCGCCTTACCTTCCTCCGGCATCTCTTCCGCCAGCGCCAGCAACAGACTCATATTCCCTTCCTGAATCAGGTCACCAATATAAATCCCCTGTCTCCACAGCTTTCTCGCATACTGCAAGATCTCCTTCAGATACAACTGTGCCAGACGCTCCTGCACACCGGCAACATCTGTCACTGCCTGTAAAAGCAGAGCCTCCCGCTCCCCTTCCTTTTCCGAAGGGAACTGCCGGAGCATCTCCTCATACTCCTTCAGACACTGCTCATCCTCTGCTTCCAGAATCACAGGCTTCTTCTCTTCCTCCTGTTCTTCCTGCGGATCCAGTGCCTTTCCGATATCCATAGGGGCAAGATCTGCCCCCTGGATACGGATTCCCTGGATACGAAGATATTCATACAGACTCTGCAACTGCTGCGGAGATAACTGATTCAGCCCAAAGATCTCAAGAATCTGCTCGTTATTCAGATTCTGCTCCTGCTTTGCTGCCAGTTCCATCAGCTGCTCCAGTTTTTCCTGAAATTCTCTCATATCCATCATATTTCGTTACTCCCTTTTTGCCTTTTATTTTTCACGGATCCGGCTGTGCAGTTCCTGCAGAGATACTACTTCATTTTTCTCCTGCTTCTGCTCTGCCAGAATACCGTCTGCGCTTGCCAGTGCTGCTGCCATCGTTGTGATATACGGCACACGGCTCTTGATGCAAGCCTTTCTCACATAACTATCATCCGGACCATCCTCGTCACCCTTCGGTGTGTTGACTACCAGCTGTACTTTACCGTTGGTGATCACATCATAGATATCCGGGCGTCCTTCACTGCGTTTGAATACTCTTTCTGCCTCGATGCCAGCCTGCTCGATCAGTTCTTTCGTGTGACCGGTTGCCAGGATAGCAAATCCTGCTTCTTTAAACCGTTTTGCGACTTCCACAACCTCTCCTTTGTCACGGTCGCTGACACTGATCAGGACAGTTCCCTCTAAAGGCAGTTTGCTCTTGGTTGCTTCCTGTGCTTTATAGAATGCCTCTCCCACAGTGTCCGCAAGGCCCAGAACCTCACCGGTAGAACGCATCTCCGGTCCTAACAACGGGTCAACTTCCGGGAACATATTGAACGGGAAGACAGCCTCTTTGACACCATAATATGGAATTTCTTTCTCTTTCATACCATCCAGTGGTGACGGTGCCCCGCTGAACTCGGAGGTAATGATCTGTGTAGCCAGCGGTACCATGGAGATATTACACACCTTGGATACCAGCGGTACGGTACGGGATGCACGCGGATTGGCTTCCAGTACATAGACGGTTCCGTCTTCGATCGCATACTGCATGTTCATCAGACCGCGCACATGCATTTCCTCTGCGATTTTCTTTGTATATTCTTTGATGGTTTTCAGATTTTCCTCTGAAATATTTTTGGACGGGATGATACAAGCGGAGTCACCGGAATGTACGCCGGCAAGCTCGATATGTTCCATAACCGCCGGAACAAATGCATGATTACCGTCGCTGATCGCATCTGCCTCACACTCGGTTGCATGACGCAGGAAACGGTCGATCAGGATCGGTCGATCCGGTGTCACACCTTCTGCTGCTTCCATATAGATTCTCAGATTTTCCGGATCGTATACCACTTCCATGCCACGGCCGCCCAGTACATAGGACGGACGAACCATAACCGGATAACCAATCTTTTCTGCAATCGCAAGTGCCTCATCCACATCCACTGCCATACCTGCTTCCGGCATCGGGATACCAAGTTTGTCCATCATCGCCCGGAACAGATCTCTGTCTTCTGCCATATCGATGACTTCCGGAGAAGTACCAAGGATCTTCACCCCGTATTTTTCCAGATCTGCGGACAGATTCAGCGGTGTCTGGCCACCGAACTGTGCGATCACACCGAGCGGCTGTTCCTTCTTATAAATAGACAGTACATCTTCCAGTGTCAGCGGCTCAAAATACAGTTTATCGGAAGTATCATAGTCGGTAGATACCGTTTCCGGGTTACAGTTTACGATGATCGTCTCAAAACCTGCTTTTTTCAGTGCCATCGCCGCATGTACACAGCAATAGTCAAATTCGATACCCTGACCGATACGGTTCGGACCGCCGCCGAGAATCATGATCTTATTCTTGTTATCGCTGACCGGACTTTCGTCTTTGCAGTGATAGGTGGAGTAATAATAAGCATTATCCTTCGTTCCGCTTACGTGGATACCTTCCCATGCTTCCTCCACACCCTGTGCGATTCTCGCATTACGGATGTCTTCTTCCGGAACTTCCAGGATCTGTCCCAGATATTTGTCAGAGAAACCGTCCAGTTTCGCCTGTTTCAGGGCTTCCGGAGCCGGCACCTGACCTTTGTTTGCCAGAAGTGTTTCCTCTTCTTCCACTAGTTCTTTCATCTGTTCGATGAAATAGTGTTTGATCTTTGTCAGAGCAAACAGTTCGTCTACCGTTGCACCTTTTCGTAGTGCTTCATACATGATAAACTGTCTCTGGCTGTTCGGTTCTACCAGCATCTTTAACAATTCCTCTTTTGATTTCTCATGGAAATCCTTGGCAAAGCCAAGACCGAACTGACCGATCTCCAGGCTTCGGATAGCTTTCTGGAACGCTTCTTTATAGGTTTTACCGATACTCATAACCTCGCCGACGGCACGCATCTGTGTACCCAGCTTATCCTCTACGCCCTTGAACTTCTCAAATGCCCAGCGTGCGAATTTGATTACCACATAGTCTCCGTCCGGAGCGTATTTGTCCAGGGTTCCGTACTTTCCACATGGGATCTCATCCAGGTTCAGACCGGAAGCCAGCATCGCGGATACCAGTGCGATCGGAAAACCGGTTGCCTTACTTGCCAGTGCGGAGGAACGGGAGGTTCTCGGGTTGATCTCGATAACGATGATTCTTCCGCTGACCGGATCGTGGGCAAACTGTACGTTTGTTCCACCGATGACTTCTACTTCTTCTACGATCTTATATGCCTGTCTCTGCAGTTCCTGCTGTACCTCCTCGGAGATGGTCAGCATCGGAGCAGAACAGAAAGAATCACCGGTATGTACGCCGATCGGATCAATATTTTCGATAAAGCATACAGTAATCATATTGTTTTTGGAGTCACGGACAACTTCCAGCTCCAGTTCTTCCCATCCAAGGATGGACTCTTCTACCAGAACCTGACCTACCAGGCTGGCCTGCAGACCTCTGGCGCATACGGTTTTCAGTTCTTCTACATTATATACCAGACCGCCGCCTGCTCCACCCATGGTGTAAGCCGGACGCAGCACAACCGGATATCCCAGTCTGTCAGCGATCGCAAGCGCCTCATCCACGCTGTACGCCACATCGCTTCGCGCCATCTCGATACCCAGACGGTCCATCGTCTTCTTAAATTCAATACGGTCCTCGCCACGCTGGATCGCATCCACCTGAACGCCGATGACTTTCACACCGTATTTGTCCAAGATCCCTTCTTCTGCAAGTTCAGAACAAAGATTCAGCCCTGACTGTCCTCCAAGGTTCGGAAGGATCGCATCCGGACGCTCTTTTGCGATGATCTGTTCCAGTCTCTCTACATTCAGTGGTTCGATATACGTGACATCTGCAATCCCCGGATCCGTCATGATCGTTGCCGGATTGGAGTTTACCAGTACAATCTCATATCCCAGCTGGCGCAGTGCTTTACACGCCTGTGTTCCGGAGTAGTCAAACTCACACGCCTGACCGATAATAATTGGACCGGAACCGATAATCAATACTTTGTGTACATCATTTCTCTTACTCATCTTGTTCTCCCTTTTTCGCAGAATATGTTTCCATATTCCGTTTTTTCACGCAAGAAAGCTCCTGTCCCAGGATCCTTCCCTTTTGCATCAACATTTTCGTATTTTATTATACATGAGCCTTCGGTAAATTACTACTGTAAAGTGTGGTTTGCATCAAAAAAAGCAACCCTTGTCTCCAGGAGTCGCTTTCTTGATGCGTATTTCTTTTATATCATATAATTTTTAAGGCATTTAGGACAACCAGCATGGTGATCATAAAAAACACAGTTCCTTCTGTTCTTAAAAAATCTTTTCCTGCATTTCGTCCCGTCAGATAAATTACTATTTGGAGAAACAGCACATCAAACAATGCCTTTCCAAGAAGTTTCTGCATCTTCTTCTCTCTGGTTTCACTCTTTTGTATCATGCCATCAATATCAACATTGCCTGTGTCAGAAAGCTCTTTCATAATACTTTTAATATTTTTCAAACCTTCCGTACTGTCCGCCACAAGATAAATTCCATCTGGCTGACGGGATTCTGTATCAAGTTCACGGATAATTTTTTTCGCCATAGACCAGCTGATGATGGCATACTCGCCCTTTATCCACTCGCAGGCTGAAAACTGATACATTTGTTTTCTTCCTGTTATACTCTCAAAAATAAATCTTCTGCGTTTTACATCCGATTCTTCCAGCTCCTGTTCTAATTTTTCAGGAAGTAGAATCGTATCCTCTATATCTTCTTTCTGCCTGTCTGTTCCCGGAAGTTCCTCACTTCCCAACACCTGAATATTAATCTTTCCATCTGCCGTTTCTGCCTGAAACCGATACAAAAGCGCTGCTGTTTGCACTCCTTTATATTTTTTCAGCTTTGAAATATTTTTTGCATCCGGATGTACATCCAGCAGTATCACACTTTGCTGTTCCATTCCCTTTCTCAGATTTTGATATTCTCTTCTTACATCCCGAAACAGCATCAGAAAAAAAATCGCAATAATAAGACAAATCATATAATATCGTTTCTTTTTCATTTCTTTCTTCTCTTCACAAAATAGTACACCGCTGCAACCAGAATACACTCTACACTCACAAAACAGATCATCCACCATTGCAGACTTCTTTTACTGTTATCTTCCGTGCCGGTATCTGTAACGATTACAGGCGGCTGTATTTCTGTGATAACTCCAAGAGTATCCTGGTATTCTTTTCCTGTCTCATCTGTATAGGTAATAATAAGATTCCCTTCTGTATTTCCATATTTTTCTTTGTCCGGTTTTCCATCCACAAGTACCGCACCATCGATTTCCGCCGAAGTTCCTTTCTCCACTTCTCCTGCGAACATCGTTTTTTCCAGATGCAGTCCCGGAACTTCCATCGTAACATTTACATTATAGGCTTTTCCCTGCCCTACATTCATGATATTTCCGCTTAACTCTATGCGGTCACCTGCATACACAACATCGTTTAATGCTGTGATCTCCCACTGGATTTTCGGAAGTCTCGTCAGAGTGACGGCAATCGTTCCTGTCTCTTCTTTTTGTTCCCCATCTTTATCATCATACTGTTCTGTGTAATTAAAATCTACAAATTCCCCCTCCACTCCAAGATTGATCTGTGCGCTTACTTTTACCGTGATCTTTTCCTGTGGGGCAATATTTTCAAAATACCAGGTATTTGTTTTATTCCGGATAGCCACATTTTCATTATTACTTTCTACCCGTAACGCCACATTTCGAATCGTTTCTTTTTTACTTTTATTCTGAAAGGTTAATTCCAGTTTTATCTTATCTCCTGGTTCTACCGTCTTTTTATTACATTTTGTTTCTATATGAAGTAATTTCGGATTGTGTTTCACCTCTGTCGCTGTTTCACCGGTATTCTCCACAGAACTTCCGCCTCCGGTATCTCCATCAACGGCAATATTTCCAGGGTTCTGTTCATTCGTATCTGTTCCCGGTATTTCCTGATCTGCCGGATTGTCTTCGCTGCTCTCGTTTTTCTTTGCATCAATATTTACATAAGTACTAAATGTTTGCGTAAGTGTTTCTCCATTTTCCAGTATACCGGTTACTTCCCAGTTGATCGGATAAGTGCCCGCTTCTCTTTCTTCTTTTAACTGCAACAGAATACTCACATAATAAACTTTTCGTACTTCTCCTGTACTTATTGTTTTTTCTTCCTCTACCACATCTTTATCATAGTTTTTATACACATAAGGAGCCTGCGTTGCAGATCCCAGATCCGGATGTACATGAAGTTTCTTTTCTTTTAAATTTCCTTTCACTAACAGCGGTAACACAATTTTCACTTCGTTTTCTGTGATTTCCGGAACATATCCCTCACTGTAAGAAGTTTCCATCCCTTCGTAGCATCCGGTATTATCAATATAAATACTTTCTTTTTCCTTTGTCAGCTGTTCTTCCTGATCGGCTATGTTCTCTTCATTTCCATAAACCACGTTTCCACTGCCTGCCAGAATACCTAATACAGCCAGCAGTGCTATTACTTTATTTATCTTCTTTCGCATCATTCATCTCCTGTAAATATCCATCATCCATCTCAAAAACCACATCGCAAAGATAATCGATATCTTTCGGATTATGGCTGGACAGCAGAATCACCCTGTTCTCCTCTTTCATCCGGAGCAGTACCTCCCGGATCTCCTTCACTCCATGTTTATCCAAACCATTCATTGGTTCATCCAGAATCAATATTTCAGGTTTCTCCATAATTGCCTGTGCAATTCCGAGTCTCTGCCTCATTCCAAGGGAATACTTTCCCACCGGTTGTTTCAGATTCGGGTCAAGCCCGACAACACGCATGGTTTCCCTGATCTGCGACTCCTGAATTCTGTGATTTACTGCCGCCAGGATCTTCAGATTCTTTATTCCTGTCATTCCCGGCAAAAATCCAGGCGATTCAATAATCATCCCCATATCTTCCGGAAAATCAACATCCTTTCCAATCTTTTTCCCGTTAACCCGAATACTCCCCTCATCATAAGGTAACAGTCCACAGATACATTTCATCAATACTGTTTTTCCACTTCCGTTATTTCCTACGATTCCATATACCTGCCCCCAGTTTAGTTCACAACTGATGTTTTTCAACACTTTCCTTTCCTGAAAGCTTTTACTTACCTGTTCTATCTGAATTGCTGCTTCTCTCATCGTTCTCCCGTCCCGTCAAATACAAAATGATATGTTCGGATGCTATATAAATTAAGCACTATCAACATAATCACAAGAACCATATCATAGATTCCACTGTCTCTCAGTGAAGGAAGCCTGTCATACCCAAAATTATGCAGATGATATGTCGCATGACTTAACGGAGATATCCATCCTGCTGCCACATTAGCCAGATAACTTTTCCGTTCACTGATCCCCAGCAATTTCTGCAAAATTCCCGGCGAAAAAATGAACGAAATACCGTTAAAAACCACGCCGGCTATCATACCCGCAAGCTCATTCCACAGAATCCTGAACCAGAAAATCAATAACACCATCACAAGTGCATACGCGAATAACAGAAAAAAGATTGTTGTCATACAGGCATATGGTCGCGTCAGTTCCAGTGTCTTTTCTGATGCTGCCAGTGACAACTTCTTTCCTGCACTTGTAAACGCCAGCTTTACCGCCGTCTCACTCCAGATATTTCCTACATAACACCTCTGCCCACAGATCAAAATCGTTGATAGCAGTATCGCTACTGTATAAATTGCCGTTGCACAGACAATATATACCACCTGTCCTGCTAACCAGATTTTTCTCGTCATCCTGCAAAGATAAAATGGCACCTCATTCCCCAGATAAGGAATGTCTGCAAAATATAACAACAGCAACAATGTCATAAAGAAAATAGCTTCCAGGTCATCAAACCCCCAGATAAACGGTTCGAATATCTGCATAATTGTATTTTCTTTTTCTGAAAACTGCAAAATCTTTTCTGTCAGAAAGTAGCACATAATAAAATTCAGAATAAACGCCAGCCAGATTTTTCTGTCATATCGCCAGCGTCTGAAGTTAAATACCACTACCATCCATATTTTTCTTATATTATTCACCATTTAATCTCCGCACAACCCGATCAGCAAACAGCCCATTCCATCCAAGATACATCAGGAACAGCATTCCCCACATTTGTAGCTTTTCATGACTCAGGTAATCTTCTATAAGAAACCAGTGATATGGATTCAAATAATAAATTTCTTTCAAAAATCTCTGATTCATAATATATATAACAAAGAAAGATACAAAAGGAATCAGATATGCAAGATACACACTTTCCGCAGCCACCGAAAAATACATTGCCATACTGCTTAAAACCATACTGCCAATACAATATGTAAAAAGCATATTTACGATTATCTGCCATGCTTCCAGTTCTTTTTTCCACTCAATCGTTCCTGTTTCTGCCGGAGAATACAACAAATATATCCCAAGAATTCCCAGCATCCCTGCTGCCAGAATCATACCGGTAACTCCGATAAAATTCCCAAAAATCTTTCCTCTGATATATGCTCCCACATCCATCCTTGCCAGGTAAAATTTATAAAATCGGCTTTGAAAATCTTCCATACATGACGCAGCATGCGCAATGCCACTTACTGATGCAACCAGCACCACCGTTTCCTTTTTACGTAATATCTGTATCACAGTCTGCTGCCAGAATCCTCTTATGATTTCCCGGTCTGCTCCAACTTCCCGATAAATCTCTGTTCCCTGAATCATCAGATACAGCCACAGAATCCCACAGAGTATCCATATTCTCCGGCTCTGTATCAACCGAAGTGCTTCTGCTCTGTAAACACCAGACGTATTTCTGTCATTCTTAGTACCCATTATATCTGCTGATCACACTTCCATCAATTCCGTTCAATGTTAAATAAGAAACCTTATATGCATTCTCTTCATCCTTCTGTTTCATGGAATATACAGCATTTTCAGGAGTTTCTTCATCATAAATATATCCACAGAAATCCCATACCGGAACCGTAAGGTATTCTCCGCTGTTTCCTTTGTTCAGCACATACATGCTGGTCAGATAAATATTTGTAATCTCCAGATGCGCAGTTGCACCGGATGCAGAATAGACTCTGTTTCCTATATTTTCTTTAAATTTCCGGCATACGGTTTCAAAATCCATCAGCTGCACATTTTCATTTACCGTGCTTATTTCCTGTGGTGGCAGATCCATCTGCACTCCGATGATTCCGCTGTCATCCACCTGGATCCGACCATTTTCCTGTTCCATATGTGCCATGTAATCATCCTCACTGCTGTCTCCTGTGTCAGTCTGCACCTCAGCAGCAGCTTCCATATACAGGTTATCCATTCCATCCACATCTCTGCTGTAGGAAATCTCATAATATCCCACACGACTTCCGTGTAACAATTGCGTCTTTTCTTCTATCTTTACTACACGATGTTTGCCCAGCTGCAATTCTTCCAAAAGGGTTTCCGCCCGACTCTCCGCCTCTTCCTCAGACAGATTCAACTCCGCTTCTTTTTCTGTAGTCTTATTGTCTTCCTGCGTATTTCCCACAGTGCTATCCGCAGTTACCACATTTTCCGCCTCGATGTAATTAACAAAATTGATACTTGCACCTCGGTCATCGTCATTATACAGATATAATTTTGCCGTTTCATCCCTTCCAAGATCTGCCTGCAGTTCAATCGCATCATCCGAATCAAAAGCAACCTCATCTACCGGCTGTGTATTCTGTTCATCCATCGCTGTATATTTTTTCTCATCTTCTTTTAACTGCGACTGCAGCTCTTCGATCTGCTGACTGACATCTCCATCCCCCTGTAAAATAGCCGAATCGTCGGTTCCGTTTTTCAAACTTTCTATTTCCTGCCGGATAGCGATAATTTCTTCCTGTAAATCCTCTTTTGTCACACCATTGTCCGCATAATATGCATCCGCATCTCCAAAAAAGTATTTTTCTATTTCCTGCGCCTGTTCCTGTGACATAACAGCCGGCATTACTTTTTTGCTTACAATTTCCGATACCTCCGGAATATGTACCTCTGCCTGTACATCAACAACCATATCCCCATCTTCCCAGTTCTCTGTCCACTGCTCCGGGTATTGTTCCGAAATTTTTGTACTGCTGTTTTCTTTGGTATCCGTCTGCGTATTCTGCTGTACCTCATCTTCCAGATTACTTTCCGCTTTATTCTTCACTATATCCTCCTTCGGAGTTTCCTGACAGGCAGTCAGAAGGCAGGTCAGTATAACAGTTCCTGTGTAAAATAATTTTTTGTGTATTTTCATAGATTAAGTCCCCTTTATCTTCATCTTCTAATATTTCGTAATAGTTTCATTTTTAATATTGTATTATTTTTACATTCTCATTATATTTTTACAAGATTATTTTGTCAATGCTTTCAAATTGACTCATCCATTTTTTCGGTATATAGTATATTTATACATTATAAAGATAAAGGAGTGACCTTATTTGTTATTTAAGAAAAAAAAATTTCCCAAACTGACTTCCCGTGAAATTGATATTCTGAATATCCTATGGGAAAATGAAAAACCATTAATTGCTTCTGAAATAGCAGATGCCCGATCGGATCTTACGATTAATACCGTTCAGGCAGTTCTTCGGAAGCTTCTGAAATACCAGTTGGTCGAAGTTGCAGATATTGTATACAGCGGTACGGTTTTGTCTCGTTCTTATCGTCCCACTATCACCTCAGAAGAATTTGCAGTTCAGGAATTGACATCTGATTATCTTGCTTTTCAGAAGACAGTCTCAAAGCCTCTTCTTGTTTCTGCACTTTTGGATACCGAAGAAGATCCTGTAAAAGCTCGGGAAACGATTGATGAATTGCAGCAAATGTTGGACGCATACAAAAAAGAGTTAGAATAGAGGTCATATGATATGATAGATTTTTCTATTTCATCCGTGAATATGGCGATTTTGGTAAGTAATCTTTTTATTATTTTTCTGGTTCTTATTTTCCGAAATCGTAAGGTTATGTTTCGGCTTGGACTTCCACTTCTGGTTGGATTCGTGATTCTTATTTGCGTTCGTATGATATTTCCGGTTGAACTATTGCCGATCTCCCACAATGTATATCTTCCTGATTTACTGACCACTATCGTGGGAGAAACACGCCGTGTACGCTTTTTTCATGATACGGCATCCTGGTGGAATATTCTGGAAATCATATGGGGATGTGGTATCTTATATTCGTTGTTCAAATACATCAAACGCAATTATGCTTTTCGAAAATATGTGAAAAATCATGCTATTGTTTTATCTGAATCCAGTGTACAAATGCAGACTTTCACTCAGATCCGGTCTGAAACTGCCCAAAAATGTGTGCAAAAAATCCAGTTATTGGCTCTTCCGCTTCTTAAGAGTCCGGTAATCTGGGGGATTCGAATACCATGCATTCTCATTCCGTCCACTTTGGAATTATCGGAAACTGAATGGCGCTATGTTTTATTACATGAAGTCAATCATTATCTTCATAAAGACCTGTACATAAAATTTTTGTTACATATTATTTGTATGATTTACTGGTGGAATCCTTTTTGTAAGTTTTTAAAGAATGACACAGATACGATATTGGAAATGCGGATTGATCAGACATTGGCAAATAACCTCGCGCATACTGCCGAATATTTGTCCTGCCTTTTGAAAACAGCTTCCTATCAAATAGAAAATCCAATATCTATCCCGGATTCTTCTATAAACTTTTGTGATTCTGTTCTGGCACGACGTTTTGAAACACTTACTCAAACCAAAAACAAATCCACTTCGCCTTTAGCTGTAATTGTTTTTCTGAATATCTCGTTCTTTATATATGTAACATCTTACTTTATTACTTTTGAGGCCAATTATTTCCCACCGGATATGTTTACTGATGATATGATTATCCCTACCCAAAGTAATTGTTTTCTTATAGAACGTCCCGATGGACAATATGATTTTTATCTTCTGGGTGAATATATCGAAGTTTATCCTGATAAGAAGTATTGTATCTCCAGGATTCACACTTATAAAAACATAGAAGAAGCCCGAAAACATGAAAAGATCATTTCTGAAAAGTAATCAATGGCTTGCAGACTGGATTCCAGCCTGACGCAAACAGGGTCTGCCGCACCATGTCAGTGCAACAGACCCTTCCTTTTTGTCATACTTTATCTTTTTATTTTATACATACTCATATAATTCCCTTGTGCCTCGATCAGTTCGTCGCACATTGCTTTGATATCATCGATATTCAGCTCTGCTGCGGTATGGGGTTCGAGCATGGCAATCACACTACTTTTTCACCATCCATTTTCCACTTCTATTGGAGCCTTGCCTTTCAACTAATCCATCCTCTCGCAGATCTTTTATTATTTTCTAGACTTGTTTTCTTGTGAGATTGAATTCTTCCATAAGCCTAACCTGTGTTACCGTCGGCTCTTCTTTCATTCTTTGCAAAATATTCCATTTTTTTTCGGCTCCTTTTTTCATCTCCTTTTTTTGGCTCCTTTTTGGCTCTTTTTTGTTCACGTTCCTTCTTTCCCGCTCTCAAAAATGCTTCATGCACAAATAATCTTGAGATAAAATAACTGTGATCATCATCCGTTTCAAACTCCGGTTTCGGCGATCCGTTTTCTTCAAGTGTTCTAAGAATCTTACCAAATCCAGTATTTCGTCCTTCTGTCAAATGTAATTCTTTCAAAATATCTCCAATACGCCGGTTTCTATATCTGCGATTTGATACCTTATATCGTTTTAAGCCTTCCTTTGTAACCGAACGATCCGGTCCTGGAAAACTTACAATTTCAATCATTTCCTTTTCGACCCTTACTTCTATCGGTTCCCGGATATCATACGCACGATGATAAACTACATTTGCAAGTGCTTCTTCCAATGTTGCATATGGATAATTGTATACCCCATATGTTTCTACTTTATCCGCACGCTTAACAATTTTCTTAAGATTTTTGATACTATAATATTAATACCCTTTCCAGCCATTCATACACAACAGTAAATAACCGATTTCCCCTGCCATTCCTCCTGCAACAATATAGAACGCTTTCCGATTTTTCCAGATTTTTTCCCATGTTCCGTAGCTTATCTGTTGCATATATAGGATAAATCCTTGGTGTTCTGCCATCCAAAGTTTTCCCTGCTGCCATATCAGTACAACCCCACTCAAAAGAGAACCTGCCAGCCCGAGAATCCACTGCCATATTTTTTCCATAATTTTTTCTCTCTGTTCCTGCTGTTTTTCCAGTGCTTCTGTGTTCTGCACAGAAATTCCGGGAAGGGACAGTGTATCGATAACTTTTTCTGCGACAGCTTCATTCACCACCTGAATCCGATAGTGATAAGCTTCCTGATCAGTATGATTTTCTCCCTGTAAGATATCGGTATCTGCAACGCTTTCTCTATTTTCCGTATCCGACATTGCTATTTCTTCATATTTTTCTATATCCGCATATACAAAAACCTGATGTTCTTCTTGTTTTTCTTCCGGGATGTTGATTCCATATACCCTTACTTTTTCCCCATTGATTTCTACAATCTGATACAATAAATCTTCTGGCACATATCCCTGAATTCCATGTTTTTCTGCATCTTTCAGCTGTTTTATTATACTCTCATCTACGACTGCCCATGCCATGGAAGAATGTTTTCCCTGACTGTACGCCTTCGGAAAATGTGTCTGCAAATATTCCTGATCCGTTCCTGTCAGAGTGATTTCCGCTTCATATCCATTCCATTCAAGCCGCTGTGTACTCTCTTCCCACACAGTTACCGCCTGTACTCCTTCCATATTTCGCAAAATCCCCAGCTGTTCCTGATATTCCTGTGGAATCTCGCACCGAATTCCCACGGCGGTCTTTTTCTGTTCATTCATGATTTTTCCGCAAACAACCAGAGCATTCAGGCAAAAAAATACGCTACTCCAGAACAGACAGATTATGATTGCATCTTTTCTCCGTATAATTTTTCCCGTATACCAGAATATTTCTTTTCTATTCATAAAACTGTCCCTGTTTCCTTCTGCGAATCCAGCCAGGAAGAACTACTCCGGCAATACCCAAACCGACAACTGCGGTTACTCCGATAAGAAACTGGCGACCGATCTTATTGCTTTCTTTTCCATTTTTATCTGTATTTTTTTCTTCTATCTTTAATGGCTGGATCGTCAGTACAATATCGCTGGTTTCTTCATAGCTGTTGCCATCCTCGTCCTCATAAGTCAGAAGAATTCTTCCACCTGTCCGTCCGTATCTTTTTTCTGTTGTCTCTTCCTCTGCGTTCACCACACCTGCGAAAGCGTCCAATTCACCCGAAACAGCGGTTCCTCCCTCAATGTTTCCAAGGAAGAGACTCTTATCTGTCTGTAACCCAGGAACATCCACTGTGCATCTCGCATTATAAACCATTCCTCTTCCAACATTCACCAGCTGTACCGGTATCTGCAAACGGTCTCCTGCATTGACTTCTTCCGGAATCTGACCAATCTCCATCGTAAGTTCACTTTTTTGTTTAATCGTTATTTCTATTTGCCCGGTTGCGGTAAGTGTTACTGCGTCCGGATTATCATACGACAGTTCCAACGTCAGTTTATATCTTCCTGCTTCTGTCTTTTTATCTGTCTGGATCTCTACCGGAACTTCCAGTGTTTTTCCCGCACCAAGTTTTTCATAATATTGCGTATTCGCAGTATTTCCAAGCGAAATCCCATCCCCTTCACATCCTACTGTAACGGTCATATTCTGCACATATTTCTTTTTATTTGTATTTTTGAGGACCACTTTCAAATTCACAGAATCTCCCGCATAAATATGTTCCGGAATTTCTTTACAGCCTGCCACGATCACTTTCGGTTCGGATGTTGCTTTTTCCTCTTTATTTTCTCCTTTGGCTGCAACGACAGCCTCTCCTCCGGATCCTCCTGTTATTTCTGCTTCCGGCACAATACTACTGTCTGTCTCCTCTGAAATGCCACTCGCAACAGATGGCGTCGGTTCCGGCGTGATTGTTGGCGTGATTGTCGGCGCGGTTGTCGGTGTGGTTGTCGGTGTGATTTCCGCCACTTTTTCATCATTGATCTGTACATACACTGTAAAATTCTGTTCAATCTCCTGTTCTTCCAACTGCACTGTCGTTTTTATCTGTACCGGATATGCACCATTTTTCCTGTCACTTTTCAGTTTTAACACAAATTTTATCAGAAATACTTCTCTCGTCTGATCGGTATCATTGATTTTTTCTTCCGTTTTTTTGAATGTCTTCTGATAATTCTGAAATATAAATGGTGCTGTATTCTGATCTCCCTGATCCAGCGATGCAGTTATTGTATCCACTTCATTTTTCCCATTCCACATCAACGGAAGAATCACAGACACACTCTCTCCACTTACTTCCGGTTCATAACCATCCTGGTACGCTTTTTCCATACCCTCATACCGATTTTCATTATCCAGTCTCAGTTTTTCACTCTGCGCTGTTGTCTCCGATTCCACCGCTCCCCGTGTCTGCATGGGAAACAGTAAAAGTAACAACAGCAGACACAGTACTTTTCTTATGGTTCGCTTCATCCTTTTCCCTCCCGTGTGTTATGGATCTCCAGAAGATGTCCGTTCTGTATCTCATAGATTCTGTCAAAGTACAAAATACCTTCCCATAAATTTCCAAATGCCACAAAAGCCATACCCAAATCTGCCAGCCACCCGGAAATCAGAGTTCCGAACTTTTTACGTTCTTCTTCTGTCATTTCACTGATTCCATCTCCTGCCAACACTATTTCCGGTTCTGTAGAAAGTGCTGCGATGCTGAGTAAAACGCCTTTTTCATATGCTGTGAGATTATCTGCATATATCATTCGTTTTTCCCACAATGTGCTCGTTTTAACCATCGGTTTTATCCTTCCCCATGCCTGCTTTCTGTTATATCCTTGCGTAAGCAACGGCAATAGCAGATAATCGATTGCTCTCATCCGCTCCAGATCCGGAAATTGCTCCGGTATGATACCCGCACATGATATTCTGTATGTTCCTTCCTGCACTGCTGTTACTCCAGAAGCCACCTGAAACATCTGCCTGATGTCTTCCTGGATTTCCCCTCTGATCAGCACTTTTTCTTTCTTGCGAACCGAAAAATCCACACGATCCAGAATCAGTCGATATCCACGTTCCCATCGGGTAATCTTACACATTTCCAGGCACATTTCATCCATCTCTCTCACCTGCTCTTTCCCGGATACATGTCATCGTTCCTGCATCCATTTCGCATACCGTATCACACAGTACATCGATATCATTCTGGCTGTGACTGGATAATAAAATCGTTTTTCTCTCACCTTTCAGACTCAGAATCAGTTCGTGCATCTGTTTTACCCCTTTTTTATCCAGTCCGTTAAACGGCTCATCCAGAATCAAAATGGAGGGATCTTCCATTACCGCCTGCGCAATTCCCAGTCTTTGTCGCATACCGAGCGAATATTTAGATACCGTTTTTTTCAGTTTCGGATCCAGTCCTACGGTTTGAAGCACCTCCTGAATTCTTTCTTTTCCGATTTTATGTTGTAACGACGCCAGGATCTCCAGATTTTTCATACCGGTAAGATTTGGCAAAAATCCGGGCGTCTCTATAATCACACCAATATCTTCAGGAAAATCCACATCTTTTCCAATCTCTTTATAGTTTACAAGAATTTTTCCACTGGACGGATTCAGAAAGCCACAGATACATTTCATCAGTACTGTTTTCCCACTTCCATTATTCCCAACGATTCCATATATTTTTCCTTCCTGAAACTCAAAACAGACATCCTTTAATACCTGTTCTTCGGAAAATTTTTTTGAAACATGATCCAGTTTAATCACCGTACGCATTCTTTTCCTCCTGTTACTCTTCCGTCCCTCTGAATTGAAAATTATATCTCTTCATCTGTCTTGTACTCAAAAACACCAGAATCGTCAGTATGCTGCCAAAAATCAAAAAAGTTTCTTTCAGGCTTGGAAGATTATCATATCCGAAATTATGCATCGAATAGGTTGCCTGATTCAACGGTGAAATCCATCCTACAATTACCCTTGCTTTATAATAAAATTCATCTGGAAGTTTCAACAGTGTTTTCAGATTATCCGGATTCAGCAAAAGCCCATATGCACTGAACGTCAATGCACTGATAACCCCTGCCAGCTGCCCCTTCCACAGTGTAAAAAACATCTGCAAAAACATTAGTACCAATGCATACAGTAACAGCAGAACAAAGATACAGCACATCGTCTGGTATGGTCTGCTCATTTCCAGTGTTTTTACTGCTGCAGGAATTCCCAGTGTTTCTCCTTTTTCCGAATATGCCAGCATTGCTGCTGTATAACTCCATGTATTTTTGGGAAAAAGATATTTCATACACAGTATTCCTGTAGAACCCAGGATAAACATGAGATAAAATACACAGGCTCCCACAATATACAAAAACTGCCCTGCAATCCATATCTTTCTGTTTTCACGGATCAGGAAAAACGGCGTTGCTGTCGTAATAAAGGGAAGGTCACCGAACAGCAGCAAAAATAACATGGACCCAAGCAAAATAGAATTGCCATCACCAAACGTCCATATAAACGGCTCCACCAACTGCATGGTTGTCTCCTGTTCCCCGGTAAACAAAACTAATTTATCCGTCAGCATAAAACATAAAATAAACGCCAGTAAAAATGCTGCAATGACGCGCATATTTTTCTTCCACATTCGAAAATTATAACCGGCTGTAACAAGTATCATTCTGCTGATTCTACGCATATCCAATTCTCCTTCTCGCCGCATCTGCAAAAGCATATCCTGCAATGCCGGTCAGAAAAAGTAGCCAGAAAAAGACAGACCAGCCATGCAATGGCCAGTCTGCCTGTACCACCAGCCAATCCGGCGGATAAAACACCCGACATTCCGGGAAATATCGCTCACATAAAATAATCAGCAGATATTCACTCATAAATGGTGCAAGCCATGCCATGTATCGATGATTCACCAGCGTTGAAATCCACATTCCGATTTCTGCTTCCAGTGCTCCAAAAGCAAAAAACTGACACAACATCTGTCCATATTTCCCCAAAAAATTCTGTATAATCCTCCATGAAAATCCTTTTTCCATAGGCAGAAAAACAATCCATGTACACAAAATAAAAGCCACTGTCCCCGCTACCAGAATACTTCCACCTGCAATTGCATTTGTGATCGCTTTTGAAATTATGTATTTTTTTCGTTCTTTTCGAACCAGCACAAATTTATAGATACCACTTTTATATTCATCCACAAATCCGGTCGCATACGGAACAGTGCACAACAAGGGAAAATACAACCGAATCCCATCTCCCGTCAGAACTTTCAAAATATAACTTTCCGTCCAGCCTGCACCCAGCTTCCTGCCACTTCTCAGCACCTCTGCCACCATTTCCAGATTAGTTACGGTAAGAAATATCACAGTAAGAAAAGTTCCCAGGTACAGCCATTGCTTTCGAAACGCTCTTTTTCTATCATACGGTAACATTCATTTTCTCCGTTTAATATCCGAGGGATGTATTGATTACACTCCCATCAATCCCATTTATCATCAAAAACTGCTGTTTTCCCCAATCTTCACCATCCACACGAAGTGTTCCGGAAAACGACCATGCTGGAACCATAAGAAAATCTTCCGTGTTGCTTTTTTCTTTGATTCTGAAAAGCCCTTCTGTGATTTCAGATATTTCAATCTGAATCTTTCCTGCCTCCGTTGCATCCAAATCCAGAAATGCAGATTCTGTAAACTGTGCCTGTGCCTGTTTTTTGAATGTCTGATAAATCTCCTCAAAATCCATCGTTTCTACATTTTCATTTTCTATCTGTACCACATCCATCGGAGATATCAGTTCCACACTCGTCAGTACACCGTTTTCAAATCCAATACTCAGGGATGAATAATAATAATTTGCCGCATACAGATCTTCTGATTTCAGATCAATCAGCGGTCCCTGAAATGCCGTAATACTTTCATAAGACGGTGTGTAGGTTACCATTACATTTTGTATGTTTTCTGCTTCCGATGCTTTATATTCCGCATATTTCCAGTTTTCCATTCCCAGCTGATTTTTTATCTCATCTGCCTGTTTTACCGCCTCTTCTTTGGATAATGTTCCTGTTTCTTCTTTGATCCATTCCTGTTCATCTTCATACAGGAACCATTGTGTATTTAACCGATAGTCATTCTCTTCTCTGTTGTCCACTTCCACCATCGCCTGATGTCCGTTCACGGTTGCCTGTGCAATCAGCTGGCTGGTTTTGTCCAGCCCTTCATAATTTGCATCACCGGATGTGGGCATTGGCAGGTCATCATAATAGCCATATGGATGAAATTCCCATGTACATGGAATTTTTTCATCGGTATCACTGGCTGATGCATATTGCTTTTCATATTCTTTGATTTCTTCTTCCAGCTCCTTTTTTATCCGGTCTGCCTCTTCCTGGCTTCCATAATCCTCCAGAAGTTTATCCTGATCACTTATGCGTTCTTTCAGTTGGAGAATCCTGTCTTCTATCTCTGTCTTACTTTTTTCTCCAGGTTCATATGCCGTTGCACCCTCAAACAGCACATCCGCCCACCGCTTTGCCTCTTCTTCCGTAATCAGATGCGGTTTTACTCTCACCACCGGTTTGTTTTCTTCCAGTCCCGTAACACTCGCATCCACAGATACCTCTATTTTTTCCCCATCTGCCTGAAACTGATCCGTATATTTTTCCGGTACTGATGTGTCACTGTCTTTCTTATTTTCTCTCTGAATCGCCTGTTCCAGTTTTCCCTCATTCTTATTGACCACAATGTCTTCTGTCGGGTTTTCGGCACAGCCGGTAAGTAACAGACAAGAGAACAACATCGCACAAAATACTCCGCTACCTTTTCCCATATACCCTCCGTTCGTCATCTGTAATTTTTCATTTTTATTATTTCAAGTGCTTTTATTGTATTTGTTTTACATTCTCATTATATTTTTACTTTATTGTTTTGTCAACGCTTTCAAATTGACTTCACCATTTTTTCGGTATATATTATATTTACAGTTTAAATAAAGGAGTGATTTTATTTGTTATTTAAGAAAAAGAAATTTCCCAAACTGACTTCCCGCGAAGTTGATATTATGAATATTCTCTGGACAAGCGGAAAACCTTTGATTGCATCAGAAATTGCCGATTGTCGACCGGATCTTACTATTAATACCGTTCAGGCAGTTCTTCGGAAGCTTCTGAAATACCAGTTGGTCGAAGTTGCAGACATTGTATACAGCGGTACGGTTTTATCTCGCTCTTACCGTCCGACCATTACCTCTGAAGAATTCGCTGTTCATGAAGTGACTTCTGATTATCTGGCATTTGAGAAAACGCTTTCAAAGCCGTTACTGGTCTCTGCGCTTTTGGACACGGAGGAAGATCCTGTCAAAGCACGAGAAACGATTGATGAATTGCAGAAAATGTTAGATGAATACAAAAAGAATTTGGAAGAACAGGAGCCATAATTATGTTAGATTTCTCTATCTCCTCTGTAAATATGGCGATTTTGGTAAGTAATCTTTTTATTATTTTTCTGGTTCTTATTTTCCGAAATCGTAAGGTCATGTTTCGGCTAGGACTTCCACTTCTGGTTGGCTTCGTGATTCTTATTTGTGTTCGTATGATATTTCCGGTCGAACTATTGTCGATCTCCCACAATGTATATCTTCCTGATTTACTGGCCACTATCGTGGGAGAAACACGCCGTGTACGCTTTTTTCATGATACGGTATCCTGGTGGAATATTTTTGAGATTGTATGGGGCTGTGGCATCTTATATTCGTTGCTCCAGTACATCAAACGTAATTATGACTGTCAAAAGTATATAAGGAAACATGCCGTTATTTTATCAGACTCCAGCATACCAATGCAGGCTTTTACTCGGATCAAATCCGAAACCACCAAAAAAGGGGTTCAAAAAATCTCTTTACTGGCTCTTCCGCCACTTAAGAGTCCGGTAATCTATGGGCTTCGAAAACCATGTATTCTGATTCCGGATGCTCTGAAATTGTCAGAGACCGAATGGCGCTATGTTTTATTGCATGAAGTGAATCATTATCTTCATAAAGACCTGTACATAAAATTCTTATTACATATTATTTGTATGATTTACTGGTGGAATCCTTTTTGTAAGTTTTTAAAGAATGACACAGATACGATATTGGAAATGCGGATTGATCAGACATTGGCAAATAATCCCGTGCATACTGCTGAATATTTGTCCTGTCTTTTGAAAACAGCTTCTTATCAAATAGAAAATCCTCTACCTGTACCGGATTTTTCTATAAACTTTTATAATTCTGTTCTGGCACGACGTTTTGAAACGCTTACTCAACCCCAAAACAAGTCTACTTCTGCTTTAGCTGCAATTGTTTTCCTGAGTATCTCGTTCTTTATATACGTATCGTCTTATTTTATTATTTTTGAAGACAATTATTTTCCACCCGATATGTTTACTGATGATATAATCATTCCTACCAAAGATAATTGCTTCGTTATAGAACGTTCAGATGGAGCATATGATTTTTATCTCAATGGTAAATATATAACGACTCTACCCGATAAAGAATATTGCATCCCTGATATAAACACTTATAAAAATATAAATGAAGCATCCAAACATGAACAAATTATTTCAGAAAAATAATTAATGAATTGAAGACTGGATTCCAGCCTGACACAAACAGGGTCTGCCGCACTATATCAGTGCGGCAGACCCTTCCTTTTTGTCATACCTTATCTTTTATTTATACATACTCATATAATCCCCATGTGCCTCGATCAGTTCGTCGCACATTGCCTTGATATCATCGATATTCAGCTCTGCTGCGGTATGGGGTTCGAGCATGGCGGCCTGATAGATCTTTTCTTTGGATCTGGTGGCTGCGGCTTCGATGGTCAGGAGCTGGACGTTAATATTGGTCATATTCATGGCTGCCAGCTGGACCGGGAGTCTTCCTACGTGGCATGGGTTGATGCCGTTGGCATCTACCATACACGGAACTTCCACACAGGCATCGGATGGCAGGTTGTCGATCAGACCGGTATTCAACACATTGCCACCGATCTTATATGGATTGCCGGTCACGACGGCTTCCATAATATAAGAAGCATATTCTTTGGATCTTTCGTGGGTTACTTTTCCGTCTTTCAGAATATCCTCACGTTCTTTCTCCCAGCCTTTGATCTGCTCCACACATCTGCGTGGGTATTCGTCCAGCGGGATGTTGTATTTTTCAATCATTTCCGGATATCTGGATTTGATAAATAACGGGTTGTATTCTGCGTTATGTTCGCTGGATTCGGTGCAATAATATCCAAGATGTTTGATATACTCAAAACGCACCATATCGTCATGTTTTTCAGTTGCATTCTTCTCTGCTGCCCGTCTGCGGATCTCCGGGTACAGGTCGTTGCCGTCTTTGTCATGCAGTTCCAACAGCCATCCCATATGATTGATACCGGCGATCAGTTCTCTTCTGCCTTCCAGCTTGTCTTCCATGCCCAGTTTTTCCAGCAATTTCTCCGAACATACCTGTACGCTGTGGCACAGACCTACGGTACGGATCTTTGTGTATCTCTGCATATAGCCGGTCAGCATCGCCATCGGGTTAGTGTAGTTCAGAAACAGGGTGTTCGGGCAGGCTTCTTCCATATCTCTGGCAAATTCTTCCATCACCGGGATAGTACGAAGTGCACGCATGATACCGCCGATCCCCAGTGTATCTGCGATAGTCTGACGCAGACCGTATTTTTTCGGGATCTCAAAGTCGGTGATGGTGCACGGATCATAGCCGCCTACCTGGATCGCATTCACTACAAAGTCGGCATCCCGCAGAGCCTCTTTTCTGTTTTCCACACCGAGATAGGTTTTGATCGTTGCTCTGGACTCGTTGACATTCTTATTGATCGCGCCGAGGATGATCTCTGAATCTTTCAGTCGTTCCTCGTTGATATCATACAACGCAATCTCCGCCTCACAAAGCGCAGGTGTACACATACAGTCCCCCAGTACATTTCTGGCAAATACGGTGCTGCCAGCCCCCATAAAAGTAATTTTCATCTTCATACCTCCTGTACGAATCTATGTATTTTGTTGTCTTCCATAATCCATCCCTGTCTTTTCCCCCGATTGGATGAATTGCGGTTTTGCTATGGATTTATTATATGTTTATAAGATGAAAAATCCTATCTGTTTTGTTTCCATTTTATTGTTGATTTGTTGCATGTTTTACAAAACAGAAGTCGCGGTTCACTTCGTCATGTGTTTCCCGGATGTGTATGAAATCGGTATGTCCCAAGGTTTGTTTCATACAAGCATAACCTTTGGCTTGTTAACCGCCTAAAAAAAGAGCCGCGAATCCACTTCGCAGCTCTTTTATGGTTCTTATGCTTCTTTATTTTACTTCCTTCAGATAAAACTCCACCGCTTTGAAATCCCCGGTCTGGCGTGGAAAGTTCAGGCCGCCGTGCATCAGGGCGCGGCCGCTTCTTACCAGTTCGCCGTTTACTTCGTACATGGCATCCGCTTTCAGCCCTCTTACCGGGATGTGAATGGACGGGCCGCTTGGCTGTGCCAGGATCTGCATGCCGTGTACCAGAGCTTCGCTCTGATCCTGGGATACGAACTCCCAGGCTGCGTACAGACGGTTTTCCATCGGGTTGGTCAGGCGGTAGTATTCGCCTTCATGGGTCAGGTTGTAGTATTTCTTAAAGGTTTTGATCTGTTCTTTGACCTCTTCTTTTTCTCCATCGCTTAACAGGTTCAGATCCAGTTCGTATCCGAAACTTCCTGCCATGGCTACGGTTCCTCTGGTTTCTACCGGAGTGATACGACCGGTCTGGTGGTTCGGAACAGCGGATACGTGGGAGCCGACTGCTGAGATCGGATAACAGAAAGATGTTCCGTACTGGACACTGAGACGTTCTACTGCATCGGTATCATCACTGCACCAGATCTGTGGGGAATAATACAGCATACCAAGGTCAAAACGTCCACCGCCGCCGCTGCAGCCCTCCAGTAACAGATCCGGATAACGGCTCACCAGACGTTCCAGCAGATCATACAGACCCAGCATGTAGCGATGGCTTGCCTCTCCCTGGCGTTCTTTTGGTAAAACGGCACTGTACACATCACTGATGTGACGGTTCATATCCCATTTGACATATTCGATATTGGCACTGTCGAGGATCGCCGTCATGCGTTCGTACAGATAATCCCGGACATCTTCTCTTCCCATATCCAGGATCAGCTGGTAACGGCTTCTGTTCGGCTGTCTTCCCGGGATCTGGATCGCCCAGTCCGGATGTGCACGGTAGAGGTCGCTGTCCTCGGAGATACATTCCGGCTCAAACCAGAGACCGAACTTCATACCCATTGCATTGATTCCGTCTGCGATCGGTTTCAGACCGCCTTCCAGCTTGTCGGTATTGACATACCAGTCACCCAGTCCGCTGACATCTCCCTCACGTTTTCCAAACCAGCCATCGTCGAGAACCAGCATCTCCACGCCAAGTTCGGATGCGCCTTTTGCGATGTTCAGGATCTTTTCTTTATCAAAATCAAAGTAGGTTGCTTCCCAGTTGTTGATCAGCACCGGACGTCTCTCATGTTTGTATTTGCCACGGCACAGATGTTCCCGGAAGGTATGATGGAAGTTGGAACTCATCTTTTCAAATCCTTCGCTGCTGTAGGTCATGACAGCCTCCGGTGTCCAGAACTCTGCTCCGGCTTCCAGTGTCCAGCAAAATCTCTGGCTGTTGATGCCGGCAGTCAGTCTGGTCTGTCCCATCTGGTCTTTTTCTGCTTCGATCGAGAAGTTTCCACTGTAAACCAGTGCTGTTCCATAACATGGTCCCGCTTCTTCGGTGGTATCTTTGCTGCACAGGATGGCAAATGGATTATGCTGGTGGCTGGATGCTCCTCTGACACTTTCCACGGTCATCTTTCCGCGCATCAGCGGTACCCGTTCCATCTGGCGTTCCAGATTGTGTCTTCCGTGAAAATGCATCAGTTCCCAGTCACCGCTCATCAGATCCAGATTCATGGAAGCAGCTTTTGTCAGCACGATCGCATCGGTTCCCTGATTTACGAATTTTACGCAACGGGTAATGATATCTCTTTCTTCCCACACACTATAGTATAAAAATGCATGCAGTCCGGTTACTTTATCTGCCAGTTCCACGATCAGGGTATCGGCATCTTTTTCTTCTCCGTACAGTGCCGGCATTCCCGGGATCGCATATTTGCCCTTTGAGGTGGTATATCCCACATAACGCCAGTCTGCGGCATCGCTTCCGTCCGCGTTGATCACGCTCACACTGTTGATCCGGTAATCGCCAACGCCGTTGGTGGAGTATTCCTGTGGTCTGGAATCGAGAGAATAGTCTCTCTCATTTCCTGCCTCGTAAGGGTTTCCGGAAAATCCCCGATCCTGATAGTCTAAAAGATAGCTCATATCTTCCTGACCGATATTTTCTCCATAGTACAGGTGATTCAGCACCAGATATTTGTCTGCCATCATCTGATAACTTGTATTGTTTGTTGACAACGTAAAAAGTTTTTTCTGTTCGTCTATATAAATTGCCATGTTCGTCCTCCTTTTTATCGCTCTGTCTGCATCACAGTTTATTGTTTTTACATCACTGTTTTTCACATTCACCGTTATGTTTTGCAGTCTGTTTTCTATTCACAGACTATACTCAGTATACCATGCTGCGAAACTGAAAAATATAGGATTTGTTTCCTGTAATTGTGGATTCGTTGCGTGCTGTATCAATTTTGGAGATTTTCATGTACGCTGTTATCCGTGTTTTTTCTGCATTTCCATTTTCCGGACGGTTCTTTGCTCTGTTATCCGTTTTGTTCCTGTGCCCGTTCACATTCTCTTTTCAGGATCTCATGCCACTCCGGTTTTTCTTTTTTTAAGGATAACGGTTTCCCTTCCCTGTTCAGAAAGCAGTGACTGGTCTGTCCGCTGCAACGCAGGGTTCCGTCTTTTTTATCCCTGATATGATATCCCAGAAAGATTTTTACGCCATTATATTTTTTCACTGTCACCTCAATAGATACTTCTTCCCCGTACCGTGTCATGGAGTGATAGGCTGCCTCCACCGTCAGTACCGGGCTGATCACACCTGCGGCTTCCATTTTGTCATAATCCATGCCGAGATATGCCAGATAATCGCTCCGGCTTTCCTCGAACCAGCGGATATAGTTGGAATGATGCACGCATCCCATCTGATCGGTTTCATAATACTGCACCCGATGGTTATAACCCGGGTATTGTTCTGTCATTTCCATCTGTGTCTCTTTCCTTTCTGTCCCATACATTTCTGTTCTGTCGTTTTTCTCCACATTTTTGCGATTTCAATTTTAAAATGCACCATCGCAAATCGTTTTCTCTCACTTCAACATTTTTATTTTCAAAAGGATTCTTCTTTTTTCAGTTTCTGATAGATCCGTCCTACCGGAAGTCCCACCACATTGTTATAATCTCCCTGGATTTTTTCTACAAACCGCGCACAAAGTCCCTGGATCCCGTAGGCTCCTGCTTTGTCCATCGGCTCTTTCGTGCTGACATACCATGCAATCTCTTCTTCTGTCATCGAGTACATGGATACTTTTGTCTCTTCCGCAAAGGTTGTCTGTTTTCCTTCCTCCAGCAGTGTCACACCGGTATATACACTGTGAGTCTGCCCCTGCAGCATGCGTAACATACGGATCGCATCTGCCTCATCTTTTGGTTTCCCAAGGATCTTCCCGTCATAAACCACAATCGTATCCGCCCCGATCACCAGCCAGTTCTCCGGTAACTGTGGCTCCAGCTCTTCCTTCACCGCAGCTGCTTTCTGTGTCGATAACGATTTTACCACTTCCACAGGATCTGTGCTTGTGATGATTTCCTCACCGCCTGCCGGATGCACTTCGAATTCTAATCCGATCTGTGTTAAAAGTTCTCTTCGTCTTGGGGACTGGGATGCGAGTATAATATTTTTCATAATTCTCCGTTTTCTCCCTTCTGCCGTTCCTGTGCAATTACAATTCCGCGACAGTATTTTCTTCTATTATTATGCCATATTCTCTCTTTTTTGTGAATCGTTTTTCATTCAGGCAATACAGTAACGAGATAAAATAGTTACTGTTCACTCCGTGCCCAGCAACACGCTGCGCGATGCACAGAATTTATGCTAATCGCATAAATTCGCGCGATATGTCTCGGGTTTTCTGTGACCTTCGCTCACAAAAAACACCTCGCGGGATATTACCAGTGAACAGTAACATAAAATACGCTTCGCGAATTTTACTCATTATCGCAGCAGTCGTCAAGGTCTTGTGCAAGCACAGACTTTGACTCGTTGCTCACGTAAAAAAACTGCCGTCCGAAACACTTCTTTTCATGTTCCGGACGACAGCCATATTCTGTGAAAGTAAGCAGAACGATAAGCCGGGTTATGTCTTGAATGGTCATCTATCTAATCCTGCTGTTGCCAGCAGGCTTCAGCGACCTACCTAAAAACGTGACGGGCAGCCACATAGTTTTTTGTTCGGTCTTGCTTCGGATGGGGTTTACATGTGCCCTCTCTGTCACCAGACAGGCGGTAGTCTCTTACACTGCCTTTCCACCCTTACCAGGCGAACCTGGCGGTTTATTTCTGTTGCACTGGCCTTGGAGTCACCTCCACCGGACGTTATCCGGCATCCTGCCCTTTGAAGCCCGGACTTTCCTCACCTGACCCCTTTCGGTTCTGTCAGCCGCGACCATTTATTCTACTTACCGAATCAGTCTACCACAGGAAAAACTTTTCGTCAAATACATTTTCTATTGTATTATTTGTATCGTGTGGTATAATACAAAATACAAGGAGGTGTTTTCATGATCATAAAAATCAATACACTCTCGCAGATTCCTCTGTATCTGCAGCTTCGCAACCAGATTGTAAAAGGCATCGGCAAAGGGGAACTGACCGAGGGTGAGTCTCTTCCCACCGTGCGGCAGATGGCTGCCGATCTTGGTATCAATACCATGACAGTGAGCAAAGCCTACCAGCTTTTGAAAAATGAAGGTTTTCTCTATACTGACCGCCGTCTGGGAAGTATCGTTCATATTCCGGAAAACGAGGAACCTTCTTCTCTTTTTCAGGAAAAACTGGAGGACGAACTGGAACTTTTAAGTGCGGAAGCCAGGATTCGCGGAATGAACCTGGAAGATTTTCTCAGTCTTTGCAGCAAAGTATTTGTGGAAATGGAGGTGGCTGTGGAATGATGCTCTTTTGGATTCTTGCGATCACGGACCTGATCATGGTCGGCATCACCTGGGCGGTTTATGGAAGTTCGGCAACCTATCGGGACGGGATGCTCCTTGGTGTCCATCTTCCTGAATCTGCTATCTCCTTGTCTCCGGTGGCTCAGCTGACAGACAGCTATCAAAAACACATCCGGAAGTTTTATCTGCTGCATCTGGTTCTTGGCGTTGTAGTTGCCATTCCATTTTTCTGGCTGGCTTCCATAGGCATAACGCTCTGGTGCATCTGGTTTTGTGTATTTCTTGCCCGTGCAGTCTCTTTGCTGTACAGTGCCCACCGTCAGCTGTATCTTCTGAAGCTGGAACAGGGACTGGGCAATACGACAAAAGAACCTTTTACCGCAGCTGCCGACACCCGTACTGCCATACATACCCAGAAGGCAGCGCTCCCGCTGTACTGGCATCTGCTTCCACTGGTGATGGTTTTTATACCATTGTTTTTCTCCCGTATCCGCAACTATATCCTCACCGATACCAGCGGCGGGATCTTCCTGATTACCTGGATCGTCCTCTGGCTGTTTTTTCTTCTGTTCGCCTGGGGCTACTCGAAAAACGGCAACCGGATCTACAGTGCACATACGGAGATCAATGTGGCAATCAACGCCCAGGAACACCGTTACTGGTCCCAGATGTTTTTCTTCTACAGTCTGTGTAACAGTCTGGCATTTATCAGTGAGATCTTTTTCCTTGCAAATGATCTTGAATGGTACTGGTGGTCACACCTGCTCTTTTTTATTTTCCAGACGATTCCCATCGTTGCAGTTTTTGTGATGTACTTCCGCTTAAAGAAGAAAAAAGCACAGATTCTTGCCGCCGATGACGAACCGATGTATGTGGATGACGATTATTACTGGCGAAACGGCTGGTATGACAATCCGGCTGACCCGCGGTTTATGGTTCCTGACCGTTTCTGTGGTACGAATTTTACCACCAATATGGGAAGACCTGCCGGAAAAATCCTCACCGCCAGTATGTTCGTTGTAGTAGCTGGAATGCTGATCTGGATGTGCGGATTATTCATACGCATGGATTTTGTACCGATACGGATGACTATTGATGGCACACAGGTTTCTATCACTTCCGGTTACACTGACACTTCTTTCTCTACAGACGAGATCCTGGATCTGCAGCTTCTGGACAGCCTGCCGGACGATTCCTTCGTCCGCTCCAACGGATCCGCTGACGGGCATCAGCTGCTCGGTGTGTTTAGAGGAAAGAAAACCGGTCCGTGCAGAATGTATGTAGAGCTGGATGAATCCCCGGTTCTTTCCATTCAGACCGATGAATACACGGTATTTCTTACGGCTCCGACAAAAATGCAGGCAGAAAACTGGTATCAGGAGCTGAAAGATCATATGTTTGATAACTGACAACCGAACAAAACACAAAAGGAGTTTTCAATAACATACAAACGTTTTTTGAAAACTCCTTTTTATCACTTTTTATTCTTTTTTCTTTCCGTTGGAATCGTAAATCAGTTCTTTGTATTTTTCCACAAGTTCTTCGTACTGTTCCTCCGATTCTACGAATTTCTGAACCTGATGGTGCGCTTTCTTATGTTTTTCGGCGCGTGGTTTTGCTTCCAGAATGGTATAGGTATCTTCCTCTACCTGCAACGCATTTTCTATGGCTCTGGTCAGACCATTACAGCTGTATGTCGCGCCCGAAACAGCATCGGTATCCAGCGGTTTATTTTCCAGCACTTCTGTGATCACTGCCGGTGCCACATGGAAAAGATATTCCTCATTGTCATAATAAGATAGAATTCTGATTTTTTCTGCTTTCTGATCTTTTACCGTAACTTCTACTTTGATTTCTCCGCGAAAGCCATTGGCTGTTCCCTCATAGTTACCGTCTTTCAGCCGGATCTGACTCGTGACATCTGTCCCGTTTTCTGTTTTTTCCGGATAAATCGCCTGATCTACAGCTTTCAGGAGTCCTTTGCTGCTGTAGGTCGCACCGGAAACCGTATCCACCTCTGTTGATTGTTCTTTCAGCACTTTCGGAATCAGCTCTCTGATAACGCTCTGCATATAAGTAGCATCATCTTCATAATCCTGCACCTGCACATCAGAAATATTTCCATTTTTAATAGTGACCGTCACATCGATCTTACCACGGAATCCATTACCGGTTCCTGTATACGTTCCATCTGTATACGACCCTTTCTCTGTCACTTTTACATCTGCTGTTCCGCTTGCCGTTTCATTTCCCGTTGCTTTTAACAGATACAGATTCATGCAGGAAAAGACAAGTATGGTCACCGCAAGACCCCAGCGGTTACTTTTCTGCTGTTTGCACTGATACGGACAGATTGAACAATCTCCGCTGTTTTTGCAGCTTCGCTTTCTTCTGTCCAAAGAGAAAAAGGAAAGCAGTGTATAAATTGCTCCCATCGGACACAGATATCTGCAAAACGCTCTGAAAAATACTGCCGATATGACCAGAACAATGATACAGATCCAGACACCTGCAGAAATCAGATTCTCTTTGCTGAAATTTCCTCTCAGCAGGGACAGCAGACTGGCAAATCCCTTCCAGGGGCTGATGACATCCAGCAGATTTTTCTTCCAGACAGCACTCACTGCCACAATCACCAGAACAGGATATTTCAGTTTGGAAAGAATTTTGTCTGTTTTCACCGAAAGCATACGTTTCTTACGGTATTTTGTCTGTTTTCGTATCAGGTTTCCCAAATCATAACTCAGATCCTGTGCCGCACCAAAACTACAGATATATCCGCAGTAATACCGTCCGAAAACCGCTGTTGTTACAACAGTTTCCAGCAGCAGAAGAACCGGTTCCCGCGCATAAGTAAAATCCATCACCGAAACCGCATGGATCAGCTTTTTTACCGCATACAGACTGGCAGCAAAAGACTCCGGTATCCACAGAAAAAACAGAATCTGGATTACAATTTTTATAACCTTAGAATATTGTTTTTTCATCATCGGATAAAGTTTGTCTGATTTCCTCTCTCTGTCTCCGGAAGTGGCACACCTGCTACTTTTCCGGCTTCAAAACATTTCATCATCCAGGCCAGGTTCTTTGCCAGATTCCGCATGGTCTGCATTCCCTCTGCATCCATCTTCACTTCTCCCGGTTCACAGCCATGTACCATGTTCCAGTAAGTAGAGCCGGCTACCGGCATCTGGCAGATGCCATAATATTTATTCATCACATCGAAGGAAGCACTGCATCCACCGCGTCTTGCCACTGCTACAGAAGCCGCCGGTTTGAAGGCAAATGCTCTGCCGCTGCTATAAAATACTCTGTCCAGAAATGACAGGATCCGTCCACTTGGATGTGCATAATAGACCGGTGTACCGAAGACAAATCCGTCCGCCTCTTTCGCCTTTGCCACGAATTCATTGACTTTGTCATCCGCAAACACACAGCCATTTTCATTACACTGTCCACATCCGATACAGTCTCTCACCGGCTGACTGCCGATCTGAAAGATCTCATACTCGATGCCCTGTCTTTCCAGTTCCTTTCCTACTTCCAGAAGAGACTGGTATGTATTGCCTTCTTTTTTTGCGCTTCCGTTTAACATCAATACTTTCATACTTTCCACCCTTTCTTTTGAAAATGCCAGGGACAAAATCGCTTTCACCCCTGACATTTTTTCATATATCTTTTATATATTTTCTGTACATTATTTTACACATCAAAGCAGCTGCCGCCCACGAATTCCCTCAGGATAGAATTCTTCGGGATATCCTCACTGGGGATCCCCACAAAATAATCCAGGAATTTTAACAGCCGCTTCGATTCCTGATACTCCGGTTCGTCCGAACCGATCTGGAAGAGTACCGGCTCCGCGTACAGTTTCAGCACTGCCAGTTCATACAGAAGTGCCGAGTTAAACATTGCATCTGCCTGTTCCTGATAGGGGAAGATATTTTCATCCTCTCCACGGCGAACCGACGGCCACATTGCAATCGTTGCTTTCGCACTCGTTCCTCTCGTCCGGTTATCCCGGACAATCCGGCGAATCAATCGTCCGTCCGTCGTCGGAATCCGGTTGTGTTCGTCAATATTTAACTGCGTCAGCGCACTGATATAGATCTTGAATTTGCTCTCCGTAGGAAGCGAATAGCTCAGCCGGTCGTTCAGTCCGTGGATTCCCTCAATCACCAGAATATCGTTCGGCTGCATCTTCAGGAAATCCCCTTTGTATTCCCGTTTTCCCAGTTTGAAATTAAACCGTGGCAGTTCCACCCGCTCGCCCTTAAGCAGCGCATTCATATCGCGGTTGAAAAGTTCCACATCGATAGCTTCCAGACACTCGTAATTGTAGTTCCCGTTTTCATCCCGCGGCGTATCTTCCCGGTTTACAAAATAATTATCCACTGCGATCGGATGCGGTTTCATCCCGTGAGCCGCCAGCTGGATTGACAGGCGATGAGAAAATGTGGTTTTTCCTGAGGAGGATGGTCCGGCGATCATAACGAATTTTACACCGCCACGCTCGATGATCTGCTCTGCGATCTTTGAGATTCTTCCCTCCTGCAGAGCTTCCGAGATCAGCAGCAGTTCCTGCATTTTTCCTTTCGAGATCTTCTCGTTCAGTTCCCCTACCACGGAAACTCCCATCATCTCGCCCCATTTTTCCGCCTCTTTCTGCACCTGAAAAATCTTCGGTGACGGCGTAAACGGCGGCAGTTTTTCCGGTTCTTTCCGGGTCGGCATCTGCATCACAAAGCCCTCGTCATACGGATACAATTTGAAATATTTCAGATATCCGGTATGCCATACCATATACCCGTAAAAATAATCCTCAAATTCCTCGAGATTATAGATATTTACGCGGGAACTTCTCCGGTAACGAAACAGTTTTTCTTTGTCATACATGCCATATTTGTGAAAGAGATCCAGCGCAGAGGCGGTAGACACACTCCGTTTCATCACCGGTGCATGTTTTTCCACCAGCTCATGCATATACGTTTCCACCTGATCCAGAAATGGCTGATCGATCGTCACATCTCCATCAATCGTATAGTAAAATCCCTCTCCCACCGTAAAATGCAGGACAATCTTCCGGATCTTCTCATGTCCTGCCACATGATATACCGCCTTTAACAGCAGTAGATTCATACTTCTTTTGTATGTTTTATGACCGATACTGTCCGCCACCGTCACCAGTGAGATCCGGCAGTCCCGGTGAATCTTTTTATGAAGTTCGCGAAGTTTTCCGTCTACCGTTACCAGAACCACCGGATACTTACAATCCTGATCGAAATCTTTGACAATTTCTCCAAAAGGTGTTCCATCCGGATATGCTTTCTCCCTGGAACCCACTGTTACTTTACACATCTTAAGTCCCATCTTCACCACTCCTTTCAGCTGCCACTACACCACCCGGTACGGATGATGCACTCTGGCAGCGCCTACCGCAAGCTCCGGAAACATAGTTTCCAGTTCCTGTCTCATATATGCGATAAATCCATATTCAGTTCCATAATGACCGGCATCGATCACAGCGATTCCCTGCGCAACGGCATCAATTGCCGAATGATAATCCACATCTCCGGTAACGATCACATCGGCACCTTTTTCAATTGCACCACGGATCATACTTTTTCCGGATCCGCTGCTCACTGCCACACGATGAATGATCGCTGCCGGATCTCCGTACATCCGTACATCCGGGATCTCAAAGTCGTTTCTTACTTTTCCGGCAAATTGTTTCAGATCCATCGTCCCTTTCAGCGCACCTACTCTTCCGATGCCTTCCCCGGGAGCGGTTTCTTCCAGCACTTCACAGTCCGTAAGTCCCAGACATTCCTGATTCAGCTGTGCCATCCCCTTCACATCAAAGTTCGTATGCATTGCATAATAACACAGATCCGCCTGGATCATCGTAATCAGTCTGCGGCCGATAAAATCTGCACTGGTCACTTTTTTTACCGGTGAAAAAATCATCGGGTGATGGGTGATCAGAAGATCCGCACCGAATTCCAGTGCCTGTGCGATCGTCTCTTCTGTAGCATCCAGTGCTGTAAATATTTTTTTGATTTCTTTTTCTTCTCTTCCCACCAGAAGTCCTACGTTATCCCATTCCAGTGCATAGGAAGGATTCCACCGTTCTTCCAGCTTTCTCATAACTTCTTTACATATCATCGTTCATACACCTCCAGTGCCTGCCCGATCAGCCGAAGTTCGTCCTCCAGCTCTTTTTGCCGTGCGGTGATCTTTTCTGCTTTCTTTCCGTCTGCTGCGAGTTTTTCCTGTATTTTCCTGCAGGTTTTCTGTTTGTCTTTCAGATATTCCTCTAATACCGGATGTTTCTCTTCCAGCAGATATTTTCCATACTGTAACTCCACCTCCTGCCACAGCGGCATTTCCCCATGTACTGCCCGCATGGCGGGATAATATTTTCCGTCCTCATATACCATCTTTTCCCCGGCTATCACATATCCATGAGTCAGAAGGTATGACCGGACTTTGTCGATCTCTGACTGGGGTTGCAGGATCAGTTCTTTTACGGAAGCAAGCACCTTTTCACCTGCTTCCAGAATCTTCACTGTCAGTGCCCCGCCCATTCCGGCAATCAGGACAGAATCCGCCTCCCCGGGGCACAAAGCCTGTACACCATCGGAGAGGCGGGTATGTATATCTGTTTCCAGATCAAACTGTTGTATATGTTCTTTTGCGCGCTCCAGTGGTCCCGGATTCACATCCATAGCCAGAGCTGATGGAATCACGCCTTCCAGGCAAAGAGCGATCGGAATATATCCATGATCCGTTCCCACATCTGCCAGCCGGTTTCCCGGTGTCACAAAAGAAGCATTCATCCGAAGTCTTTTGGATAATTCCATTAATCCAGATAATCCTTCAGCTTTCTGCTGCGGCTGGGGTGACGCAGTTTTCTTAATGCTTTCGCTTCGATCTGACGGATACGTTCTCTTGTGACACTGAATTCTTTTCCTACTTCTTCCAGTGTTCTGGCTCTTCCATCATCCAGGCCGAAACGCAGACGAAGTACTTTCTGTTCTCTCTCGGTCAGTGTGCTCAGAACCTCTACCAGCTGTTCTTTTAACAGTGTAAAGGCTGCTGCATCTGCAGGTACCGGAACGTTGTCATCCTGGATAAAGTCACCCAGATGACTGTCTTCTTCTTCACCGATCGGGGTTTCCAGAGAAACCGGTTCCTGAGAAATCTTAAGGATCTCACGGACTCTTTCCACCGGCATATTCATCTCTTCTGCAATCTCTTCCGGCGTAGGTTCACGGCCCAGCTCCTGCAGTAACTGTCTGGACACACGGATCAGTTTGTTGATGGTTTCTACCATATGCACCGGGATACGGATCGTTCTTGCCTGATCGGCGATCGCACGGGTGATGGCCTGACGGATCCACCAGGTTGCATAGGTACTGAACTTATATCCTTTGGTGTAGTCAAATTTTTCCACTGCTTTGATCAGACCCAGATTTCCCTCCTGAATCAGATCCAGGAACAACATGCCGCGTCCCACATATCGTTTTGCGATGCTGACCACCAGACGAAGATTGGCTTCTGCCAGACGTTTTTTCGCCGCCTGATCGCCGTTTTCCATCCGTTTTGCCAGTTCGATTTCCTCTTCTGCACTCAGAAGAGGTACTTTACCGATCTCTTTCAGATACATACGAACCGGATCCTCGATACTGACCCCTTCCGGTACGGAAAGGTCTATATTTTCCAGATCCACCTCATCCTCTTCCATATGCATATCTTCATTATCCAGCAGTGCGTCGTCCTCGGTTACCCGGAGTACATCCACGCCATTGGCTTCCAGATATTCGAAGATCAGATCCATCTGCTCATTGTTCAGGGTGATTCCTTTAAAGAAATCATTGATTTCCTGATACTCCAGCACATTTTTCTTCTTCTTGCCTAATTCCACAAGGTTTTTCAACTGTTCTGCAAATTGGGCTTTATCCATTTCCATCTGTTTTTCCATCCTTCCATATATTGTTTATATTTTATCCTTAACAAAAAGAAATATGCAAATGCAGCTTTCCGGCTTTTAACTCTTCCAGTTCTTTTTTCGCCTGCATCAGATTCATCAGCCCCTGCATGTCTGTAGGTGCCAGATTCTCTGTGCGATGGGCGATACTGTCTTCCTTCATTCTGCATATCACATCCAGTAATGCCTGCTCCCTCTCCTGTTCCGAGTCCAGCGGGATCGTCGCGTTGAATACAGCCGCCACTTCGGTCTGTTCCTCGCTGTCCGTAAACCGGTTCAGCAGTCTCGCCGGGTTTGGCTCGCCCTGCCGATACTGCTCATATAGCAGTTCAGCCACCTGATGATAGAGGGGTCTTGTAAAATCATCCGGTCCGATATAACGGCTTACCTCTCCGAAAATCTCCGGATAAGAAGTCAGCCAGGTAAGCATCAGTTTCTGAGATACTTCGTATCCGTTCTGCTTTTCCTTATTCCTGTTCAGACCCGATTTTGGTTTGACAGTCTCTGTCATTCCCACGCCCTTCATCGCCAGCCGGTTCACCATCTTTCTGAGTTCTTCCGGCTCGACCTGATAAGTTCCGGCAATGGTTTTGATATAACTGCTTCGTTCAATCTCGTCTTCAAAACGCAGCAGCCGCTTTGCCGTTTCTTTAAAAAAGTCCGTGCGACCCTGCGGGTCCTCCATATCATACTGCCCTTCCAGTGCCTTCAGTTCAAACATAAAACTGTTCGTTCCGTGATCCAGCCTCTCCTGAAAGGCTTCTTTTCCCATATTTTTGATAAATTCATCCGGATCCTTGTAAGGCCTGAGATTGATGACCTTCGTGGAAAGTCCGGCGGTTTTTAACATCGGGATGGCCCGGAGAGCTGCTTTCACACCTGCTTCATCACTGTCGTAAATGATCAGGACTTCATCGGTATACCGTTTCAGGAGACTGGCCTGCTGAGAGGTCAGAGCCGTTCCCAGAGACGCCACTGCATTGTTAAATCCTGCCTGATGCATGGAGATCACATCCATGTACCCCTCGCAGATGATCAGATTTTTCTTTCTCGAAGAACGCGCCATATTCAGTCCGTACAGATTCCGGCTCTTATCAAAGATCTTCGTCTCCGGTGAGTTCAGATATTTGGGCTTTGCATCTCCCATCACCCTGCCTCCGAATCCGATCACACGGTTGTTCACATCCATGATCGGATAGATCACACGGTTCCAGAATTTATCATACATGCCACGTTTTTCATCCACATTAAACAGCCCTGACTGCCGTAAGAGCTCATCTGAGTAGTTTTTTCCTTTCAGATATTGATACAGGTTGTTGCTGAACTTGCCGGAATACCCAAGACCAAACTTATTGATGGTTTCATCACTGAGTTCTCTGCCCTTCAGATATGCCATCCCCTGTTCTCCGGTTTTCTGGCGCAGCTGATAATAGTAGAACTTCGCCGCTTCCTTGTTTATCTCCAGAAGTGCGGATTTCAGGTCTGCCTGTTCTTTCGCTTCTTTGGAATATTCCATTTTGGGAAGTTCCACTCCTGCACGGTCCGCCAGCATCTCCAGCGCCTCCGGGAAAGTAAAGTTCTCATATTCCATCAGAAAGGTAAATACATTACCACCAGCTCCACATCCAAAGCAATAATACATCTGCTTTCCGGGGCTTACGGAAAACGACGGTGATTTTTCATTATGAAAGGGACAAAGTCCGAAATAGGAACTTCCTTTTCGCTGCAATTTCACATAACCGGAAATCACATCTACAATATCGTTTTTCATTCGAATTTCTTCGATCAGATCATCCGAATAACGCATGTTTTCTCTCTCCTTTATCCACTGTTGTCATTTACCCACGTATATATATATTCCCCGTCCGGCGACAATATCCTTTTTTATTTGTCCCGGTTCTCTTTTTCTTTGACAAAATATGCTTTTTTTTATTCTTCTTCGCAACGATTCCCCTGCAGTTCAGTATACCGCCCAGGCTGAAGGAATAAAAATTTCTTTGAATTTTGCCATCGCATACTGATCCGTCATGCCGGAGATATAATCACATACCACCCTTTCTCTGTTCTCGCCTTCTACGATCAGTTTCTGGTATTCCCGGGACATCTGTTCCGGATGCCTGCTATAATACAGATACATCTCCTGCAGCATCGTCCTGGCTTTTCTTTCTTCTTTTTTCGCCACCGGATTATTGTAAACGCTTCGAAACATCAATGTGCGAAGTTCCCGCATCGCCTCCGCAATCTCCGGTGTCATCTCGACTTTATCTTTTCCGTAGCTGTTGCGGATCGTATCATGGATCAACGTATTTAACCGCTCTTTGCAGGAATCTCCCAGTGTCACCCTGATTGTGATCGGAATATCATCTTCCTGAAAAATTCCTGCCCTCTGTGCATCATCCATATCATGATGGATATAAGAAATCTTATCACACAGTCGGACTACCTGACCTTCCAGGGTATGCGGTGTGCCGGATGTCCGGTGATTCAACATCCCGTCCCTTACTTCCCAGGTCAGATTCAGTCCCTCCCCGTTCTTTTCCAGCCGTTCCACCACCCGGACACTCTGCTTAAAATGTGCAAATCCTTCCGGACAGATTTCATTCAGAGCCGCTTCACCGGCATGTCCGAACGGTGTATGCCCCAGATCATGCCCCAGCGCAATTGCTTCCACCAGATCCTCATTCAGTTCCAGCGCCTTCGCGATCGTCCGCGCCGTCTGTGATACCTCCAGCGTATGTGTCAGTCTGGTCCGATAATGATCTCCCTGCGCCGCAAGAAACACCTGTGTCTTATCCTTCAACCGTCGAAACGCCTTCGAATGAATAATCCGATCCCGATCCCTCTGATACACCGTCCGGATATCACACTCCTCCTCCACACGCTCTCTGCCCTTCGACTCTCTGCTGTGTGAAGCATACCGGCTCAGATACTGAAACTCCCGCTCCTCTGCCTGTTCCCTGATATTCAAATACATCACCCCTTCTATTACCAAAAACAGTAAAAACCATTCTATTTTCATCTATTCTGTTAAATATATTCCACTCTTTCCTCACAAAATCCTTTTTATTTTCCAATTTTTTCCTGATTTTCACTTAATTGTGTATACATTTGTCGAAATCCTCACCCGGTTTCTTCCGATACGCAGTGTTCTTATCTGATCATGAACAACGAATGTGCCCTGGAGCATCTTCGCGGAGCGTTTTCTACTTTACTGTAAAGCAATTTCCCGTAAAGTAAAAAACTGCCACACCCTACCCAGAGTGTGGCAGTCTCTTCTCACTTCATCAAATGCACATCCGCATAATTGCACCCCAGTGCCAGAGCCCGCTCATGATCATCCACATAGATATCAATATGATTCTGCTTTACTCCACTGCCGCAATCCTGTGCCGTAAAAATATGTCCATTAATAATAACTTTCGTTCCATAAGGAATCACCGAAGGATCCACCGCGATCGTTTCTCCTTCCGCAACCCTCGCTCCGGAAGCAGTAATTCCGGTTGCCTTTCCACAACACTTCGCACACGCACAGTAATATGTCAGCTTAAAAAGTCCCAGATCCTGTCCGTACATTGCTTCCGTTGCATTCACTTCACTGATATCCTTACTTCCTGCAATCACTTTCGTATCTTCAAAAAGCTCCAGGGCAAAGCTCTCCTGTTCCGGATCTATCTTTACTGTTACCACCTTGCCTCTCGTCTCAGAAGCCTGTACCATCTTGCCGTCACCCACATAAATACCGGCTGCACTTGTTTCTTCCCCGGATCCATAGCAGATCACATCACCGGGTTTTGCCTGATCCACAGAAACCTTTCCCTGTTCCTGTATATTTCCGTCTTTATCCGTGACATTATATCCGTATGCCTCATAAATCTTCTCAACAAACTCGCTGGTATCAATTCCTTCGCAAAGGCTGGTTCCTTCTTCCTTCCAGACAGTTCCAAGGAATCCACTGGCATAATCCACGATCGAATCACGGATCGCCCCGTCCGGAATTCCCGTTTTCACCGAAGTCAACGTATAATAACGTGCCGGATTTTCCTTCGGATCTACCCTGGCAACCGCCAGCGTAAAACGATCCGCTCCGGTCTTATTCACTTTTTTCTTCACTTTCCTGCCTGTCTGCAGATATTCCTTTTTTACAAACCCACGAACTTCTCCGGATTCCACATATACCCACTCTTCTGTCTCATCTGCAAGAATATAACAGAGATTTCCCTTTTTCATCGTTCCGACAATCTCACTGTCTGTGCTCTTGTCCGCCCTGATATTCAGTTCATCTCCTTTGCAGAGTGCATAATGCTTCTTTGCTGCAGTCTGCTGAATCGTTGCCCGGTAATATGCATATGCCTGATTTTCTGCCGGCGCAACCAGCTCTGTTGCATATACCGGAGTAAGCAGTGCCTCATTCTTATCTCCGATCCTGCGAAGCGCTTTTTTCTCCACAAAACCACGAACGGTTCCGGATTCCACGTAGTACCATCCGTCTTCCTTTCTTAAAATATAACAGATACCGCCTTCTTCCAGCCTTCCCACACTCCGGGAATCCTGTGACTTCTCTTCTTTGATCTCCTGAACCACTTTCGCCTGTGCCGCTTTTCTGCTGGCAGATACTGTCCAGAAACGGTAATCCTCTACCGTCACCGGTACTTCCACAGACTGTGGAAATGCTGTAATAACCGGGATATTTTCTTCCACCGCAGTCTCCTGCGCAGCTTCCGGTGTGGTCTCCGGTGCCGGTGTAGGCTCCGGCGTGGGCTGTTCTGTCACTTCCTGTGGTTCTGCACCTTCCTGACCCGGTGTGGGTGTTGGAGTATTCTCTCCTGCCGGCGTCGGTGTTACAGTCGGCTCCGGTGTCTGTGTCGGCGTCGGCGTTGGCGTTTCACTTGGTGTTGGTTCCGGGGTAGCAACCGGTGTGATCTGTGGCGAACCATCTGCCTGCAGAATCACAAACCCGTTATTCAGTACATAGGTATATCCCTCTGATAAATGGTATCCTGTTCTTGTCTCAAACTGTTCCGGTGTTTCCTGTACTTCTGCTGCTGTTTCCGCTGTCGGTACACCGAGTTCTTCTTCAGCAGCCTTGACTGGCGCTGCCACAGACAAAGTCATTATATATGTCATAGACAGTGCCAGCATACGTTTCCATTCTTTTCTTATCACTTTCTGGTATTTCCTCCTGTTACTTCACGTTACGTATACTTCCCTGATTATTAATTATAATCCTTTTCATTGCCCATGTCAAAAATGTAATACTTCAATTACCGACATTTTTTCTGTTCCTGTTCACTCCGTTCCCGGTAACACGCTTCGCGGGATCTTATCAGTGAACAGGAATAATTCCTTCAATATAGCTCTGCGATTCTCGTAATTCCCACATAGATTTCCTGGATCTTATACCAGGTCGGATAATCAACGACTCCTGTCTGTCCCAGTCCAAAAACGGACTGAAACTGCCGTACTGCTTCTTTCGTTCGCTCTCCGTATATGCCATCCACCGGTTCCCTGGGAACTTCTGTATAAACTTCCCCGATAGTATTTAACTGTTCCTGAATCTGCCTGACTTTCATGCCACTTGCTCCGATATCCAGATCGTAGCCCGGCCAGGATGCCGGGATTCCCGAAATCTCTTCTGCGGAATTGATATACATACTTTCCCCATAATAGTTTCTGATGATTTCGATGGCTGTGTAATTTTGATCACCCAGATACTTACTTCCCCACTGACTCATCCACTGCGGGCAGGTCACCCGCTGTCCGTCACAGTACTGGGTCAGAATCGGCTGACGGACATTCGGACGTGACAAATAGTTTTCGAAGAGTTCATCCACTATGTTGGATATACTGTCGAAAATATTGCGACCGTATATCCATTTGTGATCGAAGGCAGTGGAGGATGTAATGGTAAAGTCGTACTGTTTGTTTCTGTACCACTCCGTATAAACCCGGTTCAGAGTAAAAGACATGATTGCCAGAACATTCGCCTTGATCGTCTCAGGTGGCCAGGTTGCGTATATCTCGCTGCATGCCACGTTTTTTATATAATCCCGATATCTTACATAATAATTATCAGCAGTGGAATCTGCTGGTGATCCATCGTGTACTACTACATATTCCGGTATCACTACACGACTCAACACAATTTCTCCGGATTCGTTGACCGGTTTAACTTCTTCTTCCGGTATTTTTTCCGGATAATTACCAAACAACGTATGATCCGGAATCACCACATCTTCATAGTTACCATCGCTGATCGGCCGGAGTTTTATTTTCTGTCTGCTGATCTCACCGGACAGGATCTCACTTCCGGATACTTCTATGGGTTCATAGCCTTCGGCTTCCACCTTCAGAGTATATTCCGAATAAGGTTGTTCTTCCGATGGCTGCAGGCTGTACTCCACCGGTGGTGCCGCCAGTTCGATGGTTTCGGTCTGACCACTGCTGTTGGTCCGTAATTGTTCTAGTGGCTGCCCGGGGGCTCCGGTGTAGCTGATACTGATTTTCGCTCCCTGGACAGGCCGATTCTGGATCTGAGAGACAAGCTGGATCTGCAGCTTGCCGTGGTCGGTATAGGATTGCACAGATTGTATAAGCGTGGTTGACATTTTATTATAACCTCATAATTTTAGGCTCAGGATAGTATATGCACAGGAGTAGTGCCAGGCACTAAAAAATGATTTTTCTCTTGACCTTTCATCTGTTTTGCGTTATAGTTCCCTCTACGTTTTACTTTTCAACCAACAAAAAAGAAAGGATGATAAATCATATGACTTTTTATCAGGAACTACAGTTAAGCTCTGCCGGATCCAAACAATTGATTCATAAGACAACCAATCCCCAAGAAAAAAGACGCCATATTCTGGTTTACAATTTTAAAGTTTATCTGGTCATGGCTTTTTGTGTGGCGGTGGTCTCTCTGTTCAGCAGATTTCTCGGAAGCGAAAACAGCGTCGTAGGTGTTACCGTACTTCTGGCGGTTTTAGTTCTCCGACAGGCTGATTTTGGAATCCGCACCACCCATGGACTTGGCGTTATTGCCCTCCTCTTTGCGATTCTCATGACCGGTCCACGTCTGGCAAATATGCTTCCTCCCCTGGCAGCATTTCCGGTACACCTGACCTGCATCCTTCTGCTGATGATTCTCGGATGTCATAATGTTATTATGTATAACCATTCCACTTTTGTTCTTGGTTATCTCCTTCTGACCGGATATGATGTGCAGGGATATGCCTTCTTGCTTCGTGTCATCGGTCTTTTTGCGGGAATGCTCCTGTGTATGGGAATCTTCTATAAAAACCAGAAACATCGTCCCTATCGCAGAACATTCTCAGATCTTTTCCGGGAATTTGATTTACATTCCGCAAGAAGCCGCTGGTACCTGAAACTGACCTTTATCGTATCCAGCGCCATGCTTTTTATGAACCTGGCCGGCCTTCCCCGTGCCATGTGGGCAGGAATCGCCTGTATGTCCGTATGTCTTCCTTTTACAAAAGACTGTGAACAGCGTGCTGTTCCAAGGGGATTATATAACATCATCGGATGCGCTGTTTTTCTGGTTCTCTATCTCCTGCTCCCGGAAAACATGTATCCCTACATCGGAATGATCGGCGGAATCGGCGTTGGCTACTCTGCAAGCTATCCATGGCAGACCGTTTTCAACACCTTTGGTGCCCTCTCCATCGCCACCACCCTCTTCGGTCTTCCCTACGCCCTGGCCCTCCGTATCGGAACTAACATCTTCGGTGCTGCCTACACAGTCCTCTGCAACAAACTCTGGGACCACTTTCACACCAGAACCACAACCACAGTTTCCGCCACCCCAAAATAATATTTTACCCCTTAGAGCGTGTCTGAAAAATCATTTCCGCAATCTGCGAGTCCCAGTTTGCAAAAAGCCTTTTTCAGACACGCTCTAGTATTACAAAAACTATCCCCCTGCCAGTACACAGAACCCGCAGGACGCACATAGAAAAACAGACACCCTTCTGCTGGTGCCCTTAGCACAGATGAGATCCGGCACCTACGTAGACTTTCGCGAGGGGCCGCCGACCCTCGTGAACTTAGTCGTAGTTGGTGACTAGCTCAGCTGTGCGTTACCAGCGGGTGTCTGTTTTTCTATGTGCGTCCTGCGGGTTCGTCCCCTTCAGAACACTATTATTTTACTTCTTAATCCGAACCGTCTTAACCTCAAACGCCCGGAAGTTCAACGAAATCTCTCCGTTTTCCACCAAAATCTCTTCCTTACAGTTCTCCAGCATATCGCAAAGATAAACCTTCTCTCCCTGTAACAGATCCGATAAAGTAACTGTTGCCAAAACCGCAGCCTTCTTGGATTCATACAGACGAAGAATAATATCTCCACTTCCGTCTTCTGCCGGTTTCATGGTATCCAGAATAACATTCTCTTTATCAATGGTGAGTGCACTGAACGTCGGTACTGCACCGCCGGCAACTACCGGTTTTACATTCAGTTCGTACCCCTGTCTTGCCACATCACTCTCTGCAAAACTTCCCTCCCATGCGGTAAATGCATAGGTGAAGTGATGAACTCTGTTATCTGCACACATTTCCGGGCAGGTACCTGCACGAAGCAGTGTCAGCTCCAGAGCATTTCCATTCATACTGATTCCGTATTTACAGTCATTCAACACCGCTGCACCATGTGCGCCGTCAGCAAGTGCACTGTAACGGTGATTGCATACTTCAAACCGATCTTTGTCATAAGCTCTGGAACGATGTGTCGGATGTTCCACGAATCCGAACTGCATCTCATTGATACCATTTTCCGCATAAACATTTACCGGGAATCCTGCCTTTAACAGACGATGCATTTCTTTCCAGTCAACCTCTGTCTCAAACTCGATTCTTCGGCTGTCTGCCGCCAGACGGATATACTGTGTAAAGGTGGAATTGCTGATCTCTCCGGTTACTTTCAGCACGCCTTCCAGACCATCTGCTTCCATGGAAACCGCAACATTTTTTGCCGCCTCAATTTCCTGATCGATATAATTGGAATCAATATCCCATGCATCAAACATACGTGGTACATCTTTGTACAGATGGAAGCGGTTCATGGCATCTGCTGCGAACTCTCTTCCGGACTCTTTCAGTACGAAAGAAATCACCTCGCCTTTTTCGTTTATGACTGCTTTTACCTGGCTGTTTTCCATGGTAAATCCACCATCACATGTTTCTACTGCAACTGCCTTTTCTTCCCCCTGACCTTCTGCCGGAATCAGAGAAACTGCTCCACAGGACGGTACTTCTACGGAAGCTTTCACAGTATCACCGATCTTCTGTACCTGTACAGCGGTTCCATCCACTGTTTTCGCTCCGTTTGCAAATGCAGCCGGAAGCTCTACCAGCATCTTTCTCGGAAAACTTAAAGAGTTAAATACGGTCACTGCCTGAGATTCTTTCTGATCGGTCAGCTCACTCAGTGCATCTGCCTGCAATTCTTCCACACCATCCAGAATCTCATGAAACGCTTTTTCTGCATCCACATAAACTTTTGCAATACTGGAACCCGGAAGAATATCATGGAACTGATGTAACAGAAGTTTTTTCCATAAAGCATCTGCTTTGGAAAAATCATAGGCCATGCCTTTATTCATTGCCAGAGTACTCCACATCTCCATCTCACGCAGTGCCAGTTCGCATCTTCTGTTGTTCTGTTTTACCATCGCCTGAGAAGTATACGTTCCTCTGTGGGCGCTGAAATACAATTCTCCAACATAAGTATTTGCCGGGCCGCCCTGCGCTTCCATATCGTGGAAGAATTCCAGCGGACCTGCCATTTTTACTTTTACGCCGCCTTCCAGATCTTCCTGACGTTTTGCAGATTCGATAAAATCTCTTGCCGGGCCGCCGCCACCATCTCCATATCCGAACGGAAGCAGGAAAGCATCCAGATCCTGCACCTGCACACGATTCTTCCAGATTTTATTTACTTCACTCGGATGTGTCCGATAGGTATAACTGGTCGGTAAGAAAGAATCAATCTCACTGCCGTCCATACCCTGCCAGGTGAAGTAATGATACGGGAACTGTTCTCCTTCGTTATAAGACCAGAAAATTTTCTGTGTTACCAGATAATTCACGCCACAGCCTTTCAGAATCTGTGGCAGTGCTGCCGTATAGCCAAATGTATCCGGAAGCCATAATACTTCACTGTCCACTCCCAGCTCTTCTTTATAGTAGCGTTTTCCGTGAACCAACTGACGGATCAGTGCCTCACCGCTGGCCATATTGGTATCCGGCTCTACCCACATAGCTCCATCAGCGATCCACTGGCCACCTTTGATCGCTTCTTTGATCCGTTCAAACAACTCCGGATAATACTTCCGGCACATCTCATATGCTGCAGGCTGACTCTGCACATATTTATATTCCGGATACTGCTCGATCAGACGCAGCTGTGCCGCAAAGGTACGCTCTGTTTTCCGATGTGTCTCTTCCATCGGCCATAACCATGCCAGGTCCAGATGCGCATTACCAATCGCATAGAATACCGGCATCGTAGAACCGTTCTTTGCTTCCATCAGCGGTCTTAATGCTTCTCTCGCTTCTTTATAAGATGCGATCCGTGCTTCCCGCGGCTGTTCAAAATCCACGATCAGTGTAAATTTCTCTAATGCTTTTGCAATTTTCGCAGCACGCAGTGTTGTGGAATCCATCGTTTCCAGAAGACGTCCCAGTGTATCCACATCCATAAACAGCTGATATGCATCTTCGTTCCACACTCCAAAAGTGGAAGTACCCAGAACACATCTTGCCCCTTCTTTTTTCGGATCTGTATATGCCCCCGGCAACACCGGTCCCGTCGCGCAGCCCCCCGTTGGTGCCTCCGGATAAAAATGACCTGCATATGTTTCCATCAGGATCTCATAGGTGTCGCCTTCTTTTCCGCTGACTGCCAGACAGTTATCTTCAATAAACTGATGTGGTTCATCCACCCATGCCGCACGGTAATTTCCGAATGCCTTTCCATTGACAAATACGGTGGATTCTCCTCCGGCATCCAGGTTCATCACGATTCTCTTTCCTTCTGCTGCTTTAGGAAGGATCACAGTGCCTTTAAACCAACAGTATTCCCAGGTTTTCCCCCATATAAAGCCTGGTTCTGTCGACATAAAGTGCCCCTGTAATGCTTCTTCCGGAGATAGATGATCCATGGTTCGAAAAGCTTCCCATCGAATTTCCCCCAACGGTTCATAAAAATCATCTCTCAATGTACGAACCCAGTGCTTTACTCTGTCCTGCCATTCTGAATGCATTAACTTCATACAGCTTCTCCTTTTCTTATATTTTATTTTTGCATACACCCTTGTACATTCATATCATACTATTGATATATTAATATGTCAATTCTTTTTTCAAAACTGTTATATCAAACATCACCTGTTTCTTTTACATCTGTGGATCTTTTCTGATAATACTGTACGGGACATATTTCCGTAATTCCACTTCGCCTCCTTTGATAAGACGACACAGATTTTTCACCGCCATTGCCCCCATAAGGTACTGCCCCTGCATAACGTGCGTGCAATACGTGTGAAACTCATATCCCTCTTCCACACCATCAAAAAAGACAATCTCTTTCCTGAGATTCTTTTTCTGCAATACTCTATACACCAGTACACCTGTCTGCAGATCAACCGTAAAAAAGGCAGTCACCTGCGGATGATTTTCCACATAGTTTTCAATCGCTTCCATTACCTTTTTTTCTTTTTCCCTGGTTTCTTCGATATTTTCAACCAGACTGTCCAGGTCGATCATCCACAGATCTTCATTCGTCAGGATCTTGTGTTCGAGCATGGTATCCCTGTACCCATTAAACCGTTCCTCCACAGAAGATGTCTCCAACGGAGCCTGGGATACAAAACAAATCTTTTCATGTCCTTCTTCCAGCAAGATATTCACCAGATCCTGGGCTGCCCTGTAATTATCTGTGCCAATACAGGGAATCGGAAGTCCTTTAAGCGCCCGGTCGACCAGTATTACCGGAAATTTATCCAGTGCAAGCTTCACAATCCTTGTACTGTAATTTTCCCCCTGCACACACATCAGAATAATCCCGTCAACACCAAGTTCCATCAGTTCGTCAATTGCTCTGCTCTCTGCCTCCACATTTCCGTAGGTACACTTCAGGATCATATGATAATTTTTAGACCAACACTCATGCTCAATCCCGGCTATCAGCTCACACCCAAAGAAACCACTGAAAAAATCCAGAATAACACCCAGCATTTTCCCTTTTCTTACCGGTTCCACGGTCTGCGGCACCGCCGGAAGATTCTCTCTGTCCTGCTCATTCTCTTCCAGTACAAACGAACCCTTTCCCGGCATCCTGACAATAATATTCCGGTCAGCCAGCATTTCCAGAGCCTTTTTACTGGTGATTCTGCTCACATTATACTGTTCCATCAATTCCTTTTCGGAAGGAAGCTTCGAACCGGGCGGATATATCCCTTTTTCAATAGCCTCCAGCAAATCATCATAGATTTTCTTATACAATAACTCTTTCTCCACGCTTATATCCTTTCATCTTAAATGATATATCATTTCTCTTTATTTATATTATAAAGCCTCAGTATTTCACTGTCAATTTCTATCATCTTCCGTCTCAACCCAGCCGGCATTTTGGCTAACGTTCCCCCGTGCCCAGCAACACACTGCGCAATGCACAGAATTTATGCCGATCACATAAATTCGCGCGATATCTCTCTGATTTTCTGTGACCTTCTCCCACAAAAAATAACCTCTTATCTCTTATCTCTTATCTTTTATCTCCAATATCCAACTACCATATATCCTCTGCGCGATGCACAGAAACCGGGGGACTCACATAGAAAAACAGACACCCTTCTGCTGGTGCCCTTAGCACAGATGAGATCCGGCACCTACGTAGACTTTCGCGAGGGGCCGCCGACCCTCGTGAACTTAGTCGTAGTTGGTGACTAGCTCAGCTGTGCGTTACCAGCGGGTGTCTGTTTTTCTATGTGAGTCCCCCGGTTTCGTCCGCCTTGCACATCGTCCTTTTCAGGAGTTCTCAACTAATCTTTTATTTACCTTCCCTGAACTTATTAATCGCCTCATAATTCTTAGACATATCCACATTCGGATCCGGTGTTGTCTCCGGTCCCCGTTTGAATACCGGTTTCAGCAGAATCGGCGCAATAATGGTCGTCAGGATAACCACGATAACAACCGGTCCCATAACTGCCGTCGACATCATTCCCAGGCTCTCTCCCTTACTTGCCACGATCAGCGCAACCTCACCTCGGGAGATCATACCCACACCGATACGAATCGCCTGATAATTCTTATAGTGACAGAGCTTTGCACCCAGACCACATCCGACTACTTTGGTCAGGATAGCGACAATGGTAAGCACTACCGCAAATGCAACGATCGTACCATTCATTTCCGGAAGACTTACCTTCAGACCAATGCTTGCAAAAAAGATCGGTGAAAGATATGTATAAGAAAGCACGTCAAATCTGGATGCGATATACGGCTCTCTCTGGGTCATAGAGATAATCAGACCTGCAAAATAAGCTCCAGTGATATCGGCAACGCCAAAAAACTGTTCTGCCGCATAGGACATAAACAGACAGAATACAAAGGATACGATTACATGTCTCTGCAGACCTGTACCTTCCCCCGCACTCCATTTGCTGAAGAACTTATAGAAAATAAATCCTGCCACAGCAACAAAGATAAAGAAACCAATAATCTTTAGTAACACAATTGAAATCTTAACTGATTCATCTGCCATACTGGTGATCAGTGTCAGTGCAATGATACCAAGAATATCATCGATAACTGCCGCACCAAGAATCGCGTTACCGGAACGGGTTTTTAATTTTCCAAGTTCTTTCAGTGTCTCAACTGTGATACTTACGGAAGTTGCTGTCAGGATCACACCGATAAATACATTCTGCAAAAACAGACTGCAGGATGCATCTGATTCGAGCATACCCGGACGGTTAAAGAACGCTGCTACGGCATAGCCACCAACCAGAGGTACCAGTACACCGATCAGTGCAATGATCAGTGCGGATTTGCCGCTTTTTTTCAGTTCCTGTACATCCGTCTCCATACCGGCACAGAACATCAGGACGATTACGCCAACTTCCGCTGTATCGCTAATAAAGTCAGTCGGTGTAATAATTCCGAGAATACCAGGGCCGAGAATAACTCCGGCAAGCAGTGCACCTACAACCTGTGGCATACTGAATTTTCTGGTCAGAAGCCCCAGGACTTTTGTTGATAACAGGATCAGGCAGAGATCCAGTAAGAATTTATACGTTTCCATTTTTAATAAACATCCTTTCTATTATAAAAATATATCTCTTTATTCATAACAGAAATGATGCTTTTTTCGACCGTCCATATCCTGCATATAACGGATCACATACACCATCCGCTCCAGATACTTCCTGCTGAACTTCTCAATCTGTCCAGTCCCTGAAAGCAGAGTCCCGAGAAACATCAGAAACTCGCCCAGTGCCAGATAATACAGCAACCGTTCACCGTCCTGGGACTGCCGGTTTTCTTCTTTTCCCTCATTGAAAGGCCCGTTTTCATTTTCCTCTTTCTTGCAGTCTACCAGTTTCATATCTTCCGAAAAAGAAGTGAGTACTGTCTCCTTCTCCGATAACATCCACTGCGGATTGCCGGATGGCACATGAACCTGAATGCTTCCCAAAAGAAAGAGAACCGCCAGACTATATACAATGATTTTTCTGATTTTGTCCTTTTTTTTCATGTCATTTCATCATACTCCATTACAGTTCCACACCGCAGTTCTCAGAACAGTCCCCTTATGTCCTTAAACGTAACAAACACAAGCAGCCCCATCAGCAAAAGCAGTCCTGCAAAATGCACCATGCCTTCTGCCTCCCGGTTCACCGGTTTTCCTCTGACTGCCTCGATCAGTAAAAATACCAGTCGGCCGCCATCCAGTGCCGGGAGCGGAAGCAGATTGGCAACTCCCAGATTCGCGGAAATCAGAATCATCATATTGATCATCGTAAGCCAGGTCATCAGTGTGCCCTCACTTTTACTTTCCTGATAAGCATCTCCGATCACATTCACCACTCCCACCGGACCGGACAGGCTGTCCATTCCCAGTTTTCCTGTGATCAGAAGTTTCAATCCTTCCAGCGTACTGTTGATCCAGTACCGCACTTCCAGGGCACTGTACCTGATCACACCGAGAGCATTGGTTTTTTCCCGTCCGAGATTATAGGAAAATCCCTGTTCCACATAGTGGACTGCCTGTGGAATCACCTCCACATCATAATCCAGGCCATCCCGCAGATATGTCAGCGTTATTTTCTGATCTGTCAGCGGATGATCTTCGAAATACCGACTCAACGCCTCACCGGATGCAATTTCATTACCATCCACCGCCGCAATGTAGTCACCTGCCTGAAGCCCCGCACCTGCCAGTGCGCCACCGATTGTTACCGACTGGATCTGCGCCTGACTTTCATCCGGATTATAACTGAATCCCAGCATATAACGTTCTTCCGTTGCAGGATGATAGGTCAGAGTTTCTTTTTTCCCATCTCTTTTTACAGTAACTGCGATATCTTTATCTTCCAACCCTTCCAGTGTCAGATAAGAATACAGCTCTCTTCCCAGATAAATCTTCTTCCCATCAAAGGAAGTGATCAGATCGCCTTCTTTCAGCCCTGCAGCTTCTTCCGGCGTCCCTTCTTTTACCTGTGTGACAACCGGAGGATCGTATCCGATAATACCTATAATAATCATTGCACCGAAAAATGCAAGAATAAAATTAAAAATCGGTCCTGCGGCAATGACGGAAAAACGTCTCCAGACAGATTTGCTGTTAAATGTCCCTTCTCCGTTATCTTCTCCATCTTCTCCCCGCATCATACAGGAACCGCCAAAAGGAATCAGTTTCAGTGAATACCTCGTCGTTCCCCGCTGCGTTGACAGTATCCTTGGTCCCATTCCCACAGAAAATTCTTCCACCACGATGCCATTCGTCTTTGCCAGTAAAAAATGTCCGAACTCATGTACGATAATTACGATACCAAGAATCAGAACAGCGATTATACTACTCAAACACTCCACCTGCTTTCCATCCATTCATAGGTTTTTGCTTCAGTTTCCAGAATTTCTTCCAGACACGGATGTTCGATCACCTGGTGACGATCCATGGCCTCCCGGATGCTTCGGTAAATATCCAGAAATCCGATCTGTCCATGCAGGAATTTTGCAACTGCCCGCTCATTGGCCGCATTGAAAACCGTCGGCATACTGCCACCTCTACGTGATGCTTCCATCGCCATCGGCAACCCCAGAAACGTCTCCATATCCGGTTCCTCAAACGTAATCTCCGTCAGTGTCTTAAAGTCCAGCCGTTCTCCCGGAAGATACCTTCTGTGTGGATAATACAGTGCATACTGGATCGGCAGTTTCATGTCCGGTGTACCGAGCTGTGCCATCACCGCACCATCGACAAATTCTACCATCGAATGAATGATGCTCTTTGGCTGTACCACAACCTGAATATGATCCAGATCCACGTCAAAGAGCCACTTTGCCTCCATCACTTCCAGTCCTTTGTTGACAAGCGTTGCCGAGTCGATCGTGATCTTCTGTCCCATCGCCCAGTTCGGATGTTTCAGTGCGTCTTCCACTTTTACATGTGCAAGATCTGATGCTTTCATTCCACGGAATGGTCCGCCGGATGCTGTGATCAGCAATTTATGAATCTCTCTCTTATCCTCTCCGTGAATCGCCTGAAAAATTGCACTGTGTTCACTGTCCACCGGAAGGATCTGTACTCCTTTTTCTTTTGCCATCGGCATGATCAGATGCCCTGCCGTTACCAGTGTCTCTTTATTGGCAAGTGCAATATCTTTTCCCGCCTGAATGGCCGCGATAGTCGGGCGGATCCCGATCATTCCTACGATCGCCGTGACCAGGATCTGACTTTCTTCCAGCTGTGCCAGCTGCAACAGCCCATCCATGCCGCTGACGACTTTTACATCCAGATCGCGAACTTTTCCTGCCAGGATCTTCGCCTGCTCTTCGTCCCAGACTGCTGCCAGAGACGGATGAAATTCCCTGATCTGTTTTTCCAGCAGAGTGATATTGCTTCCTGCACTCAAACCGGCCACCCGGATATCCTGGTTTTCTCTTACTACTTCCAGAGTCTGCGTTCCGATAGAACCGGTCGACCCTAAAATTGCAATTGTTTTTTCCATAGTATGTTCTCTCCTCCACGTCCTATGCATCATTTTACATTAGAGTAATCGCCAGTGCGTAAATAACCGGTGCAGTAAAGATCACACTGTCAAACCGATCCAGAATACCGCCATGACCGGGGATCAAGGTTCCATAATCTTTGATATTTTCCTGTCTCTTGATCGCAGAAGCAGCCAGATCTCCCACCATAGATACCAGTGCTCCCACACCACAGATGATCGCGTAAATCAGAGGTGTATGAGCCGGATTCGGGTTATAAGCGCCCGTCGCTGCCGCATAAATCGCTCCCAGAAGTGCAGCACCGAGAACACCTCCGACAGCTCCCTCGATGGATTTTTTGGGGCTTAAGACCGGTGCCATCTTATGTTTTCCGATCAGTACACCCACACAGTATGCGCAGGTATCACATCCCCAGGAACATAAAAAGATCAGCCATACCAGAAAAGCTCCACCCGGCAGCACGCGGGTCTGATAGATATAAGACAGCATCACACCCACATAAACCATACCGAAAAATGCAGTCATGATCTGTTTATTCTGATATTTTGGATACGTAAATACAAAAATGCACATCATTACCAGCACACCAAGGATCACTGCCGGCAGATGATAACTTACCGGCAGATAAGCAATTGTCAGATAATAAATCACAACTGCCAGATAACCGGCAATTTCCAGTCCGTTTGTCTTTCCTTCATGGACACCCGCTGCCCGGTATAATTCCTGCATACCGATACAGGAAACTCCGATCAACGTCACCAGAAGCACCGGTCCGGAACAGATAATTGTAGCAAGTGCCAGGATCACCAGGACAATTCCGCTGATCAATCTTGTCTTAAACATCCTATTCCTCCTTTACACCGCCATATCTGCGGTCTCTCTCATTGTATTTTTCAATTGCTTTTACCAGTTCTTCTTTTTTAAAATCCGGCCACGGCACATCGGTAAAATAAAATTCGCTATATGCCAGCTGCCACAGCAGGTAATTAGACAACCGCAGTTCTCCGCTGGTACGGATCATCAGATCCGGATCCGGGATCCCGGCCGTATCCAGATAATCTGATATCGTATCTTCACTCACCGGTGTCTCCAGCTTTCCGGCTTTCTGATCTTCCAGCATCCGGTTCACTGCTCTGGTGATTTCATCTCTGCTTCCATAATTCAGTGCGATCTGAAAATGCAGATCTGTGAAATCTTTGGAAAAATCTTCCAGTTTTTCGATACTTTCCTGAATATCCGAATCAAAGGCGGTGATATCTCCGATCACTTTTACACGCATATTATTTTTCTGTGAGATCTTAATACATTTTTTCAGATAATTCCGAAACAGCTTCATCAGCCCATCCACTTCTTCTTTGGATCGTTTCCAGTTTTCTGTGGAAAAGGCATAAACAGTCAGATATTTTACTCCCAGTTCTTTTGCCACTTCACAGATATCTTCCAGATTTTCACATCCTTTGACATGGCCGAAGCTTCTCGGCATGCCTCTTTTTTTTGCCCAGCGACCGTTGCCGTCAAGGATGATAGCAATATGATTTGGTACTCTCATACAATTCTCCTTTGCTCATTGAAAAAGGGACACCATACAATGGATCGTTTTCCATATGTTGATGCCCCTCAGCTTTTTACGTACTCCGGAAGTACATGATATTACACAGTTAAGATTTCTTTTGATTTTACTTCCACTGCTTCATCTACTTTTTTGATGAACTTATCTGTCATTTTCTGAACAGAATCTTCCAGCTCAGCAATTTCGTCTTCAGACACATCAGTTTTTCCCAGCTTTTTCAGCATATCATTTGCATCACGACGGATATTGCGGACAGCTACTTTTGCAGCTTCGCCTTTTTTCTTAACTTCTTTTACAAGATCTTTTCTTCGTTCTTCAGTAAGCTCCGGAAATACCAGACGAATGACTTTACCATCGTTAGTCGGATTGATTCCCAGATCTGACATATTGATTGCTTTTTCAATTTCTTTTACCAGAGATCCTTCCCACGGCTGAATCTGGATCATCCGGGCTTCCGGTACAGAGATATTGGCTACCTGCTGCAGTGGTGTCGGTGCTCCGTAATATTCTACCATAATACGGTCAAGTACGTGAGGATTGGCTCTTCCTGCACGGATTGTTCCAAATTCACTGTCCAGATTGGCCAGTGTCTTATCCATTTTTTCCTGATATTTTACAATTCTCTCATCCATGTATATTTCCTCCTGGTCTGTCTTTTTGTTACTGTTCACTCTGTCTGAGTAACACCTTTTTATTTCGCTTTTAGTCTACCAGAACTTTTGTTCCGTCAATCTCTCCCTTTGCTGCACGGATAATACTGTTTTCTTCATTCAGTCCGAATACCAGCATCGGCATCTTATTTTCCATACACAGAATCGATGCAGTCAGATCTACCACTGCCAGTTTCTGATCAATGACTTCCTGAATATGCACGCTGTCGTACTTTTTAGCGTTCGGATTCGTCTTCGGATCACTGTCATAAACACCATCCACTGCTTTTGCAAGAAGAATAGTCTCTGCCTCAATCTCGATGGCCCGAAGTACGGTAGTTGTATCTGTTGAGAAATAAGGATGTCCGGTTCCGCCTGCAAAGAAAGCGACTTTCTTCTCTGCAAAACATGCATTTGCCTCATCTTTGGAAAACAGTTTTGTCATAGCTCCACAGGCAAACGGCGTAAAGATCTCCGTTTTCATTCCTACGGAACGGAAAATCTCAGATACATAGATACAGTTCATAACAGTTGCAAGCATACCGATCTGATCTGCTTTTGTCCGGTCTATAGTCTCGCTGCTTCTTCCTCTCCAGAAGTTTCCGCCACCGATTACCACACCGACTTCCACACCTTCCTCAACAAGAACTTTTACCTGCTTTGCGACCTCAGTTACGGTTGCTTCGTCAAATCCGGTATGCTTTTCGCCAGCCAGTGCTTCTCCGCTTAATTTTAATAATACTCTCTTCATATTTTCAGCTCCTTGTCTGTTTTAGTCCTGTGTCAGTCCACTGACATAATTCTGTACCGCGCTTGCATCAAATTCTACCGTTTCCTGCGCAGTACCCTGTGCTCTGTCAATTTTCGCATATACGGAATATCCGATCCATCCAACGAAAACCACACAGACAAGGGCAATACATACCATCTCCAGACGATGCATGATTTTTTCTCTTTTCATGATTTTCTGGCGATTGGCTTTACTCTTTTTATAATTATCTACTTTCGCCTGACTCATAAGTGTGCTCCTTTGCTTTCAGTTTTGCCGCTGTCTTTTGGAGATTGGGACAGCTGCATATCTCATACTGACAATTATAACATATCACACGTTAAAAGCAAAGAAGGTTTTTAAAACGTTTGGCTTGTTGCTCGCGGGATATTACTGTACACTCCGTGCCCAGTAACACGCTGCGCGATGCACAGAATTTATGCTGATCGCATAAATTCGCGCGATATGTCTCGGGTTTTCTGTGACCTTCACTCACAAAAAACGCCTCGCGGGATATTACCAATAACCAGTAAATGCGGAATGCTGCCTGCTGCATGGTTACATCACATCGTAACTGTTCAGTGCCCTCACAGTTACATCGCAACAATAATCCCACCGTCATTCGCATACATGGAACTCACTCCGGCGGTATCCAGAATGATCACGTCTTTCACCTGCATTCTTTCCAGAAGTGCCTCTTTTACCATCTGTACCCTCTCCGGACAGTTGCAGTGGCTGATAGCAAGTATTTTATCACTGCTGTTGTTTTCTCCTTCTTTTACATAATCAACCATTTTAACCAGTGCTTTATTGATTCCTCTCGCCTGATCCAGCTGACAGATAGTACCTTCCGGTGTGGCACCCATTACCGGTTTAATCTTCAATGCGGAAGCCACCAGTGCTTTTACTCTGCTCAGTCGCCCGTTTTTTCGCAGTGTTTCCAGATTCTCCAGTACGAAATACGTGTGCTGAGATTCGATATAAGCATCCACAGTTTCCACAACCTGTTCAAATTCCATGCCTGCTTCTTCACATTCCTGGATCTTCAGTGCGATCAGTGTCTCCCCTATCGAAGCACTTTTTGAGTTGAATACATGAATTTTCTTATCCGGATGTTCTTCCAGTGTCAGGCTTTTTCCAAGCTCCGCGCTATTATAGGAACCACTCAGTTCAGCTGAAAGAGTCACCGCATACAGATGTTCCGCATCTGCCTCAAACCCTCTCTGGTAAACTTCCGGAGACGGGCATGCTGATTTCGGACACTCCGGATATGCTGCTACCTTTCTTAAAAAATCTGCCTGATCAAAGGAATCATCATCCACAATAGTATCTGCTCCCACTTCAAGAGTCAGTGCTGCCGATGCAAAACGTTCATCCTGTTTCATCTCAGGTGTCAATTCTCCACAACTATCTACAATTATTTTATATTTCATTACTTCCTGCCTCCAGCATTATATATTTTCTACATAACTGTGTATCCATATCTTTTCTCATCATCACAGGATTACAACTTTCGCTTTCGGACTTCGTCACACCCTGTAATTTTGCCTACCTGATATAGTTTTCAATACTACATTTTACTATATCATATCTTCAGAAAATTGAAAAGAGATTTTCTATGTTCTTTTTGTGTCTTTTGGTTTATAATATTAATATCTGTTTTTTTAAATTATAACTTGGAGGTTGTATGGATTATTTACTGAACAGTTCCATGGAAATGCTGGATGAATATTATCAGCCGAAAGACACTGATGTGGTGATATCTCTGGTTTCCACTGAAGAGTGTGAACAGCGCTATCATTCTCTCCCCTATTATCATATCCTCGCAAGGAACATGCAAAATCACAATATCCGATACTGCAAAGCAGAAATGTTCAAGGACTGTATCCTGGGAACCCTTCTGATTCCCGATAAAAGAAGTATTGAAGATACTGTTTTATCCATTTCTTTCTATATGAATAAAAATCTGCTGGTTCTCGTTGATGATTCGAAACATATCCAGGCGATTCTTACAATTCTTGAAGAGGGGGAACTTTTGAACTGTAAGACCATCGCAGAATTTCTGTGTCAGCTCATCGGCACACTTACACTGGAAGATGCCTTATTTTTACAGGAATTGGAACAGCACATGAGTGATCTGGAAGAAAAAATCATAAAACACACGATCTCTGACTCTTCCGCACAGCTTATGCACATCCGCAAACGACTTCTGATCCTGCATTCTTATTATCAGCAGCTGTCTGATTTCTGTGAGGATCTGGAAGAGAATTCCAATCACTTTTTTCAGGCAGAAGAATGTCAGATTTTTTCTCTGTATGCATCTAGGATCGAACGGCTCTATGATCATTCCCAGATGCTTCGGGAATATGCCCTGCAGATTCGTGAAATGGAGCAGTCTCAGATTGACGCCAGACAGAACCGCACCATGCGGATTCTCACCGTAGTAACCACAATCTTTTTCCCACTGTCGCTTATCACCGGGTGGTATGGCATGAATTTTTCTCATATGCCGGAACTTTCTGCTCCCCACGCCTACGGGATTCTGATCGTTATCTGCGCTGTTATTGTTTTGATCGAAATCTGGTTTTTTCATAAAAACAACTGGTTTTCCTGAATTTCCATGCCGGATAACCATTATGTCATATCACATTGGGAGGATTTTATTTGTTAGCACTTCGTATTTTAGATTTGAAAGATTTTACCGGAAAATTATTTATTGGAGAAATGTTTCAGCATTTTTCTTTTGTGGAAGCTTCTTTTACCACCTTTGTCACTTATACTCTGGATGGACAACTGCATAAAGAATTTTTTGATTCCGAACAGAAACCCATGCGAACGTACTGTCTGTGGGAAGATGTGCAGGCGCAGTGTTTTTCCATAATCAAAGGGAAACGCACACCTTTGAATTTTAAGATTGTCTTCCAGCTTTCCTCTTCCAATGTGGAAAAGCTGCTCTCGCAAAGCGGCATAGCACTGAAGCCTGAAGACATCTACGGTCTGTACCTGAACTGTCAGTTTGACGGGAAGCAGCTTCTTTGTACTACCGGCACTTCTCTGAAAATTTTCACCCTGGACAAACAGCTGGACCGGGTGTGGGATGAAATGGTTCGGAAATTTTTCCGGAAAAACCAGGTGGCTTTTGAGGATGCATAACAGGTCGAACTACACTTCAACAGATTTATCCATTATCGAGATGTCATAGTCTCATACACTATATAGCAAAACGGGAAACTCTTTGCATCGAGTTTCCCGTTTTGTTTGTTTTCGCCAACCGGCTGTCCTTCTGTCAGCCGGTTTATGTTTTTCCATCTTTATGTTGTCTGTGATTTCTATATATTTATCTCAAAATAGATCCCTGCAGATTACCGTCCTGTCCGGATGCTCCCGGCTGATTCTGTCCCTGCTGACTGTTCTGTGCGGTGGTTGAAGTATCTGCTTTATCCAGTGTGATCGTCAGTGATTTTTCCACGTAACTTCCGTTATCCGCGATTTTTACAACCAGATCTACGGTTTCTCCCGCTGCATAGTACTCCAGCTGACTCTTCAGGTCATCCTTTGATTTTACAGAAGTTCCATCAAATTTTGTGATGACACTTCCGGATGTGATGCCGGCTTTTTCAGCAGCACTTCCTTTTTCCACTTCTGCTACATAGACACCCTGTGGAATGCCATAAGCTTCTGCGATGGAACTGTCCACCGTCTGTCCTTTGATACCCAGAGCAGCTGCCTGATCAGAACTTACTTTTGTTCTTGTCTGGCGGTTCATCAGATCTTCAAAGATCGGAGAAGCGGTACTTACCGGAATAGCATATCCCATACCTTCTACTTCTGTAGATGCCAGTTTTGCAGAGTTGATACCGATCACCTGACCCTGCATATTCAAGAGAGCTCCACCACTGTTACCAGGGTTGATTGCTGCATCTGTCTGGATAAATCCGTTCTCGGAGTCAGAGTCTTCCAGCTGACGATTTACCGCACTTACAATACCGGTCGTTACAGACTGTCCATAGCCCAGTGCATTACCGATAGCTACCACCTGTTCCCCTACCTGCAGCTGATCGGAATCACCGATCTCTGCAATTTTAATCTGAGACATGGTGTCATCAGAAATATCTGAAAGTTTCACGGCGATAACTGCCAGATCGTTATCTGCATCTGTTCCTTTTACAGTTGCTTCGTACGCCTGGTCATCCACAAAACATACAGATAAGGTATCTGCATCTTCTACTACATGGTTATTCGTGGCGATCAGAAGTTCACTGTCGTTCTGTCCGATAATAATACCGGAACCCTGGCTTTCTACTTCCTGTTCCTGTGTACCGCTGCCTCTCGAAAACATACTGAAATAATCCTGTACTTCCTGTACAGATTTATTGGTAATTGCAACAATCGACGGCATCGCATTTTTGGCGATAGAAGAAACATCCAGACTCTGTCCAGAAGCACTGCTTCCCGTGCTGCCTGAAGATGTTGTGGTCTGCAATGTGGTCTTCGTTGTTTCCTGTTTGCTGCTGTCTGTCTGCGTGGACTGTGCTTTTGCTGTCGCACCGGTTGCATAAGTCACCCCGGTAAATACACCCCCGGCTACGCCTCCGAAAAGTACGGCACTCAGTGCTACTGCACCGATTTTCTTTGCCCATTTTGCTCCGTTTCTATTTCTCTTTCCCGGCTGTTTTTTCGGTTCCATCGGTGTATTATTCTGCGGTTCATTTCCCTGCTGATTCCAATTATAACTTCCATATTCTTCCATAAGTCATTCCTCCTGTTTATGTAAATGTATTCTTTTGTTTTTTATTTCTTCTTTGTTTATGGCTATAGTATAGAAAAGGTTTGTGGTCAATTTGTTATCAAAATATGTTTATTTTGTGAAATAGTTCAAACTATGTTATAATAGCTTTCAGCGAACAGGTGCAGACACTGCCTGTTTCTGAAAAGAGCGATAATCCATGTACTCCCGAGATCTTTCTGTGTCCGATTTTGTGAGTACATCATTACACAGGAGGTTGTTTTATTATGCAGAAAATTACAAGTTTTACTATTGATCACTTAAAACTTCAGCCGGGCGTATATGTATCCCGCAAAGACCCGGTCGGCGATTCCCTGATCACCACATTCGATATCCGTATGACATCCCCGAACGAAGAACCGGTGATGAACACTGCAGAAGTACACACCATCGAACATCTGGGAGCCACCTTCTTAAGAAATCACCCGGACTTCGGCTCCAAAACCATCTACTTCGGACCAATGGGCTGCCGCACCGGCTTCTATCTCCTTCTGGCAGGTGACTACACCTCCGGAGACATCGTCCCGCTGATGACCGAGATGTTCACCTTCATCCGCGACTACCACGACGAAGTCCCGGGCGCATCCCCAAAAGACTGTGGCAACTACCTGGACATGAACCTGTCCATGGCAAACTACCTGGCCAACCGCTTCCTGACCGAAGTCTTAACCGACATCAAAGAAGACCGCCTGGTATACCCGGAATAAATACTTTCATTGCTATCCGGCGGTGAACATTGTTGCAAAATATCAGATACTATAAAAAGGAAGATAGCAGTACATCTTAATGTACACAACTATCTTCCTTTTTATATCCTAAATTTATTTAGAACTCTTTCTTATCACTTATTAATGAATGTTTCTCCTTTTTCTCATCTTTCTCCACCTTTTTCGAAAAAATCTCCCCATACCGACCACAAGAGTTCTCGCCAACGCACAGCGGAAGTCATTGCTTCGGTCTGTAGGCAGCACTTTGTGGGCGGTTAGGGGAAGCTTTGAGATCCGACGCTTACGCAGGCTTTCGCGAGGGTCCACTGACCCTCGTGAACTATAGCCGAAGTTAGCGGCTAGAGCGTGTCTGAAAAAGGCTTTTCGTGAGCTACGAGTCCCAGTTTGTGGGAGATTTTATCCGAATGAGGGCGGCGTAGCGGGCTACGGCAACCGAATGAGGGTAAAATCTCCCGCAAAGTGGGGCTTGCAGATTGCGGAAATGATTTTTCAGACACGCTCTAGCTCAAAGTTCCCCTGCCCACGCTACCAGCAGACCGAAGCAATGACTTCCGCGTCCGCCTCCATCAAAACTCTTCCATTCTATTTTTTCGAGTAAAATACGCGTTCAAGACACAGCCCCTCTGCCGGCGCCGTAACGCCCGCAAACTTCCGCTCCATCCTCTCAAGCAGCTCCGGCATACTGTCCGCATCCCTCCTATGCTGCCCAACCTCAATCAAAGTTCCGGTTAAGATTCTGACCATATACTGAAGAAAACCATTTCCCGTATACACAATCCGTATCTCATGCTCCGACTCTTCAATCACTATATCCGTAATCGTCCGCACCGTAGATTTCTTCATCTTCGGATTGCCACAAAACGTTTTAAAATCATGGGTTCCCACCAGATCCTGTGCTGCCCGGCGCATCGCCTCTACATCCAGCGCTTCCCCCAGATGATACCGAAACTTCCGGTCAAACACCGATTTCTGCTCATCCGTTCCAATCCGGTAAGAATAACATTTTCCTTCCGCCCAGAGTCTTGCATGAAACCGCTCCGATACCGGTTCCACAGACTTTACACAGATATCTTCCGGCAGATACTGATTCATATATTGCAAAATCTCCTTCGGATCCCATTTCTTTGCCAGATGCACACTGGCTGTCTGATTCTTCGCATGAACCCCGGCATCCGTCCGCCCTGCTCCATCGATCTCAATCTCTTTTTCTGTCATTCTGGATAGTACCTGTTCCAGCTTTCCCTGAATCGTCTGGGTGGTTTTCTTCTGTCTCTGCCATCCTTCGTAACGGGTTCCTTCATATTCTATTGTCAGCAAATAATTCATAAATTTCTTACTCTTTCCAGTTTTTTACTTCATCGAACTCTGCCAGAATCTCCTGAGATGGTTTCTTCGTACAGAGGCTGAAGATCACAATGCAGAGAATACTCAGCGCAAATCCTACCACCAGTGAATACAGCCCGGTCGCAGATCCAAGCGTCTGTCCATGTACCAGCGGCAGATAATCCCATATCAAAACTGCACCGCCACCGGACACAATCCCCGCTACTGCTCCGGCAAAATTCGTTCTTCTCCAGAACAGGGACATCACTACGATCGGTCCAAACGCCGAACCAAGACCTGCCCATGCGTTAGATACCAGTCCCATAATACTGTTGTTTGGATCCCAGGCAATCAAAAATGCCAGCAATGCAACAACCAGTACCGTAAAACGGCTCACCTTCAGCACTTTTTTCTCATCGGATTCCGGTTTCAAAATATCCTTATAAATATCTTTAGACACGGATGAAGCCGTCACCAGAAGCTGCGAATCCGCTGTGGACATAATCGCTGCCAGGATACCGCACAGGAAGATTCCTCCGATAAATGGCAGATTCGTATCTTTCGTAAACATTTTTGTGATCATCTCGATAAAGACGCTTTCTGTGGAAGCATTTCCCTCCGTTCCAAGAATCGTCGGAAACAGATAGACACGACCGATAATGCCGATCGCTACAGCTGCTGCCAGAGAAATCGTTACCCATATAATAGCAATTACTCTCGATTTTCTCAACTCTTTCTGATTCTTTACCGCCATAAATCGAGTCAGAATATGCGGCATTCCACAATATCCCAGCCCCCAGGCTAGCTGTGAGATAATCTCTACTGCAGTATAAGACCGGTCACCATTCCGAAACAGACTCAGATATGCCGAAGCACCGCCCACAACACCGCTCTGGTCAAGAATCGGTTTTACCTGATCCGCTCCTACCATAAAATACGCGGCAATCGGAACCACCAGCAGTCCTACTAACATCAGACTTCCCTGAATAAAATCGGTCACACAAACCGCCATGAAACCGCCCATAAACGTATAAATCAGAATAACCGCAGCACCGATGGCCAGAGCCACATGATAATCCACACCGAATACAGAGTTAAATAGTTTTCCACCGGCAGACAGTGCAGACGCTGTATATACCAGGAAAAAGATAACGATCACAATCGAAGATACCAGAAGCAGTACCCTTTTTTTATCACGGAACCGGTTTTCAAAGTATGCCGGCAGTGTCAGGGAGTTATTTGCCCTGATCGTATATTTTCTCAATCGTGAAGAAATAAACACCCAGTTGCAGACTGTTCCGAGAAACAGTCCAATCGCGATCCAGGACTGCCCTGTTCCCAGTGCATACACGGTTCCCGGAAGTCCCATTAACAGCCATCCACTCATATCCGACGCCTGTGCCGACAGCGCAGCCACCCAGCCACTCAGTCCCCTTCCGCCAAGAAAATAATCTTCTGAATTATTCGTATTTTTCATGTAGATCGCACCGATCGCAATCATCAGCACCAGATATGCCGCAAATGCGATCAGGATTACTATAGTATCTGTGTTACTCATTCCCTTTTCTCATCCTTCCTTTATGTAATTATAATACCGGATTGTTCCGTACTTCGTACTTTCACAGTCCGTAAAAATATTTGTAATCCATTATCCCTAAAACTTCTTGTCTTGTCAATCATTTTTACTTTATTTTTTTATCATATTACCATATTAAAGCGTATTGTATAAAAAAACACCCGCATACGGATGTATTTTTTCCGTATCCGGGTATCTTTTTCCTTTATTTTGCTGCGATTGCTTCGATCTCGATCAGACCGCCCTTCGGAAGTCTTGCAACTTCCACACAGGAACGAGCCGGTGCAGACTCCTTGAAGTATTCTGCGTAGATGGCATTGACCGTTGCAAAGTCATCCATATTATCCAGAAATACCATGGTACGAACAACGTCTTCATATCCAACGCCTGCTGCTTCCAGAACAGCTCCCAGATTTTTCAGTGCCTGATGGGTCTGTGCCTCGATGCCTTCCGGCAGAGTTCCGTTCTCCGGATCCAGTCCCAGCTGGCCGGAAGTGAACACCATATTTCCAGCTTCTACAGCATGTACATAAGGTCCTACTGCTGCAGGTGCTTTTTCAGCAAAAATTGTTTTTTTCATGTTTGTATCCTCCATTCAAATATTCTGCATTTGCATCTTATTATAACATGCTGTGTTCGTTCGTCAAGCATCGGAAACGACTTCATCTTGCTCTTTTTTGCACAATAGAATATAATAAACTCACCAAATATTTATGCAAAAAAACGAAGGGAGAACGAAATGAAACACGAAAAAGACTGGTATAAAGATCTGGTGATCTATCAGATTTATCCAAGAAGTTTTAAAGACGGCAACCATGACGGAATCGGAGATCTGAAAGGAATGATTGAAAAACTTGATTATCTGCAGGAACTTGGCATCAATGCGGTATGGATGTCACCGGTGTTCGCTTCACCAAATGTGGATAATGGATATGACATTTCCGATTATACCTCCATCATGGAAGAATTCGGAACCATGGAGGACTGGGATGCTTTCCGGGACGGGGCTCATGCGCGGGGGATTGCAATTATCATGGATCTGGTGTTGAATCACTCTTCTGACAGACATATCTGGTTTCAGGAATCCAGAAAATCCCGCAACAACCCCTACAGTGATTATTATATCTGGAGAGATCCTGCTCCTGATGGTGGTGCACCGAATGGCTGGATGTCTGTGTTTGGCGGCAGTGCCTGGGAATATGTAGCGGAGCGTGGACAGTATTATCTGCATTTCTTCGCAAAAGAACAGCCGGATCTCAACTGGGACAATCCGGAGACAAAAGAAAAAATCTTTGATATTATCCGCTTCTGGAACGATAAAGGCGTGGATGGCTACCGCATCGATGCCATCAGTTATCTGGACAAAGGACTGGATGGCCGTGCCAATCCAAACGAACAGTTTGGTACTGTCGCCTGTGTGAACCTGGAAGGAACACATCGTTATATCCGGGAAATGGTTGCAAAAACCATGACACCCGACCATCTGATGAGTGTCGGAGAGGTTAATATTAATAACGATCAGGATGCTATCCATTACTCGAGTGCTGCCAGTGAAGAATTTAACATGGCAATTCCTTTTGTACCGCCGATCGTGGAGATTCAGACCTGGTCACCGGAAAAAATGAAACGGGATCTTCGTCACGATTATGAACTGCTGAAAAAAGACGGCTGGTGCGCACGATTTTTAAGTAATCACGACAAGCCACGCCAGGTTTCCCTCTACGGAAATGATACAACCTTCCGGGAAGTCTCCGCAAAAATGCTGGCATCCTACCTCCATACGCTCCCGGGAACTCCTTTTGTCTTTCAGGGGGAGGAACTTGGTATGACCAATGTTGCTTATCCTTCCATTGAAGATTATGACGATATTGATACCAAAAATGCCTACCGTACCATGCTGGAACAGGGGATTGCTCCCGAAAAAGCACTGGCAGAAGCTCAACGAATCAGTCGCGATAACGCACGGACACCGATGCAGTGGGATGCCAGTTTAAATGGTGGATTTTCCGATCATACACCATGGCTCGGTGTCAATCCCAACTATAAGGAAATCAACGCAGCCAGTCAAATGGCAAATGATTCTTCTGTCTTTCGTTTTTATCAGAAACTAATCTCTCTGCGAAAAGAACACCCTATCATGGCACACGGTGATCTGCAGCTTTGCTGCCCGGAGGACGGACCGGTGATTGCATATACAAGAAGTTATCAGGATGAAACCTGGCTCGCTGTACATAATTTTTCGCAGGATGTGCAGAAATTCCAGTACACCGGAACCGGTCTGCAGCTGGATACTTCAGTACTTTTATCTAATTATCCGGAACATGATATTTGCCCGGAAGATGATATTTTAACACTGAAGCCATACGAAACCGTGATCTTCCGGTTATCGTAAGACAGCATTGTGTCAACCGCCACACATGCATAGCAGAAAAGTCTGAAACATCAGCTTGTTTCTCTTGTTTTTCTGACATTGACCGATTAAAATAGATATATCAGGTGCATACAACTAAACATTGCACCTTTTAGAAGGAGGGTTTTTCTTATGAAACTGCAAAATTATTTTCAGGATCCTTCCTCTTTACACATCGGAACAGAACCGCTTCGTGCCTACTATGTTCCATGTAGAGAAGAAGCAGAAGCCAACGGCGCAGACATGCTGAAGGCTTCCCGGGCAATCATTTTAAATGGTGACGACTGGAAATTTAAATTCTATGAAAGCTATCACCAGGTTCCTGAAGGATGCACTGAAAAAGCTGCGGATACCACAGGCTATGATACCATCCCGGTTCCAAGCTGCTGGCAGATCCTTGGATACGATCAGAATCAGTATACCAATGTCCGCTATCCGATTCCTTTCGATCCGCCTTATGTGCCGGATGACAACCCGGCAGGTGTCTATGTGAAAGAATTTTCACTGACTGAAGAAGAAGCGGCGCAGAAAATTTATCTGAACTTTGACGGCGTGGACTCCTGCTATTATGTATGGATCAATGGAGCTTTCGTCGGCTACAGTCAGATTTCCCATTCCGGAAGTGAATTCGATATTACTGACAAAGTAACCGCCGGCAATAACCGCCTGACTGTCCTGGTTTTAAAATGGTGTGACGGAACCTATCTGGAAGATCAGGATAAACTTCGTTTTACCGGTATCTTCCGCGACGTTTACCTGCTGGTTCGTCCGGCGGATCATATCCGTGATTATTTTGTCCATACACCGGTAAGCGAGGATCTTACCAAAGCTGAGATTCTGGTCGATCTGGAACTTTATGGTTCTCCTTCCGTCACTGTAAAGCTGTATGCACCAGACGGAGATTTCCTGGCTGCTGCCACTCCTTCTGACGGAAAAGTGCGGTTTGCCGTAGATGATCCGGATCTGTGGAATGCAGAACATCCGGCACTGTATACGCTGATTCTTTCCACACCGGATGAAGTGATCGCTCAGAAAGTCGGCCTTCGCCGGATCGATATCAAAGGAAATGTCATCTATATCAACGGTGTGAACTTCAAGATCAAAGGTAGCAACCGCCACGACAGCAATCCGTTTACCGGAGCTGCAGTCACAAGGGAACAGCTTCTGACTGATCTGAAGCTGATGAAGGAACATAACATCAATGCGATCCGTACCAGCCATTATCCAAATGCTCCATGGGCCACACAGATGTATGACAAATACGGTTTTTATGTTATGGATGAAGCAGATCTGGAATCCCACGGATGTACCACACTCTACGGAAGTAAGAGTGAACATGTCGATATGGGAGAAGTACAGTACGAAGAAAGCTATGGCTATCTGATGCGCGATCCTTCTTATGAAAACGCTGTCGTAGACCGTATCCAACACCTGGTTCACAGAGACAAAAACTGCTCCAGCGTCTTCTCCTGGTCCATGGGAAATGAAAGTGCATACGGTCCTAATCTGGAAAAAGCCGCCGCATGGATCAAATCTTACGACCCGGATCGTGTTCTGAACTATGAGAACAGTATCTGGCAGCAGACCAATACTGATTATGTCAACGATGTACATGATCTGGATGTCTTCTCCCGGATGTATGCACCGGTGGAATTTATCGATGAGTTCTGCTCTAAAGAAGGTAAAAAACCATTTATCGAAGTAGAATACTGCCACGCTATGGGTAACGGACCTGGAGATCTGGAGGCTTATTTTGAACGTCTCTACAAGTATCCCGGTTATATCGGTGGTTTCGTATGGGAATGGTGTGACCACTCCGTCTATATGGGTAAGACCATCGAAGGCAAAGATAAATTCTTCTACGGCGGTGACTGGAACGAGGAAATACATGACGGAAACTTCTGTATGGATGGTCTGGTATACCCGGATCGTACCCCACATACCGGTCTTCTGGAACATAAAAATGTAGCCCGTCCAATCCGTGCCACTCTGCTGGATACTTCCAAAGGACTGGTCGAACTGGATAACAAACTGGATTATACCAATATCAAGGATGGATTTACAATCACTTACGATGTACAAAAAGACGGTATGACTGTTCTTTCCGGTACACTGGATCCGGTAGACTGCCCGGCAAAAGAAAAAGTAACGATTACATTACCATTTGCTGTAACTGTAGAAGCCAATACCATCGTTACCCTGCATTATCTGCAAAAAGAAGATGCTCTGCTGACCCCGTCAGGATATGAAGCCGGTCATGATCAGCTGATCTTTTCTACCGATGCCACAAGTGCTGTCGCCGCTGTTGTCAAAGCTTCCGGTGCTTCGACCGCATCTGCTGCATCTGCTGTATCTGTAGAAGATCTGGAAAACGAACTGGTAGTCAGCGGCTCTGCTTTCCGTTACGTCTATAACAAGTGGAAAGGAACTTTCACTACTCTTGTAAAAGATCAGAAAAACCTGATTGCTCAGCCGATCCAGTTAAATATCTGGCGTGCACCGATGGATAACGACCGCCGGATCCGCTGGGAATGGGAAGCTGCAGGCTACGACAGAGCACGCACAAAAATTTATGCTACTGAATGGACGCAGGATGAAGATGGTGTAACGATCACTTCCACCTATTCTCTGGCGGCCGTATATCTGCAGAGGATCATCGAGGGAACTATTACATGGAAAGTTGCCAAAGACGGTACTCTGACCATTACCGTAGACGGTGAGCGAAAACCGGTTCACGTACCGCTTGCAAAAACTCCGCTGCCAAAGATGCCGTTCCTGCCTCGTTTCGGTCTGCGTCTGTTTCTGGAACCGACCTTTGCCGATGTTACTTATTTCGGTTATGGACCGATCGAAAGTTATCCGGACAAACATCACGATGCAAAACTTGGGCTTTATACCTCTGATGTAGACAGTCTCCATGAAGATTATCTGCGTCCACAGGAAAACGGAAGCCACTGGAACTGCTCCGGACTGGCACTGACCACTTCCGATCATCGTTCTCTTCTGATATCCGGTACACAGAACTTCAGTTTTAATGCATCCCGGTACACACAGGAAGAACTGACTACAAAAGCACATAGCTTCGAACTGGAAAAATCTCCGTACACAGTGCTGTGCCTGGATGGATATATGTCCGGTTGTGGATCTAACAGCTGTGGTCCTGCTCTGGCAAAAAAATATCGGGTAGATCAGGACAAACTGACATTTACCTTTACTCTGAATTTCTAAGACTTTTATACTGCTGATCAATTCCTGATCTGACTCACACCGGGTCACGAGACGTGTAAGCACGAGCTCCGACCCGGTGTTTTTTTGTGACCGAACATTCCAAAAGGTCAGCCTTTCATAAACTCATCCGATAAAAGGTATGTTTCTTACACCTTGACCAAATCTGGTTTTTCCGTTAAACTAAAAGGCAGACATAATTGTAATGATCAAAAAAGAAACAGTCCGAAAGGACTGAAACAGTATAGTAAGGAATTGGTGAAAAGGAATGAAACAGACACTACAGCAACCACACATACATACCTCCGCAAACAGCGAGATAGAAACCTGTGACATCTGCCATCATCATCATCTGCATCTTCCGATGGAAGCACCGGCTGATGAGACATTATACCGTCTGGCAGACCTCTACAAAGTGTTCGGGGATCCTACCAGAATCCGCATTCTATATGCATTATCCGGTGGTGAACTTTGCGTCTGCGACATCGCAGAACTTCTGGGTATGACACAGAGTGCCATCTCCCATCAGTTACGTGTGTTAAAGCAGTCGGCGCTGGTCAAATTCCGAAGAGATGGGAAAACCGTATATTACTCTCTGGCTGACACGCATGTGGCAACTATTCTCGCACAGGGACTGGATCATGTACAGGAATAAACATGAACTTTAAATCAAGATTAGTCCACCGGACTAATTATGGATATACAAAAAAGAGAGAAGACAGAACTCCATAAAAGTTCCATCTTCTCTCTTTTTTGTATATCCATAACATTTTTTCTATTTCTGATGATATCCATCCAGAAATTCTCCCAGTTTCTTTGTCGCCTTCTCAAGATCTGCAATTCTCGGCAGATATACCACACGGAAATGATCCGGCTGTCCCCAGTTGAAACCGCCACCATGCACGATCAGGATTCTCTTTTCTCTCAGCAGATCCAGGGCAAATTTCTCATCGTCGTAGATATTGAATTTTTCCACATCCAGTTTCGGGAAAATGTAGAATGCTGCTTTCGGTTTCTTCGCTGATACACCCGGGATATCGTTTAACAATTTATAGATGACTTCTCTCTGTTCATAGATTCTTCCACCCGGCTGCAGATACTCTTCCACACTCTGATAGCCACCAAGTGCGGTCTGAATGATCGACTGAGCCGGTACATTGGAACACAGACGCATATTGGAAAGCATCTTGATTCCCTCGATATAACCTGCTGCCGCTTTTTTATTACCGCTCAATACCATCCAACCCACACGGAATCCTGCGATCATATGAGATTTGGACAGACCGCTGAATGTCACACAGAATACATTTTTCGGTGCAATCGATGCGATGGAAATATGTTTCAGTCCATCCATCACCAGACGGTCATAAATCTCATCTGAGAAAATGATCAGTCCGAATTCTTCTGCCACTTTCACGATTTCTTCCAGGATCTCTTTGGAATACAGCGCACCGGTCGGATTGTTCGGGTTGATGATAACAATAGCTTTTGTCTTATCTGTGATCTTGCTTCTGATATCCGCGATATCCGGATTCCAGTCGGACTCTTCATCACAGATATAATGTACGACTTTTCCACCAGCCAGTGTAGCTGTTGCGGTCCACAGCGGATAATCCGGTGCCGGAATCAGGATCTCATCACCATCATTTAACAGTGCCTGCATGCTCAGATTGATCAGTTCGCTGACACCGTTACCTGTATAGATATCGTCCATCGTCACACCCGGAATTTTCTTTAACTGACAGTACTGCATGATTGCTTTTCTTGCGGAAAACAGTCCCTTGGAATCTGAATATCCCTGACATTCCCACAATGACTGTCTCATATCCAGAATAACTTCTTCCGGTGCATTAAATCCAAATGGAGCCGGATTACCGATATTCAGTTTCAGAATACTGAGACCATCCGCTTCCATTCTGGCCGCCTCGTCCACCACGGGTCCTCTTACATCGTATAATACGTTATCCAGTTTGGAAGATTTATCAAAAGTCTTCATTGTATCTGCCTCCATTCGTTTTTATTTTCTTTTACTTTAGCACACTAATTCAGTGATTATATATCTTTTCAATTGTAGCTCATTACCTTCTTTTTGTCAAACCCGGAATCCTTATGATTTATATGCTATTTCAGGATTTTTTTCAGTTCATCCATAAAGGTATTCACATCTTTAAACTCCCGATACACAGAAGCGAAACGGACATAGGCAACCGCTTCCAGATCTTTGAGTTTATCCATCACGATTTCTCCGATCACAGAGCTTGGGATCTCCCGCTCTTCCAGATTAAACACCTCTGTTTCCACATCATCTACCAGCCGGTGGATCTGTTCTGCTGATACCGGCCGTTTGTGGCAGGCACGAAGGACACCGGCCTCTATCTTGGATCTGTCAAACTGTTCCCTGTTCTGGTCTTTTTTGATCACGATCAACGGAATCGTCTCCACTTTCTCATAAGTGGTAAATCGTTTTCCACACGCATCACACATTCTTCTTCTCCGGATGGCAGTGTTGTCATCCGCCGGGCGTGAATCCACAACCCGGGTATTATCCTGATTACATAACGGACACTTCATATTTCATCCTTCTCTTTCCGCAAACTGCCTCTGATTGTCCGGTATTCTTCTGTATCCTCTTATTTTCCCGTTCAATTGTCTCACAGTTTTCTTATTTTCCTGTAACTTTCATCATTCCTGTATTCCTCACACAGTGGATGCTTTATCTTTTCCCATCATAATATAATCGTAAACTTACCGTCAAGACAATTAACCACAAAACATATAATTAATATAAAAGAAGTATAAAAATCAGGTTTTTTATGCGAATTATTGATCTGAAACAAAAAGAAGTCATCAATACCTGCAACTGTAAAACCCTTGGCTGTCCTGTGGATGTGGAATTTGATCCCTGCAGCGGACGGATTTCTGCCATCATCATCCCAGGCCCCGGAAAATTCTGCTGTTTTCTCGGAAGAGACAGCGAATTCTGTATCCCCTGGGAATGCATCTGTCAGATCGGGGAAGATATTATTCTTGTGGAAATCGATGAGAAAAAATGCCTGAAGAAACTGTGACTGCTTTCCTGACAGTCATCAGAATGTTCTTCAGGCCCGCTCCCTGATCCATTGGCTGTTTCTCTCATCTTCTGTTATCTGTATCGATATCCAGCAACAACAGATTTTCTTCTTTTACATACAATTTTTCCGGCACCCCCTCCGACGGATCCCAGTCCATTTTCGCTGTTTTCCATTGCAGCCACTCGCAGGATCTGTCTTTTCGGAAGGAAACATTCCATTCAAAGGGATCTTCCATAATTCGGTATTCTCCCACCGGGAACTCACTGTAACATCCTTCCGACGGTTTTTCCTTTGTAAAAAAGTGGGCGCGGATCCCGATGGTCCGTGCCTGTAAAGCTTCTTTCGATACCCGAATGCCAACTCCCCAGTCCGATGTCCACAACCAGTTTCCATCTCTATGGCTTTCCATAGCTTCCACCGCGCAGATATTCTTACATCCGGATAAAAGTGCCGCCGTCTTTGTCTTCGGATTCCGGAAAAATTCTTTTACCGGTTCGATCACTTCCATCCGCCCCTGATGAATACAGCTGACCGTATCACACAGTCGATAGACTTCATCCCGGCTGTGAGATACAAACAGTACCGGTGTCTGTACTTTTTGTAAAAGTTCCAGCATCTGTTGTTCCATTTTCCATTTCAGATAGCTGTCCAATGCGGCAAACGGTTCATCCAGAAGCAATACTTCCGGCTCTGCTGCCAGCATACGAGCCATGGCTACCCGTTGTTTTTGTCCACCGGAGAGCTGATCCGGCATATGATGTTCCAGTCCGCCAAGCTGAAATCCTGTAATATATTCCCTGACTTTTTTCGGATCCGGCTTTCTCCCCATCCCTGCCTGAATATTCTGTACCACATTCATTGCAGGAAACAATGCGTAATCCTGAAACATATATCCGACTTTTCGTTTCTGCGGTGGCAGATTAATCCGTTTTGCCGAATCAAAGAGTACCCTGTCATTCAAAACGATTCTTCCCTCATCCGGCCGTTCGATACCTGCAATACATTTTAACGTCATACTTTTTCCGCATCCGGAAGCTCCCAGAATGGCAAATATGCCTCCATCCATGGAAAAATCCACATCCAGCAGAAAATTCCCCAGTTTCTTTTTTATCCTTACCTGCAGCATATCCGCCCTCCTTACCACCGTTTTTTATGTTTATTATCACCGGATCCGAGCAGGTTCATCACCAGCACCACAAAAAAAGCAATCAGCATGATCACAACGACCCAGAAACCTGCTGTCCCATAGTCGCCATCCTGGATAACCATGGCGATCTTCTGAGAGATTGTCCCTGTCTTTCCCGGAATATTTCCCGCCAGCATGGAAGTTGCCCCATACTCACCCATAGCCCTGGCAAATGTCAGAATCGTTCCTGAAAGAATACCCGGTCCGGCAGATGGAATCACTACTTTCCAGAAAATCTTTATTTCCGACATACCAAGCGTTCTTGCTGCATAAACCAGGTTGGCATCCACCTGTTCAAAAGCGGCTCTGGCATTCCGGTACATCAGTGGAAAAGCAATTACCGTTGCCGCCAGAATACAGCCAAGCCAGGTCTGTACCACCTTGATTCCAAAATTTCCATACAACACAGCACCAAACGGCCGCCGCAGACTGAAGATCAGAAGCAGGAAAAATCCGGCAACTGTGGGAGGAAGTACCATCGGAAGGGTCAGAATCCCGTCTATCACCGCTTTTGTCTTCGGACCTGCTTTTACCACCTGTCTTGCCGCATAGATTCCTCCAAAAAAAGAAAGAATGGTAGCCACCACTCCAGTCTTTAATGAGATCAGCAGAGGACTCCAGTCCAGCCCCTTCATAAATTCCATCATCTGTTCCATTCGTGTCTCCATTCTAATCTTTCCCCCGCCGGAACATCCTGTTACGGCGTAAATATGTATTTTTATTATATTATTTCAAAAAGTCTGATTAGTTCTCTACATCTGTATCAAAGTAGTATTTCCGGAAAATGGTCTTTGCATCATCGGTGATCAGAAAATCTATGAATTCCTTGGCTGTTGTGGATTCCAGTTCTTCTGCTTCCGGATTCTGTACCTGTGCCACCGGATAGATAACATCACCGGTCAGATCATACGGAATGACCTGCAGGATCTCCAGACGATCCTCCAGTCCATAAGTATCTGAATAGTATACCGTTCCTACCTCATTGGAGCCTTCTGCTACTGCGGAAGTAACCGCACCAACATTGGCACACTCATTGATCTCCACACCGCCCAGCGCTTCTGAAACAGTAGCTGTCGGAATAGTAGATACATCGTCAGCTTTTTCCAGAATTCCTGCATTTACCAGTGCCTGACGGGTGTATTTTCCAACCGGCACCGAACCATCTGCCAGTGCGATACTGCTGGCTTTGTTCAGATCCTCCAGACTGGTTACTTCTGTGTTACTTTCTTTATAAGTTACCAGACATACCTGGTTATTTACTACATTATGACGGGTACCGTCCACAACCAGACCATCTGTCTCATCCAGCTGATCCATCTGTTTTACCGCTGCTGAGAAAAACACATCACAGGCTGCACCTTCTTCGATCTGTGTCAGCAGCGTTCCTGAACTGTCATAACTTCCCTGTACATTTACATTTGGATGAGTCTCCTGAAACTTTGTAATCAGTTCTTCCATTACCTGATTCAGACTCTTGGCAGCAAATACTATAATAGTAGTTTCTTCGCCTGCATCGTCTGCTGTTGTATCATTGCTTTCGTCAGCTGCTGCTTCTGCAGTTGCTTCTGTCTGTGTCTCTTCTTTTGTTGTATCCGCCGCACTGTTGTTCTTAGAGCCGCATCCTGTAAGCAGAGACACTACCATAGCTGTTGCAAGTAACATACTTACACTTTTTTTCTTCATTTTTTCTTCATTCTTTCTTTCTCCTCATTCCTGTTTTGTCTGCGCGGATCTGTATCAGCTGTGCTGCGATGCTGATTGCGATCTCTGCCGGTGTTTCACTTTCGATTTCGATTCCGATAGGTGCATACACCTGATCCAGTTCTTCCTCTGTGAAGCCTTCGCTTGCCAATTTTTCTCTGACGTACCGGGTTTTTCTTTTACTTCCCACTACACCTATATAAGAAGCAGGTGTCCGCAAGGCAAACCGTTCCACATCGGCATCACAGCGATGCCCTCTCGTGACTACCACCAGATAGTCTTCCGGTTTTACTTCCAGAATCTGCGAAAGTGCTGTAAAGTCTACAGTCTTTGTCTCCTGAACTCCCGGAAACAAAGCGTGATCTGTATATTCTTCCCGATCATCCAGAACCATACACCAGAATCCCAGATGACTGAGCACCGGAACCAGCTCCTGAGCCAGATGACCGCCTCCAAAAATGTAAACCCTTCCATCGTAACAGAATTCTTCTGCGTAAAGCTTCTGTCCGTTTTCCTCCAGAATCCTGCAGTGTCCTCTTCCTTCTGTGATCTCTCTTCGGATCCGGGGCGTTCCTTCAGAAAATGGAAGAACCAGCCAGTAAGGTTTTCCCTCATCTGCTGCCGCCAGTGCTTCTTTTAAAAATTCTCCGACGCCCGGATCCTGTGCGCAGGCACTGTAAAACAGTACTTTTACTCTGCCCCCACAGACCATGCCCAGTTCGCTGTTTTCTCCGGTTCCCAGATCAAAATTTTCCACATAATGGGCAGCTGTTCCTGCCAGTTCCATGGCTTTTTTTACTGCCTGATATTCCAGGTTGCCGCCTCCGATAGTTCCGTAGATTCTTCCGTTTTTAGCCACTACCATATAAGCCCCTGTAGTTCGCGGAACAGAACCATTTCCTTCTACAATAGTAACCAGAACCGTATCTGTCTTCTGATTCCATCGATCCAGTAACAACTGATATAATTTTTTCATTGATTGTGTTTCCTTTTATTTGATTTTTCGTAACTGTGAAGGTACTGAACAGTTACGATTTTTCTGCTATTCTATTCTTTCCAATAGGTCACCTTTTCGGATCGTACCACCATGTAACACAATGGCAAATACACCTTCTCTGGGCATGATGCATTCACCCATCCGTTTATAAATCTCACAGTGGCTGTGACATTCTTTCCCGATCTGGGTCATCTCCAGAACGGCTTCTCCACATTGAAAACGGGTTCCCACCGCAAGGTTGCGAAAATCATATCCGCTGACGATCAGGTTTTCCCCAAAGGCACCAAGTTCGATATCAGCACCCTTTTTCCGAAATTCTTCGATTTTTTCATAAGATAACAGGCTGACCTGTCTGTGCCAGTGTCCCGCATGAGCGTCTCCCTGAATCCCCCAGTCCTTTGCCAAAATGGCCTCTTCGATTTCATGTTTCGCTGTACCACGTTTTTCACTGATACAGATTCCTTTAATTACTCCCAAAACTGTTCCTTTCTATTGTGTCTACTCTATCCACCAATTTTTACCATTTCATGTGTCTCTGTCATCTCGGCCGGATGTTCAAAGCAGTGTGCCGCCGGTTTTCGGAAAATCGTCTGCTCCATGATTGTTCGCAGATTTTCCTTCTCTCCTTCGCGGAGCACCCGGCGAAGATCCTCCCCCTCATCATAGCACAGACACAGTTTCAGATATCCTTCTGCCGTCAGTCGGACCCGGTTACAGGTATCACAGAATTTTCCGTGTATGGCACTGATAAACCCAACCGGAACTTTCAGATCTGAAAACTGATAATACACCGCCGGCCCACTGCCCATCCGGGAAAGTTCTTCCCGATTGGTCATACATTCTGCATTTCCACAGACTGCCTCCAGTGTCTCCCGCAGTTCTTCATTGCTTCTCCCCACGTATTTTTTGCCATATCCGACTGGCATCATTTCAATAAAACGAATGGGCAGGTTTTCTTCCTGTGCATAACGCACCAGTGGAATCGGATCCAGTTCTTTTCTATTCACTGCATTCAGCTTTACCGGCAATCCGGCAGTCTTCGCCGCCCGGATTCCTGCCAGGACTTCCTGCAGTTCCCGTTTTCCGGTAATCTTATAGAATTCTTCCGGATCCAGTGTGTCCAGGCTGATATTCACACCGTCCACACCGGCTTCTTTTAACTGTTTCCCATAATTTTCAAGCAAAACACCATTGGTCGTCATAGTGATAGTCTCTACCCCGGGAATCTCCCTGATTCCACGGATCAGATCCACACAGCCTTTTCGCATCAGCGGTTCCCCGCCTGTAATACGGATGTGCGTGATACCAAGGCTTACGCCTGTTCTCACAATCTCCCAGATTTCCTCAAAAGTCAGGATGTTTTTCATTCCTACATCCTGAACGCCTTCCGGCATACAGTAGCAGCATCGCAGATTGCAACGATCCGTAACGGATATACGCAGATAATTGATCACTCTTCCATACCGATCCAGCATCTTCCTGTTACCACCCTTTTCCAAAACCACAGTTTGGATACGTACAGACCGGACAGTTCAGGCACAGACCGCCCTCTCCCAACGCTGCCAGTTCCTCTGCTGTGATCTCATCATCTGCCAGCAGACGGGGCAGTGCCAGATCAAAAATCGTCCGTTTTGCATACATCACACACCCCGGAAGTCCTACGATTGGGATCTTTTCCCGGTAATAAGACAACAGGAACATGGCTCCCGGAAGTACCGGTGCACCATAAGAAACCATCCGCGCTCCTGTGTTTTTTATGGCCAGAGGTGTTTTGTCATCCGGATCCACACTCATACCGCCGGTACAAAGTACCAGCTCAGCCCCCTGTTCGATTGCCTGCAGACAGCCTTTGGTGATTGCTTCATGATCATCATCATATACTTCATGAAAGATCATTTCACAGTTATATTCTTTCAGTTTTTCAACCAGTACCGGAGTAAATTTGTCCTCGATTCTTCCATGGTATACTTCACTTCCCGTTGTCAGAATCGCCACTTTTTTCCCGTGCAGCGGTTTCAATGTCAGAATCGGACCATCCTGACAGACTGCTTTCGCCCGCTCCATCTTCTCTTTTTCTATAACCAGCGGAATAATTCTGGTTCCTGCAAGCTTATCTCCTTCTTTGACGCAGGTATTGCCGTGACGGGTTGCAATCATCATTTCTCCAAGCCCGTTGACTTTTTTCAGTTTTTCCCTGTCTATTTTCAACAGTCCGTCACAGTCAGCGATCACCTCAATTTTCCCTTCTTTGACCTCTGAAGGATGCATATGCTCATTTCTGCACATTGCATACAGAATCTGTGCCGCCTCATTTTCATGAAGCATATGCTCATCTTTTTCCCAGATATAAATATGTTCTTTTCCAACACTCAAAAGTACCGGTATATCCTCCTCGGTAATGATATGACCTTTCCGGAATACTGCATCTTTCGTCACCCCGGGAATGATCTGTGTGATATCATGACACAGAACCTGCCCGATCGCGTCTTCAGTCTTCATTAATTTCATGCGTGTTCTCCTCTACCTACTCCACTGCTTCACAGATTACTTCAAGCACGCTTCCTGCGATACAGCGGGCTTTGTCTGAAATCGTAAAACAGTTTGCCAATTCTTCTTTTCTCGGATCAATATCTGCGATCTTAAATCCCTTTGTCACCGGATAATCATCGCGGATCAGACCACGGAGAAGTCCGTCAATGGTTGCTGATACCTCTGTCGATCCGTCTTCTCCCTCTATCACAGCCAGAACCTGCCCGGCTTCCACGATATCTCCGATTTTACTTCTGTTTTTCATTCTTCCTGCTGCCGGCGCATGAATGACACGTTCTGCACCGTAGCCGCCGATGATTCCCGGAATCCCGGTGTTCGGATATGCACTTCCCTGACGGATAATCCTTCCAAGATTATGCCCACGTTTCGTCTCGATCACCGCATCCACATCTGCACCCGCACAAAATCCAGGACCAAGTCCGATTGTAAGCGGTGCCATATCTTTTGTTGTTCCGAGATTTTTCTTTGCAAGGATCGCATCCACCACAACCTTCGGTTTCAGTAACCGGATACTTTCTCCCTTCGGATCCACCAGAACCGGAACTTTTCCTTCCTCCCAGACCTGACGCATCTGCTCCACGCTTTCGATCCGGACAGCCTCTACATTCTCCACACAGGTGCTTCCACTGTACACAGCTTCACTCAGTGCCACCTGTCTTCGGATCGCTGCCGGGTGATCTGTTTCCAGAACCAGCAGATGAAATCCGCTTTTTTTCAGTCGATGAATCGTCCCGGTCGCCAGATCCCCCGCTCCCCGGACAATGATCAGATCACTCTTTTTCATCCGTAATTCCTTTCTCTTTCGTTATTCTCGTTTGAGAATAACGCTTACATACTTATAACTTTACAATACTTATATTTATTTGTCAATTCTGTACGCTTTTTTGACTCTCTTTTTCCCATATGAGTTACTGGGCACTTCGTTCCCGGTAACACGTTTCGCATAGTATCCCATATATATTCCGGCGCATGCTTTCTCTGTCTATGCTTCAAACCATCTCATAAAAGATTCCCCGGCGCTCCGATTCAGTTCCTCCATAAACATTTCATATCGATGCAGAAAATCCTTTCCTTTCTCGGTAAGCATGGTCCTGCCGCCTCTGCTTCCGCCCCGGCTTCCTTCCATCAGAGGAAACCCCAGATCTTCTTCCGCGTGCTTCATAATACGCCATCCCTTGGAATACGCCATCCCCATGCACCGACAGGCCTCGGAGAGCGACCCTGTCTCTTCCACATGGTGCATCAACTCCGCCACTCCCGGACCAAAAGCTCCTTCTTTTCGAAACACCCGCACCTTCATATGATAATGCAGCTTATTTTCTTCCATTTTTCTCCTTGTCCACCATACATTCCTGTATTTTCCTGAATTATTAAATTTATACCAGCCGTTCAGCAGTCACTGTCCTGCGAGGTGAAGGAACCGAACAGCTGCCGTTCAGGTTTTTCTACAATTCCAGTATATACTCCCCTTCCCAGTGACAGCCTGCTTTCTCCAGTGCCGTAAGAATCTCGTCTCTTGCCTCCGGCACTGCCTTCCAGGAAAGGCCACAACCTGCTGTAATTTCCCTTGGAATCGGGATCAGACGTCCCGGCAGGTTCTGTTCCATGGCATATTTTTCTGCTGCCATCGCCTGCGTCGTACTCTCGAAAGTCAAAATCCATGTTTTCTTTTTCATTCTCATATTCCTGACAACTCCCACAAAGCCTCTGCCGTTCGATCCACTTCTTTCTCCGTATTCCAGTGTGACACAGAGATTCTCACAGCCCCCTGTTCTTTTGTTCCCAGCGTCTGGTGCATCAGCGGAGCGCAATGCGCCCCCGCCCGGACAGCAATTCCATGTTCCTCATACAACCAGTCCGCAACATACGCAGAATCTTCTTCTCCTATATTAAAAGAAAGAATTCCCACACGCCGGTTTCCGTCCGGATCACCATAAATACGAATCCCGGGAATCTCCCTGATCTGTTCTTCCAGCCGTCTTAACAATTGCCGCTCCCGCTGCAAAATCTCCTTTGTTCCTTTTTTCTTCAGATAATCCAGCGCACCACCAAGTCCAGCGATTCCATGGACATTCATAGTTCCGGCTTCCAGATGCTCCGGCATCGCTTTCGGATGTTCCCGGTCAAAGCTGTGGATACCGCTTCCGCCTACCTTCAACGGACAAATCTCCACTCCCGGACGCACATAAAGTCCACCGGTTCCCTGGGGTCCCAAAAGTCCCTTATGCCCGGTAAAGCAAAAGATATCTATTCCCTGTTTCTGTACATCCACCGGTAAAATTCCCGCCGTCTGCGACCCGTCTACCACCAAAAGCAAATCTCTGCTCTCTGTTACTTCCCGGATCCTTTCCAGGTCGGTAATATTTCCGGTCAGATTGGAAGCATGTGTAATTACGATACCTTTTGTATTCTCCCTGACAAGCTCCGGAAGTTTTTCATACTCCAACACACCATTTTCATCTGCTGAAAGAAAACTGACTTCCACACCTTCCTCCTGCAACCGGTAAAGAGGCCGAAGAACCGAATTATGTTCGCAGACTGTGGTGATCACATGATCCCCCTTATGGAACAGCCCCAAAATCGCAGTGTTCAGTGCCTCTGTAGCGTTCGAGGTAAATGCGATCCGCTCTCCTTTTTCTGCATGAAAAAGTTCTGCCAGCTGCTCTCTTACCTGATAGACACACCGTCCCGCCTGCAACGTGGCCTCATGTGCGCCCCGTCCGGGATTCCCCATGGTATGAAAGGCACGAACCACAGCTTCTTCCACCTCTTTCGGCTTTTGCAGCGATGTTGCCGCGTTATCCAGATATATCATGGCTTGATGATCTGGTCGGCTTTTGTCATCCGCTCTGCGATATCATACATATTGGTAACTTCTCCCACCTGTAATTTATCGGATATTCCATAAAAGTTCAGACAGGTACCACAGGTACGAATCTCCACGCCCTGTTCTTCCAGCATTTTCAGATCTTCCAGAGACTGAGAACCTTCACAGGTCAGGAATGCTCCCCCATTATAAAAGAGCATCTGATCCGGCAGCTCGTCCTGCTGTGTCAGCGCGTAAATAAATCCCTTCAACAACGTAGCACCCAGTTCGTCATTTCCCTCACCCATCGTTTTCGAAGAAATCACCACCAGCCGATTCTTCTTCGCCGGTGCACATACTACATAATCTGCTTCTTCCACTGATGTCTCCTGCGTTGCCTCTGCCTCGCCAACCGTCAGCCTCACCTGGTATTCCTGTTCTTTCACTTTCCGTGAACTACAACCATAACCTTTCTGGTTTGCCATCTTGGTCAGGTTCTGCACAGCAATCTCATTATCTACCAGCACCTCCACCGTTCCGGCACCCTGCAGTTCTTTGATGGCTTCCTTTGCTTTCACTAACGGGATCGGGCAGATATCTCCGAGTGCATTTACTGTTTTTTTCATTTTCGGTTCCTCCTGTGTATTTTTTCATATTGATGATAGATACTATTAGCTATCTATTAATTTATAACGGACGGGTATCCTTGTCAATGATCTCCCAATGACTATGAACTCCACGTCCGGCAAATTAAATGCTGCCCAATAAGCTGTTCGTAGTAAAATGAACAGCAAGATTTCTATTCTATCATCAAACATAGAAACTCTGATGTGTGAATTAGAGCGTGTCTGAAAAAGGCTTTTCGTGAGCTGCGAGTCCCAGTTTGTGGGAGATTTTATCCGAATAAGGGCGGCGTAGCGGGCTACGGCAACCGAATGAGGGTAAAATATACCGCAAAGTGGGGCTTGCAGATTTCGGAAATGATTTTTCAGACACGCTCCAGGTACTCAGTTCTTTCTGGGCGAAAAAAGAATGACAGATACGTTTTGTATGCCGGATCATTCAAGTCTCTATTTGCGCCCTGCCACCTGAATCTCTATGTCTTCTCTCGCCATCACTTTCCCGACAATCTCCGCCGGAAGTCCGGCCTCCCGCAGTTCTTTGCGCAGTTCTTCTGCCACCTCTCCCGGCACTGCAAACAGCAGTCCGCCGGAAGTTTGCGGATCGTACAATACTTCTTCCATCCCGAACGACACATTCTCAAACCGCACATACTGCTCCAGATGATTCCTGTTTTTCTGTCCTGCTGCGGTCAGGAGGAATTCTTCTGCGCATGATTCCGCTCCGTCAAATACCGGGAGCTGGTCTGCGTAGATTTTGCAGGAATGTCTGCCGTCCATCATTTCGTGCAGATGCCCAAGGAATCCAAATCCGGTGACATCGGTGCAGGCGTGTACCGGGTATTTTCGTCCGATCTCAGACGCTTTGCGGTTCAGTGTTGTCATGGAAGCAATCACCTGCTCCATCGCTCCTTTTGGTGCCTGGTTGACACGGTTCGCGGCGCAGAGGATGCCTACGCCCAGTCGTTTAGTCAGAATCAGGCAATCGCCCGGTTTTGCGCCGTTGTTTTCCCATATTTTTTCCGGATCTACCACACCGGTCACGGACAGACCGTATTTGACATCATTGTCTGCGATCGAATGACCACCTGCAAGGCTTCCCCCAGCTTCCTGTACTTTTTCAGCGCCACCCTGTAAGATCTTTCCGAGGATATTCAGATCCATGGATTCCGGAAAACAAACAATATTCAGTGCTGTCTTTACTTCTCCTCCCATGGCATAGATATCACTCAGGGCATTCGTTGCCGCTATTTTCCCAAATATGTACGGATCCTCTACCATCGGTGGGAAAAAATCCAATGTCTGTACCACCGCCTGGTGCTCATTCAGGCGATATACCGCCGCGTCATCCTTGCTGTCGTAACCAACCAGCAGATTTTCATCTTTTTTCCCCTTCGGAAGCCGCTCCAGGATGTGTTCCAGCACTCCGGCTCCCAGTTTTGCGGTACAACCACCGCTTTTGCAGAATACAATTTCTTTTTCGCTCATTTTTTCTCCTACTTCCGTGCACATTCCCCATCTTCTCCCAGAAGAATATCCAGCCCGTGTCCTAGTGAACTCAGTATGTAAGTAAGACTCTCCTCTACTGCCTTCGGGCTTCCCGGAAGATTGACGATCAGGGTCTGTTTGCGGATCGCACTGGCTGCGCGACTTAACATTGCTCTCGGTGTGATCGTCAGGCTGTATGCCCGAATCGCCTCTGCAATCCCCGGTGCTACCCGGTCAGCTACAACGAGCGTAGCTTCCGGCGTCACATCCCGCACGGAAAATCCCGTACCACCGGTTGTCAGAACCAACGCACAATGCTCCTCATCTGCCAGTCTGCAAAGTTCTTTCTCGATCGCTGGCTGATCGTCTGGAAGTATCCGATAAGATACCACTTCATACCGATCGTCCGGAAGCAATTCCTGAATCTTCGGACCACTCAGATCCTCCCGCTCTCCGCGGGAGCCTTTATCACTTAATGTAACAATTCCAACTTTATATTTTCGTTTTTCCATTCTGTTCACCTGTTACTATTCCCTTTCCCTTTTTTTCATGTGTTCTGTTCATTTATTTTTTTTCTGACGTAACGTAATCTTTTTCATTTTTTCTTATATGTTATCCATTTTCGTTTCTGTAATGTCCGCTCTTTCCGCCCATCTTTTCCACCAGATGAATCTCGGAAATCACCATGCCGCGATCCATCGCCTTACACATATCGTAGATTGTCAGAAGAGCCACGCTGACTCCCGTCATAGCTTCCATCTCCACACCGGTTTTTCCCACACAGGATGTCCGGCAGGTTGCCGTGATCTGACGGGTTTTCTCATCGAGTACAAATTCAATCTCACAGTCTGTCAGTGCAATAATATGGCACAACGGAATCAACTCCGCGTTCTTTTTCGCCCCCATGATTCCGGCGATTCTCGCGATACCGAGAACATCCCCCTTTTTTGCCGTGTGATTAGTGATTGCCTGAAAAACCTCCTCGTTGACCGTAATCGTCCCCTGCGCCACCGCTACCCGGTAAGTGTCTGCCTTTTCATGCACATCCACCATCACGGCATTTCCTTTTTCATCAAAATGTGTAAATCCACTCATGTTATTCTCCTTTGTTTACCCCTGTCAATTCTAATAATCAGACGTCTTCTGTATGAAGTGAAGTTCCTGACATCTGCTTTTCAGGGCTTCTATTATATCTTTAATTTTAATAATTAATTTCTGAATTTTCTACTGTCTCAAACAGTCTTTCTCATAATAAAGAATCAGTAATACCTGCTAAGTAACAAGTAACATGCTTTCATTTTCAGCATAATTTGAATCAATTGTAATTTTCAAATCTATACTATACTGCCGCCTTAGAACTTTACAGTTGCTCCCCCCGCTCGACAGTTACGTAATTTTGTCAAAACCACATTCTCCACGCTCCATCCACGCAACATTTCTCCGATCCGTTCTCCTCCCTCTCTCCGCGTATCATCGTCGCACTGATTCAACACAGCCACATATTTTCTCCCTCCGACATCTTTCCGAAGCCCTTCCTCAGATGCCAGAATCTTCGCCATATCCTCACAGCTCAGCAGATGATCCGCATCCGCCTCCAACAGCTTTTCCGCCTCTTCCAGCCGAAAACAACATTCCTTTAACGGTTGCTCCAACGCCGAAAGTCCCAGAACTGCAATCACAACCTCTGTCTCCGGCAAAATGACCGGTTCGTGCGTGGCGGGTACTTTACAGGGCAGTCGTTTTGATCCGTCTGCTTCGATCAGGACGAGATCCGCAAGTGCCATCGCCTGTCTCATCCAGTCGGGATCCGGCATTTTTAGTTTCTGTGGCTGCTTCACTTCCACCTCTCCGATCACCGCCCAGTCTCCCGCGCCCCAGATACGTTCCAGATCTTCCGGTGTCCGTGCCAGTTTTTCCGGCTCCGGTCGGAAAATATGCGTGGTCGTCGTTACCAGTACCTTTTTCCCCTGCTTGGTTCCCCAGGCTGCCATACCTTCGATCAGCGAACTTTTCCCGCCTGCCCCTACAAAAGAAAAACAATGTCTATCTTTCGTAAGAGTCGAAAATAACAGATGCGACTCGACCTTTTCACTTTGTTTCTTCTCCAGATTATATTTGTAAAATTTCTGTATCAATTCTTTTTCCATTTTTACCAACAGAACGACAGCTTTTCAAACTTTTCTTCCAGTTCACTCCTGCTGCCCTTCCCATTGTAAGCAACCTCCAAAACCAGCTTTCCTTAAGTTTACCAAACTCCCCCAAAAAAGAAAAGCCACTATCCCCTACCGGAGATAATTTCTCATCACCCGCAGGGCATTTTTCTCCAGACGGCTGACCTGTGCCTGGGAAATGCCGATCTCCTGTGCTACTTCCATCTGCGTCTTGCCCTCATAAAACCGCAGGTTCACAATATGACGTTCTCTGTCATTTAACCGGTTCATCGCATCCTGCAATGCCAGATTTTCCACCCAGTTTTCTTCTTTGTTTTTCTTATCACTCACCTGATCCATCACATACAGGGTATCTCCACCCTCGGTATACACCGGTTCGTACAGGCTCATCGGACTCTGGATCGCATCCAGGGCATAAACGATCTCCTCTTTTTCCATCCCGATTTCCGATGCAATCTCCATAATCGTCGGTTCTCGGAGATTGTTTTTCAGATAATTTTCCCGGGCATAGATCGCTTTGTAAGCCGTGTCCCGCAGTGACCGGCTGACCCGGATCGTACTGTTGTCCCGCAGGTATCTCCGGATTTCCCCAATAATCATAGGTACCGCATACGTGGAAAATTTCACCTGCAAAGTCGTATCAAAGTTATCAATCGCCTTCATCAGCCCGATGCAGCCGATCTGAAACAGATCATCCGCATTTTCATTGCTTCCGGAAAATCTCTTGATCACGCTTAACACCAGTCTGAGATTTCCTTTGATGTACAGTTCTCTTGCCTCTTTGTCCCCTTTTTTTATCTTTTCAAAGAGCAATTCTTTTTCCTCATTGGTCAGTACCGGAAGCCTGGATGTATTCACGCCGCAGATCTCTACCTTGTTCAATGCCATAATAAGAATCCTCCTAATTGTATTTGTTTTTACAACTAAAATGATTCTCAGCTGGCAAACTGTCTATTCATTTCCGACAAAAATAAAAAAAGTTTTACTCCTTGACAGTTCTTCTTATTTCCGTCTTTTCGAACCGTAACTTTTTGTGCTATACTGTTTTTATTATGTTTCAGAAAGATGAGGAAATCCACTATGGCAGATAACAAAACTTCACATACAGACGAAGGTTTACAGGATAACGAACAGATCGAACAGGCAATTCTGGCATTGCAGCAGCAGCCGTCCCAGGAAATGCTTGCCCACGCGCTCACCGTACTCCGCAGACGGATGCTTGCTCACGGACAGCTGATCGTTGCAGTCGAACCACCAGTTGGCGACAACCAGATGCGCCTTCAGGCGATCCAGACCGATGACGGTAAAAAATGGTGGACAGCCTTTACCAGTTTTGATGAAGAAATCAAAGGCGGTGGCAGCGTAATGTCCACTTTCCTCACCGATATCGAAAAACTGTTTACTTCTGCTCTTTCAGTAGAAGAAATAGACGGCGTGATCATTAATCCGTGGAACCGGACGCTAATGCTCGACAAAAATCTGATCCGGATCGTCCGGGGATGATCCACACACTTTTTCAGATACATCATTCTCACGATACAGAATCCCAGGATCTGCAATTTCCTGAAAGATAACGAAGCCCCTGTCCGGACAATCTTTATAGTATTGTCCGGACAGGGGCTTTTGTATTTACCTATGTAATTTATCTGTCACACACTTTTATGCTGTCAGCAGTTCCAGAACTGCACCCATCAGTGCCGGGCTCAGATTCATGGTTGCCAGTGTTCCGATGCCGTCTTTGCCCATCTTTTCCACAACTGCCTGAATAGCAGACTTCAAATTGTAAGGAATCTGAGCTTTATCAAGCATTGCATAGCAGCGTCCGACCAGATCGTTTTCTGCCAGAGATATACCGTCTGCAAATGTGATCACGATTTCTTTTCCTACTGCTGTTTCCGGTACTTCTACGGTCAGTGCTGCAATTGCTTTATCATAGGAAACTTTTACAGCTACTTCTTCGCCGTCTGCAGTTACTTTGCAGCATGCTTTTTCCACACCCATGAATACTACCTTCCAGCTTCTGCTTTCCGGAATCACAGATACATTGCCCAGTGCTTTGCCGATGGTGAAAGTATCTTCTTCTCCGCCGGTAAATGTCAGCTGTGTAGCTACCCAGTTTTCTTCTTTATCTACAGGTGTATCTCCCTGGTCTTCCCACAGAGTGAAGGTTCCGTCTTCTGCCGGGAATACACGAACTTCCATAGCTTTCGGGTTATCGGTGCTGCTGTCATAATCAGCCATATCTTTCATCGGAACGATAGCTCCTGCTTTCATCAGAACAGGCATATCTTCTACACCTCTCCACAGATCGATCATACGGCCCCCCTGGTATACCATACCCGTGAAGAAATCAACCCACATTCCTTCCGGCAACCAGGTTGTTACTTTCGCTGCACGCACTTCCGGATCCTGTTTCTCTGTAATCGGGGACACCAGCAGTTCAGAACCAAAGTAATATTCATTCGGTACCTGATAAGCTTCTTCACGATCCGGCTCCAGATAATACATTGGCTGGATCAGCGGCAGATCATCGTAATTTGCTCTGCGGTTCATGGTGTACAGATATGGAACCATTCCATGACGCAGACGCAGGTAATCTTCCATAACACCCTGTGTGATCTTGTCAAATTTCCATGGTTCTTTTCCGTTGAACGGATTATCGGTGCTGTGCAGACGGTTAATCGGAGAGAATACTCCGTATTCTACCCATCTTGCCATCAGTTCATCGTCACGGATACCCATCATATGGCCACCGATATCATGGCTCCACCATCCATATCCAACGTTGCTTGCTGTATTGGTAAAATATGGCTGGAACTGTAAGCTTTCCCATGAGATTACACTGTCACCTGAGAATCCTACCGGATATCTGTGACTTCCCACACCTGCATATCTGGAGAAAGTCAGCGGACGATTACCCTTCCAGCTGCTGTCCAGATAATGATAATGGTTCAGCATCCACAGCGGATCCAGTCCCGGCACTTTGGTAACAGTTCCCTGCTGCCAGTCAAGCCACCAGAAATCCACGCCTTCTTCTTCCAGCGGATGATGCAGATCTTTCAGGTACACTTCCATGAAATGTGGATCTGCAGGATCAAACTGTACTGCAATCTCACTTTCAGGATCGATTCCCATCTTTTCTGCCACGCGCGGATACAGTTCCTCATATGCACGGATTCCGTCAGCCGGATGCACATTCAGCGTAATCTTCATATTGTGCTCATGCAGCCAGGACATAAATCCTTTTGGATCCGGGAAGAAATTTTTGTTCCAAGTATATCCTGTCCAGCCGCTTCCGTATTTCGGATCTACATCATCAACAATATGCCAGTCCATATCAACAACAGCTACAGAGAACGGCAGTTTTTCGTCTTCAAAACGTTCTACCAGTTCTTTATATTCCTCCTCTGTGTAACGATGATAACGGCTCCACCAGTTACCAAATGCATATCTTGGCAGCAGCGGCTGTTTTCCACACAGATAATAGAAATCTTTCAGACTTTCCAGATAACGATGTCCATATCCGAAGAAATACAGATCCTCGCCATCTCCCTGTCTCGGACTTACCCATCCGTCTTCTGTCAGTGCCATCGAATGACTGTCATCCACAACAGCAAAGCCTTTTCTTGAGATGATACCATGCTCCATTTTGACTTTGCCGCTGTATTTTTCGTTCATCGGTGTGTCACCCTTCAAATAAGCATCATCACTCAGTTTCATAGCACCGTCGCATCCGTCCAGTGTGCGGGCTGTTCCAAGAAGATCACTCGGTTCATCTCCGTAATTCCAGTTTCTTCCCCAGCCGCTACCGCCGCCTACGACTTTGATAGACAGACCGTTTGCTGCAAATGGTTTTCTGTTGTAATGAATCTCCAGAGAATCTGTATAAATAACCAGCTCTTCTTCATCCTCAACGACCTTGAATTCCGGTACCGGGAAATCACGGTTCAGTACGGACTGTGTTGCACGATCCTCGAATACACCTTCGCTGTTGTATTCCAGACGTACCAGTGCAGATGTCAGCATCGTGATTCGATAACAGTCTCCCTGAATAATCGCTTCTTTTTTGCTTACCGGATGTGCTTCCAGCTTATACTCTTCCATTCCCATGTTTGTAAAAACCTCCTTTAATTTTTTATTTTGTAACTGTGAGAATACTGAATAATTATAGTTTAAAATAAATATACTATAAAAATTTGGAGAATTCCTCTATTAAACTGACAAAAAAGTATATTATTTTGACTTTTTTGTCCTGCCTTTTATTGTAAGGAAGAAGCGATTTTTTCAGCCAGTGCTTCCAGAGATGCTTCCTGTGCTTCTTTTACCGCAGAACGGATCGTTACACCTTCCTCTAAGAGTTCAATATTTTTCATACCGGCAAAGATTTCCCGCATCTGTCTTCCGGCAACCGGTGCCCAGGTCCCGTTTTCCATGATGGCTACAGTACGGTTCTGCAAACTGTGTGCTTTCAATTCAGACAGTACAGTCTCCATCTTGGTAAAGATACCGCCGTTATAGCTCGGTGCGGCAAATACCAGATGGCTGCAGCGGAAAGATTCGGATACGATCACCGAAGGATCTGTCACAGATACATCGTACATGGCGATATTCTTTACACCTTTATCTGCCAGTTTTGATGCCAAGATCTCAGCGGCATTTTCCGTATTGCCATAGATGGATGCATAGGCGATCATAACTGCCTGATCCTCCGGTTTGTAGCTGCTCCAGGTATCGTATTTTTCAATAAACCATCCGAGATTCTCTCTCCAGACCGGTCCGTGGAGAGGACAGATCATTTTAATCTCCAAGGTAGCTGCTTTTTTCAGAAGATTCTGTACCTGAACGCCATATTTTCCTACGATATTAATAAAATATCTTCTGGCATCATCCAGCCAGTCTCTTTCAAAATTCACTTCATCCGCAAACAGGTTTCCATTGATTGCTCCGAACGTTCCGAATCCATCTGCGGAAAACAGGATCTTATCGACAGTATCATAGGAAACCATAGCTTCCGGCCAGTGTACCATCGGTGCCATCACGAAGGCAAAGGTATGTTTTCCGGTACACAGAGTGTCCATTTCTTTTACAATCACAGTACGGTCTTCCACCGGGAAATTAAAGAACTGTTTTAACATAGGAACTGTTTTCGCATTACATACCAGTTTTACATCCGGGTATCTTCTCACCACATCTCCGATGACCGCGCAGTGATCCGGTTCCATATGGTTGACGATCAGGTAATCCAGTGTCCTTCCGTTCAGTACATATTCCAGATTTTCAAAAAACAATCCGCTGATGGATGCGTCCACGGTATCTAACAGAACCGTTTTTTCGTCCAGCAGGACATAAGAGTTATAAGAAACTCCTCTTGGAATCGGGTATACATTTTCAAATAAAGCCAGTCTGCGGTCACTACCGCCGATCCAGTATAAATCATCCGTTACTTTTTTCACACAATGCATGGTGCAACTCCTCACTTTCGCTTTTGTTTTTCTATATTATACTGTTTTCAGACATTTCTTTCAAGCGCTAAACATAGTTTAACTGTTTATTCATAGCGGACAATTTCTTTTTTTAACCGCACCATGATCCTTTTTTCCAGTCTGGAGATGTAGGATTGAGATATTCCGAGAAGATCTGCCACTTCTTTTTGCGTTTTTTCTTTTCCATCCGGCTGATTCAGCCCGAAGCGAAGACAGATGATCATCTTTTCTCTGGCATTTAGCTTGTTAATAGCTTTTACCAGAAGCTTACACTCCACCTCGTGCTCCAGATCCCTGTAGATCACATCTTCGTCTGTTCCGAGGATATCAGAAAGCAGCAGCTCATTCCCGTCCCAGTCCACATTCAACGGTTCATCGATGGAGACTTCCATGCGGGTTCTGCTGTTTCTTCTCAGATACATCAGGATTTCGTTTTCGATACAGCGGGACGCATACGTTGCAAGTTTAATCTTCTTTTCCGGATTGAAGGTGTTGATTGCCTTGATCAGTCCAATCGTTCCAATAGATATCAGATCTTCCATTCCAACACCGGTGTTATCAAACTTCTGTGCAATGTATACCACAAGGCGCAGATTGTGTTCGATCAGACTTGCCCTCGCCTGCTGGCTGTCCTCTTTTGTCAGACTCTCTATCACTGCGGATTCCTGCTGAGGAGATAACGGATTGGGCAGTACGTCTGCTCCACCGATATAATACACCTCTCCGGGTTTTCTCCACAGCATGCGGGAAAAACCCGGTAACATACGCATACGAAAATGACTGGGTAATACTGCCTGCATCATAGAATTTCCTCCTAACTGTCTATCAGATTTGGATGTAAGATCATCTGACAGTCCCCAAAAGCAGAACTGTCTTCCCCCGAAAAAGCGACCACCGGAGCGTGGATCACTTTCTGTACGTTTTCATTTTCCAGGTACATGGCATCCAGCGTGACTGCTACCAGCAGCCCGCAAGAACAGCCAAGACTGGAATAAGCCAGAAAATGTGGATGCATACGCCGAAACGACAAAGCCGGTTCTTTTTCTGCCTTTCCCCTCTGAAATTCCTGTAATTTTTCCATTGTATCTGCATCACAAAGCTTTTCCAGAGTTCCTTTTTGAATGATGCTTACCGGTTTTTGCGCGATCGGATCATACAGGCTGTTCCCTGTATCAAAAAAGGCATTTACCTCTGTAATCTGCCCTTCCATCTGCAGTCTTACCCGGCAGCGGATCCTGCTTTTTTTTCTCCATTCCCGATATCGCGGAAGAACAGCAGCATACACAAGGTAACAGACGGTTCCCGCCAGCAATACGTCTTTTGTCCCGGCAAATCCCAGGAATCGTTTCAGGACTTCCAGCATACCTCCCATGAGGAATCCTGCTATGTACAGACCGGCGATTCCACCGCAGAGCCTTCCGGGTGTCCGCAGTCCACATCCAAACCTCACCATGATTGTGTTGATTGCCACATATGCCAGTAATGTATTCACCGGAAAGCTGACGGGGAAAAGAATCAGCATACAATAACTCAAAGCTCCAAAAGCAGCTCCTCCAAGAGAAGCCAATACTCCTGCCCTTCCTCCACACAGTTTTTTTACCAGTCGGAGTAAATAATAATCCATCACCAGATTGGTAACAAACAGTTCATCCGGATAGATTGTATAAGACAAAAAGCACCCCCTGTTCCATCTGGAATACTTACTGGAAAACAAGTATTATTATATGGAACAGGAAGTGCTTATTTTGTCAAAAATGGGGTGTCGAACGACAGTTTCGCTCGACACCCCATTCCTGATTTTTCGCTTTTTCGAAATTATTATACATATTCTTTTCGGATCAGCGGTATATTTTCTTGTTTTTTATTATTATTTGTAGAGAATTACTCTTGTTTCATATGGCTGCAGAACACCTGTTACATGGTTTTTGTAGTTGGTGATCAGTTCTTCGCCTTCTTTTCCTTCGAACAGATCGCAAGGTACTTCTTTGTTTGTAAAGTTACAAGCTACCACCAGTTTCTCATCGCCCAGTGTTCTCTCGTATGCATAGATATCATCGTTGTCTTCCAGCAGTCCGTGGAATACACCTTCTACGATAATCTCATTCTCATGACGCAGCCGGATCAGTTTCTGATAGTAGTAGAATACACTGTCTTTGTCTTCCAGGGCAGCCTTTGCGTTGATCTGTGTATAGTTTTTGTTCACACTGATCCATGGCGTTCCTGTGGTAAATCCGGCATTTGCGCTGTCATCCCACTGCATCGGAGTTCTTGCATTGTCACGGCTGACCATCTTCAGACAGTTCAGCATCTCTTCTTCTGTCATCAGACCGCTCTCGGTATACTCTTTGTATGCGTTGATGGCTTCGATATCTTTGTAATCATCAATGGATTTGAAATATGCATTAGTCATACCAATTTCTTCGCCCTGATAGATATATGGAGAACCTTTCAGCATATGCAGGCAGGTTGCGATCATCTTTGCGGATACCTCACGGTACATCGGGCTGTCATCACCGAATCTGGATACGGCACGCGGCTGATCGTGGTTATCCCAGTACAGACTGTTCCATGCTTTTCCTTCCAGGTCATTCTGCCATTTGTTCATGACCGCGCGGACTTTTTTCATTTCCGGTTTCTTAGTGGTCCATTTGCCGTATTTTCCGTCTGTTGTTCCCATGTGTTCGAACTGGAATACCATGTTCAGTTCGCTTCCATCCAGATTTGCATATTTCTTTGCTTCCTCTGTGGTAACACCTGGTGTTTCACCGACGGTGATCAGATCAAATTTGGAAAGTACACGCTGGTTCATTTCCTGCAGATATTCGTGTACATGAGGTCCGTTGCATACATATGGTGACATATCGCCGTGCAGTCCATCACGGATTTCTCCGTCCGGATATGCAGGATCTTTGGAGATCATGCTGATAACGTCCATACGGAAACCATCTACACCTTTTTCACACCACCAGGTCATCATGTTAAATACTTCGTCACGTACTACCGGGTTCTCCCAGTTCAGATCCGGCTGTTTTTTGGAGAAGCAATGCAGATAATACATCCCTGTTTCTTCGTCAAATTCCCAGACAGAACCTCCGAAGCATGCTCCCCAGTTATTTGGCTCTTTGCCGTCTTTCGGATCTTTCCAGATATAATAATCACGATACGGATTGTCTTTTGATTTTTTGCTTTCCAGGAACCATCTGTGCTCATCGGAGCTGTGGTTTACTACCAGGTCCATCACCAGTTTGATGCCTCGTTTGTGCATCTCAGCGATCATCCGGTCAAAATCTTCCATTGTTCCGAAATCGGTCATGATATCCTGATAATCGGAGATATCATATCCATTGTCATCGTTCGGGGATTTATAGATTGGTGACAGCCAGATCACATCAACTCCCAGTTCTTTCAGATAATCCAGATGTGCGGTAATACCATTCAGATCACCGATACCGTCTCCGTTGCTATCTGCAAAACTTCTTGGATAAATCTGATAAATAACACTACTTTTCCACCATGCTTTGCTCATATGTTTGTCCTCTTTTCTTTCTTCCGAAAATTTTCTGTATTTTCAGACTCGTTTTCATATATATTCAGGATACTATATTTCATTTCACATTTCTTGTAATATATTACTATTTTTTTATACTATATTCACTTTCTGTTGCTCTGTTTTTGACACCTATGTAATATCTTTCTGTATGTTTCTTCCCTTTTTCATAAGAAATACACAAAACAGAGCAATCGTTACTGTTCACTCCGATCCCGGTAACACGCTTCGTGGGATATTACCAATGAACAGTAACGAATAATCCACGATATCCCTGCGATCCATGCGTCATCTCTTTCTTTTTTGAAAATCATGTGATATCTTTAGAATATAAACATAGCATTTTGAGATAATTACTCGATTAAATTTTAATTAAAGGACTGTATTTACATGAATAGCTTATCTTATCACGAAAGTCACTCTCATGGTTCTCTCGGTCTTCCGTTTCAGGCATACTCTCAGGAAGATCCTTACGGGCAATACTTTGTGCCTTATCACTGGCATGAGGAAGTGGAATTTATATATGTTACCAAAGGAAGTCTTGTACTTCGTACCCAGAACCGTACCCGGTTGCTCCAGGAAGGACATATTTATTTTATTAATCCCGGCACACTGCACGGACTGTTTGGAAACAGTCCGTTTTCCCACCATTATGCGCTGGTTTTCCGGTTGGATATGCTGAATTTTCTTCAGACAGATTCCTGCCAGACCTCTTATCTGGTACCTCTTTGCACCGGAAAATATCTGTTTCCCGATAGTGAAGCACTTGCTCCGGAACTCACTGCTCAGATTGCTGCACTCATAAAAAAAGCAGCCGACGAGTACCGAAACTGCGATACCTCGCTGACTGCCGCTCTCTCGATCAAGATCACGCTGTTGCAGATTCTGGAACTGCTGTTTGCCAGCCAGTCCTTTATCCCCGGTACACAGGCAGGAGAAACTTCCGGTGATGTGAATCCGTTAAAAGCTGTATTTTCTTATATTGAATCTCACTACGGAGAAAAAATATCTCTGGAAGACCTTGCCGGCACAATTCATATGAACCGGAATTATTTCTGCCGTTTTTTTAAAGAAAAGGCAGGAAAAACACCGTTTTCCTACCTGAATGAATACCGGGTCAACCAGGCGGCCTCCCAGCTGCTCTCCACCCGGCTTCCCATCACTGAGATTGCATTAAACGCCGGTTTCGAAAATATGAGTTATTTTATCCGTCAGTTCAGACGCTGCAAAGGCTGTACCCCTTCTGCCTACCGGAATACCGAAGACCCCAAGTCTCTGCCGATTCCGTTCTGACATTCTGTATCTGTTTTTCCGTCAGGCAGTCACCTGTTTTTTTGTGCGGGTTACCCATTGGAACACAATCACAAACAGCACACCTTTAACAATGGAAGTCGATGACAGTGCCCACCAGATACCGTTCAGTCCCAGCGAAGTCCCTCCAAGAATGATCGCCAGCGGTATCCGGGCACTGGTAAAGATTATGCTGATCACACTGCATAGATGTGTCCTTCCCAGTCCGGAAAGCGCTCCTACTGTCGTTGTCTCGATACATAAAAAGGCTTCGCTGAATCCAACGATGATCAGATAATCAACCGCTGTGGCAATCGCTTTCGGCTCATGGAAGAAAATATTTGCGATCGGACGCGGAACACACACAAACAACAGCGTAATGAAAATCCCCCAGATTCCGACTGTCCACTGAGATGCCCGATATCCTTTCTTTACACGCCCCATCTCTCCCGCACCATAGTTCTGCGCGATAAACGCATTTAACGCGGTGGCGAATCCGTCTGCCGTATTCCAGGATATGGATTCAATCTGTCCTCCCACACGCTGTGTGGCGATGGCTTCTGCACCAAAGGCAGATACCATGCGGGTGATTACCATCGATATCACGCAGTATGCCATTCCCTGTATCGCAGTAGGAATTCCGATTTTGCAGATCCCGTTCAGATATTCTGCCGGAATTTTTGCGAACAGGGTAATGCCTTTTAATACATTTTCTTTCTTCTGTTTCACGATTCCAAGAATCATGATACTCATAACGATAAACTGTGCCGTTACCGTTGCAATGGCTCCTCCTGCCGCACCCAGTTTCGGAAGCGGTCCCGGTCCGAGAATCAGAAGCGGATCCAGGATCATATTCGTCGCCAGACCGATCAGGTTCGCATAAAACGGTGTTTTCGAATCTCCCTGCGCCGTATAGATACCGGTCAGTGTCACCGACAGAAATGAAAAGACGATCAGTCCGCAGGCAATCTTTGTGTAGACAAATGCCGCCGCATACGCCTCCGGATCCTCCAGTTTAAAAAAACCGATCATCTGCTTTGTAAAAATAAGTACAACCAGTGCATACACCAGCCCCATTACCGTTGCCAGCTGAACCGCCGCCTGGGCATACCCATGAGCCTTTTCCTTATCTCCTCTTCCGACACACTGCGCCACCTGCACCTGTCCGCCCATCCTTGCCATGGATGCAAATCCCTGAGACAGCCAGGTGAACATGCCTCCGACACCGATACCAGCCACTGCTTTTGAGCCGAGCAGTCCGATCCATGCCATATCGGTAATGTTGTATAAAGTTCCCAGAAAGGAAGACGCCATGATCGGTATCGCCAGTTTGGTCAGCGTCTTCAGAATAGGCCCCTTCGTCAAATTTCCTTCCATGTAATATAATTCTCCTTACATCATATTTTTCTTTTTGTGCTTCATCCACTATTTCTCTGATTTTATGCTTCCCATGGTGTCGGATCTTTCTTTAAAAGTTCCGGAAACGTGATCATCGCCGGCTGTTTTTTCTGATGTTCGCCGATTATTTTCTCCATCCACACCATGTTATACCAGGTATCAAACTTATACCCGCACTGATAGAATTCTCCCACCAGCCGGTATCCCAGATGATGATGAAAATCCATGCTGTTGCGGTCAAGATGTTCATCCGGCACTTCCGGCACACCGATGCAGGCATTCAGATTTGTGATGTTCTGCTTTTTCAACACCTGTTCCAGTGCCGTATACATCTTCTTTCCAAGTCCTCTCTTTTTCTGATCTTCCCGGATATAGATCGTCGTCTCTACCGCCCAGTCGTAAGCAGACCGCTCATTGAATGTCCCTGCATACACATACCCCAACAGCTCCCCGTTTTCTTCCAGTACCAAATATGGGTATTTCGTCAGAATATGACGGATCCGTCCGGCAAACTCTTTCTCCGACGGTACTCCATATTCGAATGTGATTGCTGTTTTCTCCACATAAGGCGCGTAGATCTCCAGAAGTCCTTTTGCGTCTTCCGGCTTTGCCACCCGTATCGTCAGTTCTTCTTTCATGCTATCCCTCTCCTTTTTTCAAACATATGTTTTATCTTACCATTCCACCGCCCGATATGCAATGTGAATCCGTATTACAGTCGTTTTTTCTTATTTTAATAAAATTTAGAATAACCGATAGATTTTTTTTATCATACCGCAAATAATACGAATTAGTACTTGTTATGTTTTTGTTATACAATTAACACATACATGATACCCAGAGTCAAAAGATCGGAAGTCTGACGCAGGCTTGCTTGTAGGAAGATTTCTGACCTTGAGACTCGCCAAAAACATGAACAGGGCAAAACACTTTTTGCCCCATCACCTACAAAACTCTCAGGGAGGTTTCTTTATGAAAGGCAATTATCAGCATATCTTCACCCCATTGACTGTGAAGAATATGACTATCAAAAACCGTATCACTATGATGCCGATGGGCACCAACTATGGCGAACAGAACGGTGAAATGAGTTTTCTTCATATTAATTATTACGAACAGCGTGCGAAAGGAGGTACCGGTCTGATCATCGTGGAAAACGCCAGTGTGGACTCTCCGCAGGGCTCCAACGGTACCACTCAGCTGCGTATCGATCATGACAACTATCTGCCTCGTCTGTTCAAGTTCTGTGAGAATATTCACAGATACGGAACCTGCATTGCCATCCAAATCAACCATGCCGGTGCTTCCGCAGTATCATCCCGTATCAACATGCAGCCGGTGTCCGCATCGGATGTACCAACCAAAGACGGCGGTGATATCCCGCGCCCGTTAACAAAAGAAGAGATCCTGGATATCGTAAAAAAATACGGACAGGCTGCAAAACGTGCGCAGATCGCAGGTTTTGATGCTGTAGAGATTCATGCAGGACACTCTTATCTGATCAGCCAGTTTCTCTCTCCTACCACTAACAAACGTACTGACGAATTCGGTGGTTCCGTAGAAAACAGAACACGTTTCTGCCGTATGGTCATCGAAGAAGTCAGAAAACAGGTAGGACCTTTCTTTCCGATCATGCTGCGTCTGAGTGCAGATGAGATGGTAGAAGGTGGAAACACACTGGAAGATACGCTGAAATATCTGGAATATGTACAGGAAGAAGTGGATATCTTCGACGTATCCTGTGGTCTGAACAGTTCCATCCAGTATCAGATCGATGCCAATTATATGAAAGACGGATGGCGTTCCTACATGCCAAGAGCTGTCAAAGAAAAATTCGGCAAACCATGTATCTCCATGGGAAATATCCGTGATCCGAAAGTTGCGGAAAAGATCCTGGCTGACGGCGATGCTGATCTGATCGGTATGGGTCGTGGACTGATCGCGGATCCGGAATGGGTAAATAAAGTTGCAACCGGTCACGAATGTGATATCCGCAAATGTATCTCCTGTAACATCGGATGTGCCGGAAACCGTATCGGCTTCAACCGCCCGATCCGTTGTACGGTCAACCCGTCCGTACTCGAAGGTGATACCTACAAATCCCAAAAAGTCAATAAAAACTGTAACGTAGTTGTGATCGGTGGAGGTACCGCAGGTCTGGAAGCTGCCTGTACAGCCGCTGAGGTAGGATGTAATACCTTCCTTCTGGAAGAAAAAGAAACTCTGGGCGGTCTGGCTGCTGAGATCTCCAAGATCCCGGCAAAGAAACGTCTGGCTGATTTCCCGCACTATCTGGAACACCGTGCAGCCGGTCTGGATAATCTGTATATCCTTACCGGAACACAGGCAACACCGGAAAACATCCGCAAGTTCCATCCGAACCTGATCGTTAATGCTACCGGCTCCGGCCCTCTGCTTCCTCCGATCAATGGTCTGATGGATAATATTGACAAAGAAGGCGGAAATGTTTATTCTATCTTAGGTATGATCAGTCATATCAACGATTTTCCGCAGGATCTGGAAGGCAAAAAGATAGCTGTTATCGGTGGCGGTGCCGTAGGTCTTGATGTTGTGGAATTCTTTGCGGCACGTAAAGCGGATATCTCTATCGTTGAAATGATGGATCAGATCGGCCGTGATTTGGATCCGGTAACCAAAAACGATACAAAATGTATGATGAAATCTCACGACGTACATCAGCTTACCAAGACCGCTCTTCTGGAAGTAAAAGCAGACTCCTTCCTGGTAAAAGGAAGCGAAGGCGAATATGAACTTCCATTCGATTACGGCTTCGTATGTCTGGGAATGAGAGCCAAAGGTCAGTTGTACTCTCAGCTTCTGGAAGCTTTCTCAGATGACGATGTGGAAGTCATCAACATCGGTGACAGCCAGAGAGCCCGCCGTATCATTGACGGAACCATGGAAGGAAGAAATATCCTGTACCATCTGACCCAGAGAGGTTATCTGGATTAATTCATATTTTTCATAACCATCCTATATCGGTGGATCTATCCGCCGATATTGATGATAAAAAAAGCGTAATTGTTCCGTGCTTGCACAGTTTTGAACAATTACAGGAAAGGACAAAAAATCATGGCAGAAAGAATCACAGGACACACAGAACTTATTGGACTGATGGCTTACCCGATCCGTCATTCCAGCTCACCGGCAATGCAGAACGAAGCATTTGCAAAATTAGGTTACGACTATGCATATCTGGCATTTGAAGTTGGCGCTGATGAAATCGAGGACGCTGTAAAAGCCATCCGTACTCTGAAAATGAGAGGATCCAACGTATCCATGCCGAACAAAACACTGGTAGGACAGTATCTTGACGAACTGTCACCGGCTGCTGAACTTTGCGGCGCTGTTAATACCATCGTAAATGACAACGGACATCTGACCGGTCATATCACAGACGGTATCGGATTTATGCAGGCTCTGAAAGACAACAACATCGATGTGATCGGCAAAAAGATGACCATCGTAGGTGCCGGCGGTGCTGCTACAGCTATTGAGATCCAGGCGGCACTGGACGGAGTTTCAGAAATCGTAATCTTCAACCGCAAAGACGAATTCTGGGACCGTGCAGTATCTACCGTAGAAAAGATCAACACCCGGACTTCTTCTCACGCAGTACTCTACGATCTGGCAGATCTTGACAAACTGAAAGAAGAGATGGATGACAGCTACCTGTTTGTCAACGCTACCGGTGTTGGTATGAAACCGCTGGAAGGACAGTCCGTAGTACCGGACAAATCTTACTTCCGTCCGGAGCTGATCGTTGTCGATGTTCCTTATTCTCCACTAGAGACAAAGATGCGTTCCATGGCAAAAGAAGTTGGATGCAAGACCATGAACGGTCTGGGCATGATGCTGTTCCAGGGATCTGCTGCTTTCGAGTTGTGGACCGGCGAACCGATGCCTATCGAACACATGAAAGAAGTTCTGAACATCAAATACGACTAAAATGTAAAACGTTTTTCAGGAAAGGAAAACACTATGAATACTGTAAAAGTAAGAAACATTACCATCGGCGAAGGCAGACCGAAGATCTGTGTTCCGATCGTTGGTAAAACCCGCGAGGAAATCCTCAAAGAAGCCTCTACCTTCTCCGCACTGCCTGTAGATGTTGCAGAGTGGCGTGTGGACTGGTACGATGACGTCTTCGATACCGAGGAAGTTCTGACCACCGCTAAGCAGCTGAATGAAGCTCTGGGCGAGATTCCTGTACTCTTCACTTTCCGAACCTCCAAGGAAGGCGGAGAAAAAGAAATCTCTCTGGAACAGTATGCACAGTTAAACAAAGCCGTAGCGGAAAGCGGCTATGTGGATCTGGTGGATGTGGAAGCATTTACCGGGGATGAGATTGTAACCTCCATCATTTCTCATGCCCATGCAAATGGCGTAAAAGTCATCGCTTCCAACCATGACTTTGTAAAAACCCCTGAGAAAGACGAGATTGTTCGCCGTCTCAGGAAAATGCAGACCCTCGGCGCAGACATTCCTAAGATTGCTCTGATGCCAAACTGCAAAAAAGATGTTCTGACACTTTTAGAAGCCACTCTGGAAATGTCAGAACAGTACGCAGACCGCCCGATCATCACCATGTCTATGGCCGGAACGGGTGTTGTAAGCCGTCTGACCGGTGAGACCTTTGGTTCCGCACTGACCTTCGGTGCCGCTTCCAAAGCTTCTGCACCTGGACAGATCGGTGTTCATGAATTGAAACAGGTTCTGGACATCATTCACAAAAGTCTGTAATACAGAAAATAATAAAGCTTTAAAAACATAATTTCAAATTCCAATTTACTTCATAACCCTTTTGTATAAGATAAAAAGAGAAGACCTGCAGTAATTTCCCCTTACCGCAGGTCTTCTCTTATATTCTGTATCTTCTTTTTATATTATTCTGTATTTTGCTTTACTCTTCTGTGCTCTCAATTTCTTTCTGTCCCGGTTTCCAGTTAGACAGCAGCAGGTTCAGTCCGAATCCCACACCAAGCGCCCAGGCAAAAGCCTTATTTTCGTTAATTTTTAGACAATTTCTGTCTAAAAAAACCGGTCGACATTCGTTCAGGCATACCTCAGTGAAGATCGACCGGAAATCATTTTACATTTTGAATTCTTATTTTCTGAAGTAACTGTTCTGTACTTTCACAGTTACTTTTTATTCTTCTTTACATACAGGGCAAGAAGGATTCCCACAATGGTAACTCCCATATTCAGAAGCAGGATCATTCTCGGAGCGGCTGCACCGCCTGTCTTCGTAATATAACTTGCCAGAGAAATAATGGTATAGTTTGCGATACTGGATGCAATCATAACCATAGAGGTTGCTGTCCCCTTGTTCTCCGGGAAAAACGTTGCGGTTGTGGAGGTCGCCAGCTGGAGTACACCGCCGGCGCCTGCATAACCGATCACAAACCCGCCAATCAGACAGATCCATGGTTGTTCTGTTTCATTTTTTACCTCATTTTATTTTGCGTTTTCCGCCTGGAACTTTTTATATTCCTCTACAGGCATATCCAGGCCGGTATATAATTTGTAGGCTGCAACTCCCTGCCACAGAAGCATGCCTTTTCCGCCAATGGTTTTTGCACAGTCGGCTTCTCTTGCTTCCCGGAGGAGTCTTGTTTCTTCGGGATTGTATACAACATCGCATACTACCAGATCCGGACGGAATACGGATTTGTCCGTAATCAGGGAAACATCTTCATGAGGTTTCATCCCTGCCAGTGTTCCGTTTACCAGAATATCTGCTTTTGCGATCTCTTCTTTCAGTTTGTCCTGATCTTCGATACAGAATACCTGAACATCGCAATCCGGTACTTCTTTTTTCAGCTTTGCAGCTGTATTTTTTGCGCGATCCAGGAAAGGATCGTTCGGGTTAAAGATGGAAATAGATGCTGCTCCGTCCAGTGCACACTGCACCTGGATCGCTGTTGCGGCTCCACCTGCACCTAATACTACCATTTTCTTTCCTTTTACATCTACACCGTGGTCTCTCAGGTTTTCAACAAATCCGATTCCGTCTGTCATATGACCGACCAGTTTTCCGTTTTCGTTGACGATTGTATTGACTGCACCGATGATTCTTGCTGCTGCGGATAATTCGTCCATGTTCTGTGCTGCTGCGGTTTTGCACGGCATTGTTACGTTGCATCCTCTCATGTTAAACAGACGCATGGCATCCAGCGCTGCCGGTACCTGATCTTCTTTGATATCAAAAGCCATGTAGCAATAATCCAGATTATGATAGCGGAAGCAGAAATTGTACATATCCGGGGATCCCGAATGTCCTACCGGGCTTCCAATCAGTGCCAATAATCCTGTTGTTCCTTTGATTCTCTGTTCCATCTTCTTTTCCTCCTGTTTTGGGTCTAAATCTGAGATGCCACATCGTAGGCTTCTTTCGTTGCATCCAGTGCGCGTCTTGCACGGATTGCATCACCGATTACATAGGTATCCGGTACGATAGCTTTCACCTGTTCTTCAAGAGGATTATAATTTCTGTAACCCATGGACAGGACAACGGAATCGTAGCCTCTGGTCTCGTGGTGTTCGCCGTCTGCTGTCTCATACTCTACGCCGTCTTCGAAGAATCTGCATACTTTTGCTCCGGTAATCTGACCGATACCGTATTCTTCGAAATCTTTCATCAGATATACTCTGTGCTCGTGGATCACATCTGCACCTACGGTATCTCTGAATTCAATAACTGTTACCTCATGGTTCTGTTCGCCAAGGAAGGCTGCGGTCTCACAGCCAACCATTCCGCCGCCGACTACCAGTACCTTCTTACCTGCTGCACGTTTTCCTTCCAGCAGATCAGATCCGTAAATAATAGACGGATTGTCAATGCCTTCGATCGGCAGTACCAGTGTCTTGGAGCCTGTTGCAAGAATCACGCTGTCCGGGTTTTCCTCTTTGATGAAGTCTGCTGTCACCTCGTGGTTCAATTTTATCTCAACTCCATCTTTTTGGCAACGATGAATGTAGCTGCGAATCATATTTGTGATATCACCTTTTCCCGGCGGGTAAGCGGCCAGTCGCATATTTCCACCAAGTTTTTCGCCTGCTTCGTATAAAGTAACCTCATGGCCTCTTTCTTTTGCGACAAAGGCTGCGCACAGACCGGCAACACCGCCACCGATTACCATGATCTTCTTCGGTGTTTCTGTCTGTTTTAACGGTTCTGCGTCATGACCCAGGAACGGGTTTGTCAGACAGCATAACGGTTTTCCGGCATACATATTTGTCACACATCCCTGCAGACAGGCGATACATGGAATCATATCTTCCAGACGCTCTTCTTTTGCTTTTTTCGGCATATGCGGATCTGCCAGACTCTGGCGTCCGAAAGCTACCAGATCGCAGCGTCCTTCTTTTACCATCAGTTCTGCGAACTGCGGTTCGGTATAACGGCCCACTGTGATAACCGGGATGTTTACCGCACGTTTGATCTCTTCTACCAGTTCAGCGGAAAATCCACCATGGATCACAGTCGGTGCCCACATATACTCATCTTTGATATGAACGGCTCGTGAGACATGGATGGCATCCAGTCCACAGGATTCCAGATAAGCGGCGATTGCTGCGCTGTCATGTACATCCAGACCGCCCGGAACTTCATCATCAGAATTGATTCTTGCCAGAACGGCAATCTTTCCTTCGGTCTGTTTCTTGATTTCTTCAATAATCAGTCTGGAGAAACGCATCCGGTTTTCAAAGCATCCGCCGAATTCATCCACACGCTTATTGGTGCGTGGGGACATAAAAGTGCTTACCAGATATCCATGCGCCATGTGGATCTCTACAGCATCCACACCGGCTTCCATTGCTCTTCTTGCTGCTTCTCCGTAACCTTTTACCAGTTCATACACTTCTTCGGTAGATAATTCTCTCGGAATATCTCTTCCGCAGGCTGCCGGGATACTGGTAGCTGCTGTGATCGGTGCTCCTGCATTTTTTGCATTTCCTTCCGGACCTGCATTCTGCAGCTGAACGGAAACCTTTGCACCTTCTGCATGACAGGCATCTACCACCTTTTTAAAGCTTTCGATGGTAGAATCATCATACAGACATGGTTTTCTGGGGCCGCCTTTGGCCCCTTTATGTACAACAGTTGCTTCGATGGTGATCAGTCCGAATCCACCTTTTGCACGTTCCCTGTAGTAAGCAACAGACTGTTCACTCATGGTTCCGTCGGTATTGGCAAAGTTATTGCCCATCGGAGGAACTACAAAACGGTTCTTTACCGTTACCGGTCCGATCTGAATCGGCTGAAACATTGCATCAAATTTCATATCTGCTCTCCTTTTCTTAGTTCATTACTTCCGGCCATGCCTCTTCGAGTACTTTCTTTGTATTTTCATAAGTATGTTTTGCTGCATACTCGATGCCTTTTTCCAGGTTTGCATCGCTGATAACCTCTACGCCGATTGCGTTTGGCTCGATGCCTTTTTCACGAACCATTTTTACAAATGCTGCGGTGCATCCGATGCCGGTTCCCGGTGCCAGACGGTCATGCATGGATTCATCTCTTAAAATCGTAGTTGCATACGGTCTTTCCCATACATCGTTGATCTGGATGGACACGACTTTGTCTGCAGGAACATCTGCCAGTACGGAAATATCTACCGGCTGGTTTGCTCTTACCCAGTGCCAGGTATCCAGTATCAGTTTGGCGTTGTCACAATCTGCTGCTTTTACAACCGCCCAACCTTTTTTCACATCCGGGATACCGCTGTATGGCATTGGTTCTACACCGATGATGTATTTTCCGGCTCTGTGGCACAGCTCACTCAGTTTCTGTGCGGTGTATTCTACAGAATAGTTTTCCATCAGACCACAGTTGATCTGTTTTACATTAAATAATTCACACATATGGAAGCACATCTGCTCTTTGTATTTCTGCTCATAAGAACGATGTTCTTCTGCCCACTGTACGATGTACTCTACCTCTGTAACTTTCATATCATATTTTTCCAGAATGTTCAGGATATCCTGATCGAACAGTCCCTCATTTAAGGCATCTACATAAGTTTCTGCACGAAGACCGATACCTTCGTATCCGGCATTCTTTGCTGCTGCAACACGCTCTTCAAAAGTACACTGATCTCCCAGTGTCCAGGAACTGATAGTAATTGGAAATCTCTTTGACATGATATTTTTCCTCCTGAAAGAATCCATTTTTTGTCTTTTGTTACTTCTGATTATATAACTTTGTTAAATTCAAGACAAATTGATTGTATTTGAGTATTCATAGATTTTGTCAATATATCGTGATATACTATAGAAGATAACTTGTAACTGTATGCAGTATAGACGGTTACTTCTGGCTTGCGGAGGATACTTTTTATTAGGAGGTTACCTGTTTATGAATCTTTATCATTTACGATACTTTGTGACACTGGCACATATGGAACATTATACCCGGGCTGCGGATCTTCTGGCGATCACTCAGCCGAGTCTGAGTCATGCGATCTCTTCCCTCGAATCCGAACTTGGGGTGAAATTATTTAAGAAAAACGGACGGAATGTCACCCTTACCAAATACGGAAAATCCTTTCTCACCGATGCCGAGGATATTCTGCAGAAGCTGGATTCTTCCGTCGGCAATTTACAGCTTGCCGGTAAAGGTGAGGGGCGGATCGACATTGCATTCCTGCGAACTCTGGGAAGTGATTTTGTTCCCCGGATCCTGCGTCGTTTTCTGGATGAGAATCAGGGAAAACAGATTGACTTTACGCTGCACTGCGATAAGGTCATCACAGACGAGATCCTAAAGGGACTGAAAGAGCAGAAATACGACATCGGTTTCTGTTCCAAGATCAATGACGAACCACTCATTGAATTTATCCCGGTCGCCAAACAGGATCTTGTAGTCATCGTGCCACCGGATCATCCGCTTGCTTCCAAATCGGAGATCCATCTGGAAGAGACACTCGAGTACAAGCAGATCATCTATAAGAGTGGAAGCGGTCTTCGACACATCATCGATCATTTATTCGATCAGATTGGTGCTTATCCGGATGTTTCCTATGAGATTGCGGAAGATCACGTGGTTGCCGGTTTTGTCGCTAACGGTTTCGGAATTGCTGTGGCGCCGGATATACCGATCATTCATTCGCTGAATCTGAAAGTTCTGCCCCTGGTTTCCCCGACCTGGCAAAGAAACTTTTATATGGCTACCTTAAAAGATGCCTATCATCCGCCGGTGGTGGATATCTTCAAACAGTTTGTCATTGACCAGACACGAGGGGAACTTGATTACCGGACGATCTGATCCTGCCCGGTATCTGTTATCATTGGAACACGAACTTTGGCTCTTTGCTCGCGTAACTAAAAAAGGTCCACGGACCTTTTTGTCGTATGCTTGGCAACGCAAAAAAGCAGCAGAAACAATGTTTTTCCATTGCTTCTGCTGCTTTTTATGTGCTTTTTATAAATTATTTGTTATCCATCTGACGCAGTCTGTGGATCAGTTCTTCGCAGATCTGCAGCTCATCTTTTCCATCGGTCTCGATGACGATATCGGCAGCTGCCTCGTATTTTTCTCTACGTTTTTCCATCAGTTCCGCGATGAATGGTACCGTCTTGTTGTTTTCGATCAGTGGACGGTCATGGCTGTCTTTGACACGATCCAGAATCGTCTCCGGTTTTGCGGTCAGTAATACGACACGACCATTTTTCTTCATCTCCACAACGTTGCACTCTCTCATCGGAGTACCGCCACCACAGGAGATAACCACATTGGTTCTCGACTGCATCTCGATCAGCAAGTTAGTCTCCAGATCGCGGAAATACTGCTCGCCATACACTTCGAAGATATCGGAGATACTCATTCCTTCTCTCTCGGCGATGATCTGATCCATCTCGATCACATCCATCGCAAATGCGGTTTTTAAGAATTCAGAAATCGTACTCTTACCTGCTCCCATGAAGCCGATCAGGACGATATTATAGTTGAACAGTTTTCTTGCCTGAATTCTTTTACTGTTCTGGGTAATGCTTCCAAAAACATCTTCCACTTCTGCTTTATGGCGTCTGTCTGCCATCCGGCGCTCCAGCCATTCTTTCTGTTTTGCTTCCTGTTCCGGCTGCAGAATCGGGATATCATTTGCCTCTTTATATGCCATGATATCTTCTACAATACGGTTACGCATAAGCAGTGCATCCAGAATAATTTCATCGCACTGTCCAAGACTTTCTCTTAATATTTCCAACTGATTCATTCTTCTTACCTTCCTTTTTCAAGTTCAAGACTTTAACATCTTTTCGTTATTATAACAGGTGTTTTTAGTTATCACAATACGATTTAATGTTTTTTCACTTTAAATTGCTAAATTTCAGAAAATTCTGTTCCCGGCGCGCCCGATTTTCCCTTTTGCGTTGTTGACAGTCCCTTACTCGGGCTTTATAATTAATTTATATTGCTCTGTCAGACGCATACTGCAGTTACACATTATTTACAGAGCACAAAGGAGAGTTTTTATGAAGCAAATTATTTTAACCGGCGACCGTCCAACCGGTCGTCTTCATGTGGGTCATTATGTCGGATCCCTGAAAGAAAGAGTAAAATTACAGAACTCCGGCAACTATGACGAAATCTATATTATGATCGCCGATGCGCAGGCATTGACCGATAACGCAGAACACCCGGAGAAAGTTCGTCAGAACATCATGCAGGTAGCACTCGATTATCTTGCCTGTGGTCTGGATCCGGAGAAATCCACGATTTTCATCCAGTCCATGATCCCGGAACTGACTGAGCTGACTTTCTACTATATGAATCTGGTTACCGTATCCCGTGTACAGCGTAACCCTACTGTAAAAGCTGAGATCCAGATGAGAAACTTCGAAGCCAGCATCCCGGTTGGATTCTTCTGTTATCCGATCAGCCAGGCCGCTGACATCACCGCTTTCCGTGCTACAAGTGTACCGGTAGGTGAAGACCAGATGCCGATGATCGAACAGTGTAAAGAAATCGTACACAAGTTCAACAGCGTATACGGCGAGACCCTGACTGAGCCAAAGATCGTCCTGCCAAGCAACCAGGCCTGCCTGCGTCTGCCGGGTATCGACGGTAAGGCAAAAATGAGCAAATCCCTTGGCAACTGCATCTACCTGTCCGACGAATCGGAAGATATCAGAACCAAGATTATGTCCATGTTCACTGATCCGAACCACATCCGTGTGCAGGATCCCGGAAAAGTGGAAGGCAACCCGGTATTCATCTATCTGGACGCATTCTGTCGCCCGGAACACTTTGAAGAATTCCTGCCGGACTACAACAACCTGGATGAACTGAAAGCCCACTATCAGCGCGGTGGCCTGGGCGATGTAAAAGTAAAGAAATTCCTGAATAACGTTATTCAGTCCGAACTTGAGCCGATCCGTAACCGCCGTAAAATGTGGGAGAAAAACCTGCCGGACGTATACGACATCCTGAAAAAAGGCAGCGCCGCCGCCAGAGAAACCGCCGCCAAAACATTGGACGATGTTCGTCACTCCATGCGTATCGACTACTTCACAGATGACAATCTGCTGAAATAAAGGGAAGCAGATCAGCACTTTTGCTGACCGCAATATATAAAAAAGATACGATATCATATCGTATCTTTTTTGTTATTTTTATTCTCCGGTAGCTTCCCGGTAGGCTTCGCTTCCCACCTCACTCCAGGATGTTTTTTCCCCTGAGATCACTTCCCCGGTTGTCTTATTCACTGCATAGAATCCGAGCAGCTGGGTATCTTTTCCTGTTTCCACCCTCTCATAGACAAACAACTCGCATTCTCCATTCTTTGATGTCCGGTCATAGACCAGGCGATTGTCCCAGCCGTTGCCATTCTCTTCACCGCTTTCAAATATGGCATAAAAGTTTCCTTTTGCATTACAACTTGCAGTCACCTGGGAGACATCTCCGTCATCTGCTATCTCACCATGTTCTTTCATGTATGTATAGACTGCCCGTGCCTGAGACATCAGCTGATCTTCTTCGTTTCCGCTATCGTTCTGTGTTTCCCCATCGGATGCATGCGCTGTCGAATCGTCTTCCAGTGTTTCCTCGGAGATTCCATATTCGATAATCTCATCCAGTGTCAGCGTTCGGCGGAAAAACAGTCCGGTAGCTTTGTTATAATAATACTCCGGCGGATCCAGCCAGTTTTCATGCTTCATCTCGATCACACCATTCGGCTGTACCTCTACCTCCGCATCACTTCCAAAAATCTGAGCTACCTGCATCAGGCTATTCCCCAAAAAGAGACAGATCCAGAGAATCACCAAAAAGATCTTCTGCACAGTCTTTGCACCCTTTCCTTTTTCCGTCTGTTTTCCGATCAGCCGGAACAGTTTGACCAGCCAGTACAACGTGAGCACTGTCCACCCAAAGAAAAGAATGAAAAAGGAGACATACACAACCCAGTCTCTGTAATGATACCGCCATGACAGTAACCCATTGACACTGTAATAGACTCCGGTATACAAAATCAGAATCGCAGCCAGAATCGTAACCACCGGCCAGGAAGCTTTCTGCTCCTCCCAGTCACTCACAGCAAGCACCAGTTTGTCCGGATTGCTCTCCGGTAAAAACAGGCTTTCGATTTCCTCTTGTGATAACTGCTGCGGTTTTTGTGGGATTGCATAACAACTGGTCAGCGCTTCCTGCCAGCTCTCCTGTGCATCCAGATATAGCGCTGCTGCCTGATAAAAATAAAAACTGCGAAGCTGCGCCACATTCAATTTTTCCCTTTTCACCAGTTCCAGTGCCTGCAGTGCCATCTGCGGACGGTGCAGTTCGATCTGCTGCCTTGCCATCTGAAGCAGGGTAATGGAGCGAAGTTTTTCCTTCTTTTTATATAAGGTACGGTACATGGCATAATTGTAATCATGCCGCTCCTGCACTTCCCGTTTTCTCATCCGTACGACATCGATCCGATTGCGTGCAACCAGTAACAGTGCCAGAAACACTGCCACAGAACAAAACAGCAGAACGATGGCTTTTAACATATCATTCGTATAATCGTCTCTTTTCAGTGTCAGATACATCAGAATATAGGTAAGAATCGCTGCCAGAGCGATCAGGATACGATAGATCCGCTGTCTCCGAAGCCGCCACAACCCCAGCCGGTATCCACGGGTTGGCGGTATGGACGGGTTGGAAAGGTCATAATAATTCATTGCGTATTCACCTCACACTATGATAATAGCTTTTATTTTTTTCTCATCTCGTTTATCTTATCTTTATTCAGGTGTTTCCAGGTCAAGATACGCGATTTCTTCATCGGAAAGTTGCAACAGCAGTGCTTCCCGGTTCGCTTTCATCCTGTCTGCTTTTGACATACTCGCGATAGCAAAAATATTCAACGGATGGGAAAATATCCAGTTCATGGCAATCTGTGCTACCGTCACCCCATGTCTTTCTGCGATGATCTCACAGCGGTGGAGACGTTCAAAATTATCCGAACACGCATAGCCTGTCATTGCAAAAGAATCCAGATAGTCACTGGCATGATCCGCATACTCGCTTTTCATCCTGCCGGAGAAAAATCCTCTGCCCAAAGATGCATACGCGATCACCGGCATCTGATTTTTTTCATACCATGCTCTGGCCTCTTGATTTTCCGGTCCGGAGATGTTAACGCATCCACCTCCCCACGGATCTTCGATCTGTCGAGCCAGACAGAAGTTCGGACTGGAAACAGAAAACGGGATCAGGTTATGTTTGTAGGCATATTCATTAGCCTCCTCGATCCTTGTATGCATCCAGTTCGATGCACCAAACGCTCTAATGCTTCCTTCTTCATGCATGGCATTAAACGTCTCCACAGCTACCGCCACATCAGTATCCGGATCATCCCTGTGAAGCATATAAATATCAATATAATCGGTTTTCAACTCTTCCAGTGACTTCTTCAGGTCTTTTCGCATCTCTTTTTCGTTCACCCGTTTGTTCCACATGGCATCCGGATGGCCGCATTTGCTGAGAATGACTACCTCCTCCCGTCTGCCACTCTTTTCCAGCCAGTTACCAAAAGAATGCTCCGCTTCCATATATACCCTTGCCGTATCAAAAGCATTGATTCCATTGGCCAGAGCCGCCTCAAAAAAATCCGTTCCATCTGCCCCGTCCTGGATCGGTGAAAATGCAGTTCCTGCAAAAATTCGGGATACCTTTTTGTCCACATAAGGAATCGAAGCGTATAAATTCTCCTTGTTTTTCATGTCTGTTCTTCCTTTCCCCCAATATAAAGTAACAGGTCAGAATTTTTTCTGCCCGTTTTTAATATCATCAGTTTACCATCTGCAGCACTCAGATTCCATAGACAAAACCATGTTTTTTACAAAAGTCATATCTTCCTCTGATTTTCTTTATACCGCCAGTACAGAATCCATACATAATGTAAGTGCATATTCATATGCATTGCCGCCCCAGTTTCTCTCATCGTATCTGTCAACCTCGGCAAGACTGTCCGCCGTATATAATATCATTCCCCAGATCACATCTCTGAATGCCGCACAGGCGGCAAGTGCTGAACATTCCATTTCTACTACTGAGCATCCCTCTGCCTTCCTGTATGCAACCTTTTCTTTTGTTTCACGAAAAAATCCATCGGTTGACCAGGTAAATACTTCCTGATATTTCATCCCGTGTTCCAGTATCGTCTTTTCGATCGCTTTTCTTGCCCTTTTATTAATTTCCATAAATCTCGAAGGCGCAGCATAATGGTATGAGGTTCCTTCATCACGCAAAGCTTTCTCCGGTATCAGAAAAGTTCCTTCTGCAAATTTCTCCAACGCTCCGCAACTGCCCGCGGAAATTATTTCACGCACTCCATATCCAATCAGCCAGTCCAGAATCTGTGTCGCAGCCGCCGCACCCACCGGTGCCTGGCAAAGCACAATTTTTTCACCTTTATATGTTGTTATATAAACAGGATATTCTTTGGTCATACTGATAAAATACGATACAATCTGCGCTCCGGTTTTCTCCGCATATTCATCAATGTATTCGCCAAGAAAGGCAAATACACATTTTTTCGGAAGAATCAGATTCAGGTTCTCATGCACTGGGCTGATCACTGCCGTTTGTTCTGTATCAAACTCCAATATTGGTATTTCATTTTTTATAATGCTCATATGATTTCTCCTTTTCCCCGTTATTTTCGAAACAGCTTTGTGCTAAGATAACCTCACTAAAATCTGAAAAGCATCTGCCGGAACTGTAATTTTGGTTATTTTAACAAAGTTTTATCTGTTTTGCAAGACTATGACCGACATGAGAAGATGGTACTGGGTATCCCTATCTTTACAAAACCGTCACCGCTCAGAATAAAGATGATCTGCAACTGGTGATGTTTCCGAATCTTAAGATAACTTTTGATGAATTATTTGATCTTGGAGAATATTAATATATAGAAAAGCAGCCGAAACTGCATGTTGCCTTGTTCCTGCTGCTTTTCACTTTCAGCTTTTTAAATTTTTATTTATCATACAGAAACTCTTCTGAAAGAGTAACGTTAAAATCTTTAGCCAGATGTCTGAAATTATCAAGTTTGATTGTCTGCAGTTTATCAGGTCTCATTGACAGCATTTTTACCAGAATCTCTGCTGACTTTTCTGCTGTATGCATGAGGCCGAATGTGAGATCAAAATCCTCTCCGGCAGCAAACATTCCATATCGTTTCTTAAATTGCCTGAAAAACATCACCCTTATGAAGCACTAATTCCTTTCCCTCTATGCAATGCGTAATGCTGCCCTGTGCCACATACATAATCTCTACATAATGTTGACCCCTTTTAAGCAGCAGTTCCCTGTCTATTTCCTCTATCTTTTCCTTCACATACAATTGTCTTTCAATGTCACCCTGACCATCCAGATATTTCTGTTCTTCTTCAGATACCTCCATCAGTTCATCTAACAGCTTCTGTTTCATGTAACATCCTCTTCATACGCTTTAATAACTGTAATCTGCTGAAATGCATTCTCACATTTTTCTCATTCTCCTGTGCAAGCCTGGAATCTATACAATGATCACTGCAGAAATTAATCACATCCCATACTTTTCAATTATTCATCCTGCTGCATACTGCTCAATGCCGCCCCTGTTGCCGCTTCTTCTTCACATTCTGCCAATGCCAGTTTCGCGCCAAACATTTCTTCTACAATTCCACAGAGAACCGGATTCTTTCGCAATCCGTTTCCGGATCCGATCATGCGTTTTATTTGCATTCCGGTTCCGTTCTGAATCGTCTGATACATCTGATAGAGTTCCCTGCTCATTCCCTCGAGAGTCCCGTAAACAAACGCTGCCGGTGTGAAATTGTCCGTACTGAGATTGGTAATACTTCCGGTTTGCTCCGGATGTACTCTGGTTCCGTCAAATGTTGTCTCTATCTGAAGTTTTTTCCTGTTTTCCCTTCCGGTGCAGGACGCTTTCCCGTCTCCTGCCAGTTTCTCCAGGGTTTTGTACAGAGGTTTCTCCTGTCCGGTTGCCTCTTTCACAAATTCTCTGAAGAATTTTTCCAGCAGTGCATACGCTTTTCCTCCGCACAGAGAAGCTCCTGCAAGCAGGTAAGTACCATGTAAGAAAGGTCTTGCTTCGATTCCCTCCGCTGTAAAATACTGATCTGAGAGTACTGAGATCTGTCCGCCGGTTCCCATATTTACCAGCAATGTATTATTCTCATTTCCCGCTGCTCCGAGAAAACTTGCCTGATTATCGCCGATCGCTGTGGTCACGATTCGTTCTCTGTAACTTCCCAGTGCTTCGATTCTGGTGCAGACTTGCGGAAGCCACTGTTCTTCCACGCCCATTTTGTAAAGTTCTTCTGTCATGAAAGCATTTTTCTGTACGTTAAAGAATCCGAAACTTGCTCCATTGCTTGCATGCACCATTGCTTTTTTTCTTCCTGTCAGCTGCATCCCGAAGTAATCCATGATCGTACAGAAGCTCACTGCCGTATCCGGGATCAGATGATGTCTCAAATTATAAATATGCGTGACTATTCCATAGCCGGAAGCCACCTGCACGTTACATGTCTGCTGAATCTCTTCTGTCAGGGAACCGTTATTCTCCTCACAGAGACTTCCTCTCGCATCCTGCCAGGTATACAACGGACTGACACAGGTTCCTTCTTTGTCGATATAGACGATCCCATGCATCTGCCCGGTAAGTCCGATTTTTTCCACTTCCGGATATTCGTCCAGAAAATCATCCAGCATCTGTCTGCTCTTCTTTACAATCTTTTCTGCATCCTGGATCCTTTCCCAGTCCTTTGTCGTTGTAAGAAAGCTCCCGTTTTCAATTGTTTTTGCTTTAAGAATCCGGGGTTTTTGTGTTCCGTTTTTTTCCAGAACCACACCGCTTATGGTTGTTGTTCCGATATCTATTCCTACTGTTTGCATAAATCTTCCTCTCTATCTTTTAGTACAAATGAGTTTTCTTCTCCACAAGCTTATCTCCCTCATATCTTAATTTCAGCGAGAAAAATCTTTCTTCCCCGGAAAGAAGCATATCCAGAAACACTCTGTCGCCCTCCCAGGTCGGAAGTTCTGGCACAACTGTTTTATCTACCCAGCAAAGTTCTCCCTCATCGCATTCGATCAGTTCCCCTGTGTATCCATCCGCTGTGAACACGCACATCAGTTCCGCTTCGCAGGTATCGCTGATAAATGTCACCACACCACGGAACCGATACGAGGTAAGTGTAAGCCCGGTCTCTTCCTTCACCTCACGCACCAGACATTCCTCCGGGCTTTCCTGATATTCCACATGACCGCCGACACCGATCCATTTTCCCTCGTTGATATCATTCTTCTTTTTTACTCTGTGAAGCATCAGGTATTTGCCTTTGTTTTCTATGTAACATAACGTTGTCGTTGTCATTTTCTCATTCTCCCGTATTTTTCCATTCCATATTTTAAAGTATACTAATCTTTCTTTGCAAGTTCTTCCAGCACCCACGCGAAGGCCCGGGCGGTCCTCATATCCGGTTCTTTAAAATGGCCTCCGTGATTCCATTCCAGTGTACACGGTATTCCTTCTTCTTTCAGCCAGGTAAACGTCTCTCTGATGCAGTTTCCCACCTGCGCCATCACCGGATTCCTTGTTTTTTCTTCTTTATCGCCAAGACTCAGGTAAATACAGTCACTTCCTACCCGCCGGCTCTTCATATCTTCCAGGAATCCCGGAAACCAGACCGAGGGGGATATTGCTGCGACACCTTTGAAGCGATCTGTCTGCATGGCTGCCCACAGGGCAAATAATCCTGCCATCGAATATCCACCGATACAGTATTTGCGGTCGTTGTCCGTACACAATTGCAATACTTCTTCCAGTGTATTTTCCGCACCGTCTCCAAAATCTTCCGTTCCAAATACAGCCGGGGCATTCCATGGTGAAAGATCGTGATTCCAGTTTTCCACTTTTACTGCCACAAACGCAAACTCCTGATCCGTCAGTCTGTGGATCTCCCGGATCTCGTTTTCTATTCCCGGCAGATCATGATCTCCCACCATCTGAAGCAAAGTGATCGGTGAATGACTGTTCCCATAATTATATGTAATCATTGCTCTTCCCACACCTCATTTTCCTGTCTTTCGTATTGTTTTCATTATACAGTTTTCGTTTCCGGTTCTCAATGCAAAATATTATGAACTTTTTCTTTTTTCTTGAATCTTACAACAAATAGTGGTATCATACATCGTTGGCGCTTTTTTGCGCTGCGAAGCCAAACATATCATACAGATTGGAGGACCTATGACAAAAGAAAATACTTCTGCCCCTGCAGCAGAAAATAAAATGGGAACTATGCCCATCGGTAAACTTTTATTTAATATGTCGTTACCGATGATGATTTCCATGCTCGTGCAGGCACTTTACAACATCGTTGACAGTATCTTCGTGGCGAAGCTTTCCGAGAATGCCCTTACTGCTGTTTCTCTTGCCTTTCCTTTACAGACATTACTGATTGCTGTTGCAACCGGTACCGGTGTCGGTATGAATGCTCTGCTCTCCAGATCACTGGGGGAACATAAGTTTAAAGAAGCCAATAAGATCGGTGTCAATGCAGCTTTTCTGTATTTTTTAAGTTATCTTGTATTTTTGATTCTGGGATTTACCGTTGTAAAACCATTTTATGCCAGCCAGATCAAAGGTGCGGATGCTGAGATCATGGAGATGGGCATCGAATATCTTCGTACCGTTATGATTTTCTCTTTCGGTTTACTTGCACAGATTTACTTTGAACGCCTTCTGACCTCCACCGGAAAAACACTTTTCAGCATGACTTCCCAGTTATGCGGAGCTCTTACCAATATCATTCTGGATCCGATCATGATCTTCGGTCTGCTTGGATGTCCGGCCATGGGTGTCACCGGTGCTGCTGTGGCAACTGTCATCGGTCAGTGTGTCGCTGCTGTCGTTGCCTTTACCTGCAATCACAAATTCAATACAGAGATTAAGATCCATTTTCAGGGATTTCGTCCGGATATCAAAATCATCGGAACGATCTATGCGATCGGTGTTCCTTCGATCATCATGCAGTCTATCGGCTCTGTGATGACGTACTCCATGAACCGGATCCTGATTGCTTTCTCATCCACAGCAACCGCTGTGTTCGGTGTATATTTCAAGCTTCAGAGTTTCTTCTTCATGCCGGTGTTCGGTCTGAACAATGGTATCACACCGATCATCGCCTTCAACTACGGGGCACAGAACAGAAAACGTATGATCAAAACGATCAAACTCAGCCTGATCACTGCTTTCTGTCTGACCTTTGTCGGATTCTTATCTTTTGAGCTGATTCCACAGGTTCTTCTTGGAATGTTCAATGCTTCCGAAGATATGCTCGCCATCGGTATTCCTGCACTGCGTATCATCGGGGTTCATTATCTGATCGCCTGGTTCTGTATCATCTGTGGAACAGTATTCCAGGCTCTCGGAAAAGCAGTATACAGCATGATCGTATCGATCCTTCGTCAGCTCGTGGTCCTGATCCCGGTAGCCTACCTTCTTTCCCGGATCGGAGGACTGCATGTGGTATGGTGGTGCTTCCCGATTGCAGAGGTTGCATCTCTTGTTGTTTCACTGACTTTCCTGTTCAGTGTCAACCGACAGATTATTTCTAAAATACCGGATGGAAGTGACATTCTGTAAAATACATGCATTTACTATACTTGTAAAAAACATCCCCTTTCACAAAAATTTTTCTTTCGTGAAAGGGGATATTTTTATCCTATCCGGATACTATATTGAAGAATTTGCGCAAATGCTCAAGGCTTGTTTTGAACCATCATAAATCCATTAGTGTCAGGCACCTTTACACCGGAAACCTTCTGCAAAGAACGTAATGGATGCTTTAGATAAGGCAATTGAGATCACTGCGGATTGTCCGTACAGAAGAACTTTTCATTCTGATCAAGGGTGGGCTTACCAAATGAAAGCATATTCTCATAGACTAAAAGAAGAACGTATATTTCAAAGTATGTCAAGAAAGGGAAACTGCCTGGATAACTCTGTAATGGAAAACTTCTTTGGACTGCTCAAGCAAGAAATTTACTATGGTGTTGTTTACTATAGCTACGAGGAATTAAAATCTAAGATAGAACGTTTTATAAAATACTACAATGAAAAACGAATAAAAGAGAAGTTAAGATGGATGAGCCCTGTTCAATACAGGCTTCATATCCTAGCTACATAAAGAAAAACGAGACGACCGAAATCGTCTCGCAAAAGTCTAACTTTTTGGGGTCACCTCATTTTCCGGAGAAGGAAGCGCGTTTTATTAAGTTTAAATCAGCCGATAACGCTTTCGAGATACTCGCGGCTTGCTTTGATGCTTGCGAGAGGCGAAAGAGGAGTGTTGTACTCTTCTTCGGTCTGACGGGCGCAGCAGTCAAGTTCAACAATAATGTAAGGAGCATAGTCAAGCTCAGTTACAGTTTTAACGATTTCGGGGATATCCATGATACCGGTGCCAACGGTGCAGATATCGGTCGGATTTGTACGGCCGAAAATCTTTTCGCAGTAGTTCTCTCTGGTCAGATCGGTAACACCCTCAATCAGGTTGATCGGATCAGCAGATTTACCCATATCTTTCTGATGGATCAGTTTTGCACGGGAACCGAGCTTTTTAATCAGTTCAACAGCCTTCTGTCCGCCGCGGGTTGCCCAGAAAGTATCGACTTCGAAGAAAACCAGTTCGGGATCGGTCAGTTCAACCAGCCATTCATAAGCGGTTTTTCCTTCAACCTGATAAAATTCCTGACAGTGGTTGTGATAATAGAAAGCCATGCCGTGTGCTTTTGCCAGAGCAGCCATTTCATTGCAGGCTGCGGCAACTGTTTTGATCTCTTCCATTGTGGTCATGATACCCATCGGCAGGATAATAGCTTCCGAATGCATCTTGACGTTGTCTTCTACAATCTTAACCATATCTTCATGGGTAGAGGTAAAAGGATCAAAATGTACGTGGCTTGCAATAGCAGTCAGACCAAGCTCTTTTACTTTATTGCCGATTTCTTCGGGGCTGTTGCCGGGAACATCTACATACTCAACATACTTATAGCCTGCTTTTGCAACATTCTCCAGAGTTTTGAGGTAGTCATTTGCCAACTCGGTCATAACCGAGAAAAGCTGTACGCCAACTTTCAGTTTCATAATAAATCGTCCTTTCTTTTGGTATAAAACCATGTTGTTTTTTATTGTACCAAGTCGCTAGTGCGACGTCTAGCCCTAAGTACATCAAACCACTACTTTTTTTTAGAGAAAAACCAAAGAAAGTACTTTATTTCCTATTGATTTTCACCATTTCCGGAACATCCGTGTTTCTCTTCACCACAGTGATGCTCGCCACAGGAGTGACCATGTTCGTGTGTGGTACAGTGTACTTCCGGATTATAGTCAAGGTTTCCTTTCAAATAAGCCTCTATCGCTTTATCTGCATTTCCTTTTACGCCTCCATATAACCGGATTCCTGCCTCTTTCAGTGCTGTCTGTTCTCCAACCTTTCTTTGAATGATTATTTTTCTGACGGATTCTTCGGATCTTTTACAGAGTCTGTTACAGCAAAATACATTCTTTCCATCACATAACTGATAGTCGCCCCCTGAAATATGTAACTTTTTTCCATTTACCACACTGTCTGCCAGTTTATAACGTGCGGATTCATAGATCTCAGTCACTGTTGTCCTTGAGATTCCCATTCGCTCTGCACACTGTTCATGTGTATATTTTTCCAGGTCAACCAGTCGAATCACTTCGTATTCATCTACGGTCATAGTAATCTCTTCTCCCACAGAGATTCCTTCCGGTTTAAAACTGTCATATGCAGGTTCTGTACAGATTTTTCTGCATCTTCTTGGTCGCGCCATAATTTCTCCTTTTTTATTTCCGTCATATGTCGATAATTATCATAATCCTGTTTTCGTATAGAATCAACTAACTAAGAAATTTATTAGTTACTTTGTTTATTTTCTTTACAGGTTTTGTTCAAACAGTTTATACTCTGTTGTTTTTCTCATGATGCTCAACTGGCCTTATACCTGTGATGATTGTGGAAAATTTGAACCAAAAAAACAATGGCGCTCTGTAAAATTAGAACTCAGTGAAACTTAGCAAAACTTAAGTTCACTGCATTTTTCCTCTTTGGCAAAAGAAAAAGCACTGTAAAACCAATAATCCAACGGTTTTCAGTGCTTTTTTCATGTTTTAACTATTGAATTTCCCTCAGACACCTACATAAGTGAAACTTAGCGAAACTTAAAAATTGCAGAACGAACAGAATCAATCCCATCTCTGCTCAATGTTGCCAGTCCTTGCATATTGTAATTCCAGTCATCTGGCAAACTTAACATCAGCGATAATAGACCTTTCGCTTTCAATGTCAGATTCTTATTCTTGAAATGGTGATTACTCATTACCGTAAAATTCTTAGTTCTCTCTACACGAAAAATCTGTGCCATGCTCCCATCCTCCTTTCCAGTTCAAAAGAGAAAGCGTAAGTAATATCTCTATCACTCACGCCTCCTCTAAACATTTTATTCTTTTTTCAATGATTTTTTAATCTGTCCAATTACCTGTTCAATCCTCAGTTACAAACTTCAACTTTGTTAAACATAGATCAGTTCCTTCAAAATAATCTCTTCCACAAACGCTCTGTGCTGATTAGCAGCTCTTACCCACGCAATCTGATCTTTCTCTTTATCCGGTAATGGTTCTTTTTCTTCCAACTGTTTCAGAATCACTTCTTCCCGTTCTCTGGCCGCCTTGTCCACTTCCAGAAGATGTTCTCCAATTGTATCCTGTAAAAGCATCACCTGGTAGGTTGAATTTCGATGGTTTTTCAGATAATCTCTGCGTAAGAATCCATACTTACCAAACTGCTCCATCTGCTCACCGGATTTATAAGTAAGATTCGGAGTCAGATATCAATCTACATTCGTGTACGTTAATTTCATTTTATTAACACTCTCCATTTTTCATCATTTTTTGACCGCAAATTTACGGCATTTACGACCAATCTGACACTGCTTTACAATACCAGCCAAAATGACTGATATCCCGGAAAGCCTGTAAAACAGGCACTTCCGTGATACACAAGACAGGACAAAAGTCGACTTCTATTCTCAAAGACATCCCAATAAAATTTCTGAATGACAGGAGAATCCGTTTGCTCTGCTTTTTGCAATTTCATTTGTTCTTTTATGTCCTATTATAGCACGCAGCAAAAGAAAGCACCTCATGAATCTCTCTTATCCGCTAATTCTCTCCGATAGTATCTGTAAAATAAACTCCCCGTCGTACAAACAGCCACAAAATCCGCAATCGGCTCAGCCAAAAATACACCGATGGTTGGATTCGCAACAATATCACATTGCTGTTTAATCCTATTTTTTTACTTCTTTTCCTGGATCGTTCCTGCATTTTTAAAGATTTTTCAAAATCAGTGAAATACCGGACAGTACCAGCAATACCGATGTAATCTTCTTAACATTTTTTCCATCCATATGATTGCTGCATTTGATTCCCAAAAACAGCCCCAAAAATGCAAACGGAATCAGTTTCAAGACGGACAGAACCGTATCAAACGTAAGTAATCCAAGTGCACTGTACAAAATAATGCGAAATGTGTTGTCCACAATAAAGACCGCGCTGATATTTGCCTTAAATGAGCTGTCCTCGTCCGTCACGCGATTGACGTAAGCGGCCAGCAAAGCGCCCACACCAAAGAGACCGCACAAAACCCCGGCTGCCACACCGATGATCGCCAGCACCAGCCGGGAGGAAGGTACGCGTTTTTTGCTGTACTCTCTGGAAAGCATCTCCGCACCCAGTGCGACTACTACCACTCCAAATACCAGCTTGATCGCTCTGGCATCCACATTTTTCAACAGAAATGCTCCGGGAATACTGCCTGCCAGTACCAGGACTGCCAACGGGATATACACTTTCGGATCCAGATTTTTTCGGTTTTTCCAGGTAAGAATCACATTGGCCGGATAACCCAACAGCAGATCAATTGGAGAAATATTGGCATTTACCGATCCAAAACTGAGAATTGCTGTAAATACCAGCGTGTTGGCAAAGCCACACAAACCTTTGATAAAATAAGCGACGACTGCCGCAAGCATCCATAAATACATCCTATTATCTCTTTCAGGCTTTTTTGAAATATTTTTTTATTTTTCGAAAAAATTACTTTTCGTCAACGACCTGGAAAATAAAAAATTTTAAATAATACGACTCATCTGCCGCCCACAGGATCGGATGATCCGGGGACTGAGTGCGGAATTCCACCTGGCGGAGACGTTTATGAGCGTTTCTTGCAGCTTCCCGAACCGTTTTCGCAAGGAGTTCCTGGGTCATAAAATGGGAACAGGAGCAGGTGGCAAGGTAGCCGCCGTCTTTGACCAGTTTCAGTCCTTTGATATTGATCTCGCGGTAACCTTTGATAGCGTTTTTGGTGGCCTGGCGGGATTTGGTAAATGCAGGAGGATCCAGGATCACGACATCGTATTTCTCTCCTGCTTCTGCCAGGCGTGGAAGTTCGTCAAATACATTCGCACAGCGGAAGGTGACCCTGTCTTCCAGTCCGTTTCTTTTTGCATTTTCCGTTGCCTGGGAAACGGCATACTCAGAGATATCCAGCCCGGTTACCTCTGTGGCTCCGGCAATTCCGGCGTTCAGGGCAAATGTTCCCATATGGGTAAAGCAGTCCAGCACCCGTTTTCCCTTGCAGATGCGCTGCATCGCCAGACGGTTGTACTTCTGATCCAGGAAGAATCCGGTTTTCTGTCCATTTTCCACATCTACCAGATAATGTACTCCATTTTCCACGATCTCCACTTCCGTTTTATACGGCTCCCCGATCCATCCTTTTACTTTAGGAAGTCCTTCTTTTTTCCGCTCGTTGGCATCGCTTCGCTCAAAGACACCGTGGATGATCACGCCGTCTTCCGCCAGCACTTCTTTTAACAGTTTCACGATGGTTTCTTTGAATGCTTCCATGCCCAGTGCCAGACACTCCACCACCAGCACATCCTCGTATTTGTCCACGGTCAGTCCGGGAAGAAAATCTGCTTCACCGAAGATCAGACGACAGGATGAGGTATCCACTGTAGTTTTTCGGTATTCCCATGCATTTTTTACACGCATCCTTAAAAATGATTCGTCAATCTCCTGATGAATGTTTCTGGTCATCATTCGAACTCTGATCTTGGAATTCTGATTGATGAATCCCCGTCCCATGGGGTAGCCATCAAAGTCGTGTACCAGCACAAGTGAACCGTTGTCAAATCCTCCGGTGATACTCTCGATCTCATTATCAAATATCCAGGCCCCGCCTGCTTTCAGTGTACGTCCCTCTCCTTTTTTCAGTGTAACTACTGCGTAACTCATATTTTTTCCCTTTCTTTGCTTCTGTATCCTCTGTCTGTTATTTTTGTCGTTGTTTTGTTATATCCATTCTTCCGTACCTGTTTTACAGAATCTCCTTTATTTTCACTTTCTGATTCCGGAAACCTTTTTTCCATATCATCACATAATATTTTCCTTCAACAGAATCTCTCGATACCGTAAACGGTTCTTCCCGGAAGATATCCACCCGGTATCCTTTTTCTTCCCATTCTCTTGCACAGTCCTGCGCCCGTTTTCTCTGCTCCCGAAACTTTTTTTCTTCTTTTCCTGAAAATTTTCGTTCCGGATAGTATTTTGCCGCCTGTCGTACCTGCTGTTGCAAAAGCTGCACCACCTTTCTGTGTTTTGTTCTGTGAAGCTGCATGGCTATATATCTTGCCAGTATTTTCACCGGGAACATTGCATACAGACGCACCAGTCTCAACAGCTGTTTATCACCGGTTTCCTTCAGCAGTTCTTCCATAACGGACAAAGCCTGTCCGGCTGGTTTCCAGGCATTTTCTCTCTCCACGAGATATTCTTTGCTGATTGCCGGATAACAGGTATAATTCAACGGTGGAAAATCCGCCAGAGCTGCCAGTTTCTGCTCCCGTCTGTTACAATATCTTTCTCCCAGATACTCCCGTTTGTCACGTATAATGGCAAACGTATACTCCAGCTGACGCAGATATTCATATCTTTTTACCCAGAAATGACCGATTGTTCCATAATTATACAGGTGAACTTCTTCTTCCAGACCGGTAAACATCAGAGTGCATACCGAATCACCCTGATGTACCACAAGGATATATTTATTTTTTTCAGAATGGTTTCCGAACCCTGTTTCTGATTTCACATTTTCTTCTTTATATTCCCGCAGTTCCGTTTCAATCTTACCTTCATAATCTGCCAGATATTCTCCGGTCATCCGACAGTTTTTAAGGACAAGAAAACTTTCCACAGCATCATTCATCAGATAGATCAGTCGATAAGAGATTCTTCCCTCTGTCTTTTCTTCCAGAAGCTCAAATTCCCCCTGTTCCAGTAATAGTTTCAGTTTTTCCACGGGATCTGCAAGTATTTCTTCCTGTTTTTTCATATTTGTCACCTCGTTTGTTCACGCTCTAACGCCCATTATAGCATATTTTTTTAATATGAGAATAGCCGGACGCAAAAACAGATCCGGAAAACCATTTATCGGTTTCCGGATCTGTTTTACTTCCAGACAATGTTGCCTGGTCTGATGTCCTTTTTTTACTGGAAAGCAGCAATCAGTTCTTTGGCATCATCGTATCCCTGGTCTTCCAGTTCTTTCTGATACCACTCGTCGATTCCGTCTACTGCCTTTTTGAATGAGTCGATGTCCATATCTTCATTCTGTGTGATCGTCACACCGTTTTCTTTCTGCCAGCGGCTCATGATCTCGTCGTCTCCGGCACGGTTGATCTCACGTTCGTAGTCAGTAGCCAGTTTTCCGCACTCGTCAATAACTTCCTGCTGTTCCGGTGTCAGACTATTATAGATATCACCATTGATACAGAAGAACAGACAATCATAGTTTGCATTCCACAGGGAGCAGTATGGCTGTACTTCCTGTACACTGGCTGCATCGATAGCCGGCAGCGGATTCTCCTGTCCTTCTACGGTTTTCTGCTGCAGGGCCGTATAAGTTTCGGACCAGTTCATGTTGGTCGCATCTGCTCCCCATCTCTTATAGCACTCCATCAGCAGGTTACTTCCTGCCACACGGATCTTCAGGTTTTTCATATCTTCTACGGATCTGACTTCCTGTCTGCTGTTGGTCAGCTGGCGGAAGCCGTTTTCTGCAATTCCCATACAATGCAGTCCATATTCATCCAGGATTGCTTTCAGTTTTTCTCCTGCCTCTCCGTCAAGCTTTGCATCGGCATCTTCCACAGATTCGAACAGGAAAGGTAAGGATACCACATTAAATCGCGGGTCAAAAGCAGAATATATCAGGTTGCTGTGCATGGAAATCTGTACCGGATCTCCGTCGATCAGAGCCTGAATACCTTCAGACTGGTTTCCGTTGGTCAGCTGGTCTGCAGCATACACATTGACTTTAATTTTACCGCCTGTCGCTTTTTCTACCAGTTCACCGAATTTTCTTCCACCTTCTGCCCAGGTACTGGTCTCAGTGGTGGAGCAGGTAAAGTTCCAGGTCTGCTCGGTCCATCCAAGGTCACTGTGATCTTCCACATCATACGTTCCGATGGAAGCACTTTCATCATCACTGGTAAATGCAGCGATCAGATCTGCAGCATCATCATATCCCTGATTTTCCAGTTCTTTCTGATACCACTCATCAATACCGTCTACCGCTTTTTTGAAAGAATCAATATCCATGTCTTCATTTTTGGTGATCGTCACGCCGTTTTCTTCCTGCCAGCGGCTCATGATCTCGTCGTCTCCGGCACGGTTGATCTCACGTTCATAATCTACCGCTTTCTGTCCTGCTTCGTCAACAACGGCCTGCTGTTCCGGTGTCAGACTGTTATAGATATCACCATTGATACAGAAGAACAGACAATCATAATTTGCATTCCACAGGGAGCAGTATGGCTGTACTTCCTGTACACTGGCTGCATCGATAGCCGGCAGCGGATTCTCCTGTCCTTCTACGGTTTTCTGCTGCAGGGCCGTATAAGTTTCGGACCAGTTCATGTTGGTCGCATCTGCTCCCCATCTCTTATAGCACTCCATCAGCAGGTTACTTCCTGCCACACGGATCTTCAGGTTTTTCATATCTTCTACGGATCTGACTTCCTGTCTGCTGTTGGTCAGCTGGCGGAAGCCGTTTTCTGCAATTCCCATACAGTGGAGATTGTATTCATCCAGAATAGCTTTCAGTTTTTCTCCTGCTTCTCCGTCAAGTTTTGCATCTGCATCTTCTACTGAATCAAACAGGAACGGTAGAGATACCACATTAAATCTCGGATCAAAAGCAGAATAGATCAGGTTGCTGTGCATGGAAATCTGTACCGGATCTCCGTTCATCAGAGCCTGAATACCTTCGGACTGGTTTCCGTTGGTCAGCTGGTCTGCTGCGTAAACATTGACTTTTACTTTACCTCCGGTCGCCTTTTCCATCAGTTCACCGAATTTTCTTCCACCCTCTGCCCAGGTACTGGTTTCTGTGGTGGAACAGGTGAAGTTCCAGGTCTGTTCTTCCCAGCCAAGATCACTGTAATCTGCGATGTCATTATAAGAATCTCCGGAACCACCGGTGCTGTCTTGTGCATCATCTGCACTGTCAGAAGAAGCCGTTACCGTTCCGCTGTAAGCACCATTTTCTCCGGCCAGCACTTTCGGCAGGAAGGTGGATATTCCGGGAATATAGGTGATCAGTAACAGTACAACCACAGACGCTCCGATCATCGGCATAACGGCCTTGGAAATCTGCTGAATGGTAACTTCCATTCCTTTTTTCAGTTTGACAGAAATCGCAACAAACAGGTTGACACCTACCGGAGGAGTTACCTGTCCGATGGCCAGGTTGACAGTTGCCACGATACCAAATGCTACCACATCATATCCCAGTGCCTTACATACCGGCAGCATGATCGGAATAAAGATGTACATTGCAGAGTTTGCATCAATAAAGCATCCTGCGATCAGGAAGATCACATTGACGATCAGAAGGAATACAAACTGGTTATGCGCTACGCTTCCGAGCAGATCGGAAGCTGCCTGTGCGATACCGAATTTGGTACATACGAAAGAAAACAGGGAAGCACTCGCCACGATCAGCATGATACCACCGGTTGTCTTCGCAGAGTCTACCATCAGCTCCCACAGGTCTTTGATCTTGATATCTTTATAAATAAATATTCCCACAAACAGACCGTACACAACAGACACGGCAGCTGCCTCAGTCGGTGTGAAAACACTTCCATAGATACCGCCAAGGATGATAACCGGCATCAGGAAGCCCCAGAATGCATCCTTGAACGCATCCCAGCGTTCTTTGCCACTTGCTTTTTTCTGTGTAGGCTGAATATTGTTTTTTCTCGCCTCCAGCATAACAACGATCACCAGAGCAACACCCATCAGAATACCGGGAACGATACCTGCGGTAAACATATCCGCAATAGATACACCTGTGATAGATGCATATACAACAAATGCGATACTTGGCGGGATAACGATCGCGATCGAACTCGAAGTTGCCATCAGTGCCGTAGAAAACGGTGCGGAAAATCCGCCACGCTCGATCATCGCCGGGATCAGTACCATACCCAATGCGGCAACTGTTGCCGGACCGGAACCGGAAATTGCTCCGAAGAAGCAGGCTACGATAACACATACGATCGCGATACCGCCTCTGGTATGTCCCACGCAGGTATCCACGAAACGAATCAGACGTTTGGAAATACCGGCTTTTGCCATGATATTACCGGACAACACGAAAAACGGGATCGCCAGCAACAGAAATTTGCTGATACCGGAATACATATTGGTAGCCACGATCGTCAGTGAAGTACCGGAGTACAGGATCGCGCAGATAGATGATAATCCAAGGCAGATTCCGATCGGAATACCAAGGATCAGAAATACAAAAAACGAAACAAACAATACTGCACTTATCATTTTTCCTGTTCCTCCTTATCTTTTTTACTCTTTGCACAATAATCAACAAAATACTCGATTATATGAAGTACCATGCAGGCTGCTCCGATCGGCACGAAAGACCAGAAGATCCATTCCGGCCAGTTCAGTACGAACGTTCTCTTTCCGTTCTCCAGCTGAGTGATAACTTTATCCAGACCATATTTGAACAGTACAGCGGTAAATGCAACACTCAGAACCGTGTTGATCGTCAGCAGCACTTTCTGTCCTTTCACAGACAGTCTGTCCGGAATCAGTGACAGGTTGACCAGTTCTCCGTCACGTGCGGCCAAAGCTGCAGCCATCAGTGTGATCAGTACAAATACCGCAACGACAAGTTCTTCGGTAAATGACCAGGACTGGTGAAGGAGCTTACGGGATAATACATTACCCACAGTAAGCACCACAATCAGGATCGTAGCAAGGACAAGAATCAGCTTTTCCACCATAGCTACGCCATTCATGATTTTTTTGTACGTTTTCATTACGCATCCTCCCTTGTTTTTTGACTAGCCGTATCGTGTCGGTTTCGTTTTCTTTCAGGTGTTTTTGACAATTATGAGAAACACGCTCTGCGAGTTTCTCAAGTGATCGCAGCAGTCGCCAAAGTCTCGTGCAAGCACGGACTTTGGCTCGTTGTTCACATAAAAAAAATCCGTCCCAAACTAGGGACGGATAAAACTATTCCGCAACCACCCTGTTTCCTCCTTGAAACAAGCACGAATACAACGCACCAGCATACGCGGTTTCTGTAACGGGAAACGCCCGTGAAAGCCTATTCGACACTTCTTTCGACTTTCCTTCTCAGAGATGATCTTCAAAG
>OLPY01000020.1_pt1 | contig 154486 bp, 177 predicted proteins | sample 1672481 | NCBI WGS metagenome assembly OLPY01 (sample SAMEA3136691, study PRJEB25190) | human gut metagenome | biome: human gut; feature: human-associated habitat; material: faeces | place: Austria | collected 2013 | reverse complement strand
ACATTTGTGCCCCCGCCACAAAGCAGTCATAGCGTTTGTTTGGGGCGACTACTTTTCGGAGAAAAGTTCGTCCAGTTTACTGAGCGTCCTGAACACCCTGAACCGTGACGAAGTCCCACAGACCAGTTTCGGTGTTTGCAGTCTTAATGAAAGCACTGTCGCGGATAGCATCGCCAGTCTCGTTGAAAGCAATCTCACCGGTGATGCCAGTGTACTTCACATTAGGCAACGCTGCCTTCACAGCAGCAGGCTCGGTAGATCCAGCAGCCTTCAGTGCTTCCAGTGCGGTGTAATAAGCATCGTAACCCATGACGGACACAGCTGCCACGATGTCGTTGCCGCCATTGTTGGCCAAGTTGGTGGAGTCAGCGTTGATCCACTCCTTGAAGCCCTTCTCGAAGTCAGGGTCACCGCCCTCAGCATAGAAGGTGGAAACATAAATCTGCACGTTTTTGCCCTTAGCTGCGCCCAAGATCACATTGGAGTCCCAGGTGTCAGAAGCAATCAAAGGCATGGTGATGCCCTGTGCAGCAGCCTGCTCCACGATCAGCTGAGCATAGCTGATGGAGGTGGGGGCGAAGATAACGTCAGCGCCCTTGTTCTTGGCGTTGGTCAGGTAAGAGGTAAAGTCAGAGTTGTTCTTGGGGAAGGAGTCGGTGATAACGGTCATGCCCATCTTCTCTGCAGCCTGCTTGAAGTAGTTGACCAGGCCCTGGTCATAGTCATTACCCAACTGACCCAGGCAGTAAACAGTCTTTGCATTTAGCTCGTCATGGGCAAAGTTTGCCAGAACAGTGCCCTGGAAGGGATCCAGGAAAGCGATACGGAAGTAATGGTCATTTCCCTCAGTGACCTGGGGATTGGTGCAGGTCACGCCGATGGCGGGCACACCACCCTGAGCAAAGGTGTCGGAAGCAGCGATAGACACGCCGGAACCATAGGAACCCAGAACCACAGAAGCACCTTTGGAAATCAGAGTGCCGGCAGCGGTCACAGCCTTGTCGTTGGAGGACTCATTATCAACGACCTCCAGCTTCACGTTGTAAGTCTTACCGCCGATCTCCACAGTAGGAGTGACAGAGTTTGCGTACTGCATACCCAGGACCTCCTGCTTGCCGCCAGCGCCGTTGTCGCCGGAGAGGGGTTCAAAGACACCGATGACCACGGTGTCACCGGAAGCAGCAGAACCGTTGTCTGCAGTGCTGTTGCCTCCGCTGGTATCTGCGGGGGTGCCGCAGGCAGCCAGACCCACGGTCATGACGCCAGCCAGCAGAAGTGCAAGAATCTTCTTCATTTGTGTAACCTCCTTGAATTTTACTGGGCGTCCGCCTCAGATGGACGGATGTTCGCACACAGCATGTGCATATAGTGTACCAAATAATTTGATAATTTGCAACTTTGTTTTTTCTAATTTTTCTATTTGTCTATTTCTTACACTCTTTTGGACAAAAAATAAAAAAATTTAGCATACCATGTTATTATAAAAATACTTTCTTAAAAATAAAACTTGTTCTCCTATCCTGCAAATAGTAGAATCACCCCCTCCATTTCTTTTCTCGAAAGCAGAAATGGAGGGGGTGATTTTCATGCTCTTTTCTTTTGCAAATAAGGATCAATTACTTTCTGCCATAATAGGCCGGATAACCAACCACAGAAAATGCCAATCAGTGCACCACATATTACATCTGTCGGAAAATGAACATACAGATATAACCTTGAAAAAGCGACTAAAATCGCTACGATAAGAACGATCCAGCGACCTTTCCAATGATCACATATTAGCACAGTTGCAGCCGCAAACGCGGCTGTTGTATGACCAGACGGAAAGGATGGATCACCTGGTGGGGGCACCAAAAGTTGTACAGCATCATTTAGTGCAAAAGGTCTGATGCGCCCAACAGCATTTTTTAAAAGCAGGTTGCAGATAAGCAACCCAAGCAGCAACGCCAAAAGCACTCGGAATCCAGTATCTCGTTTTCCTTTCTGAAAAAATAGGATTCCCAAACCAAGAACGATCCAGATAAGACCTTTATCCCCTAGCCAAGTGATGATTGGCATGACAGTGTCTAGAAATCTAGAATGGAGATGGAAAGAAATCCAGTCTAGAATTCCCAATTCTGCTTGAGAGAGCGCCAACATAGCCCCCTCCTTCCTATGAAACATCATTGGTGTTTTTTTGAATCACCGATGGGGTATCATTTTATCATAGGAAGAAACTCGTTGCAAGCGGTTGGTCTGGCAGAGCAAGGATTTCCTCTAGAACTTTCTCTGTCACTTGGTCTGTATACTTGAAATCAACATATGGATGATACAATTCTTCCAACGTATCATGACAAGCTTTCGCTTCTTTCAAGTAATCAATTGCCTTCTGCTGCTCTTTTTCTGCCAAGTGCAACATTTCCCGAAGTTTTGCACGGTTCTCCTGCCAGACATTTTTCTCTGCCAAACTTTCTGTGTGGATCGTTTGGTACCCCAACCCCGAAGTAACAGCACCTGTCACAAAGGCCAGCTCCAACTCAGGGACTAGAAGGTGGGCCAAAAGTTTCGGCTGAATCGGGTCTGGACAAGATACGACAGTGTAGCCAGCTGCCAGAAAACCATTTTCTAAATTTTCTAGCAGAAGCGGTGCGAGTCCGTTTTCTCCTTGTAAAACGTAGCCACTTTTACAGAGCACTGTAGGGGTTTTATCTAAAAAATAGAACCCTTGGCAAGTTAAACCTCCTAGAAAACGCCGATAGCGCTGGCCAGTTTTTGTGCGGAGCTTTTTTTGCGCATCTGTGAAGAAAGTTTTTGCACACTTCTCTACGTTTCTGACCACAACTTCTGTGCGGAGAGGGGCCCATGCTTCCAGACGTTTTGCCTGCAACATCCGCAGGCATGCATAGGCCAATGGATAACAAGACTGGTATGCTTCGGTTGCCTTAATAACTTCTTCTCGTTTCAAAAAAAGAGCTTCCCTATCATACCCAGCACCCAAATCGACGTAATGTCCTGTAGCGCCTGGGTAGGCTGGGTCCATTCGATGAGGTGCGGTACCATCAACCATGGCGACGTTCTTTCTAGGGATGCGGATACCATCCAGTGAATCCGGGTCTCCAGAGCAGAAAATGTATTCTACTTCGTAGCCCATGTTCAGAAGATGATGGGCGACCGTTTTCATCAGCGTAGACTTCCCGCATCCCGCACCGCCCTTAATGACGTAAAAAGCCTGCGTGTTTTTCTGGTCGATCCAAGTGTCATAAAGAGAGACAAAGCCCCCGGCGGAATTGGCACCTAGAAAAAATGAGATGTTATTTTTGGTGTTTGACATAAATAACTCCTCTCATGGGTCAAAGCTACCCTGCTTTTCTATTTAGTCTATGCGTCATGAGCTTGTCTTGTTCCTGTTAAATCAGCCAATCCTCTACGACGGAACGCAGAGTACATGGTGTTACGCCACCTTCGGCTAGCTGCTGCACCAGCTTTAAGACAGCATCTGGTAAAACAGTAATGTCCGGAAGTTCTTTCCTCTCTCCCGTCTGATCCACTGTAACACGAACCCCATAACTTTCACATTGGATCGGCTCCGTAATATCCTTGATCAAAATGTGATAGGTACAGGATAGCGGACGCCCTGCTTGTTGGCTCAGATCAACCGTAGCAAATAAGTGTTCTCTCATAATTTTTTGCTCCTCCTTCTTTTTCATGTCATCAGGCTAAAATCTGCTTCTCTTTTTATTGTACTGTCAATAACAAAAATTGAAAAGAGAAATTTTTCGTCCTATTTCGAGTATTTCCTACATGGGCAATCTTATTTCTACCATTTTTTACAAATTTTTCTTTCTTTCGCTATGGATTTCCGAAGAATAGCCTTACTATTTTTTCTGTTCTAAGCCGAAAAGGCCCTTGCGTTTTTCATTTTAGGATGAAAATCAGGAGTAAATCAGTGCCCACTATCGTAAAGAATCCTTACTGCATCGATATAGACGCTCTTGATGATAAGAAACCAATGAAAATTTTCTCTCTTTTTCTTTGATTTAGGGATTGACATTTCGTATATTCCGTGATATTATAAATCACGCATCTAACCGAGGCATTTCATACGGAGAGATGTCCGAGTGGTTTAAGGAGCCGGTCTTGAAAACCGGTGACCCGAAAGGGCCGTGGGTTCGAATCCCACTCTCTCCGCCACTTTCACTTTTGTAAAACTCTTTTTAACATTGGACTTGGAGAAGTACCCAAGAGGCCGAAGGGGCTCCCCTGCTAAGGGAGTAGGGCGTGTCGAGCGTCGCGAGGGTTCAAATCCCTCCTTCTCCGCCAAACAGAAAACCGTTGAGTTTCAAGGATTTCCTTTGATTCTCAACGGTTTTTTGCTGTTTTTGGTGGTACTTTGAAGGCCCCTGAGATGCCACGAAATACACCCAGGTTTTAGTCAAATTTTAGTCAAAATCCTTGGCCGTTTCTTTGATTTTGGGAAAATCTGGGGGTTTCGGTTGTTTATTCGTTATTTCACAACATATTCATAATATTTTGCCAGTTTATCCCCCGAAACGTCCTTATCATCCAGGAAAGCACGGGTCATTTCAGTGTAGAAATCTACGTTAGAAATGCCAAGCTTTTTGGCTACATTGACGAAATCGGAATAGATCATATTCATCGCCGCCCAGAACTTAACAGGGTCCTCATTTACCCCGCGTTGCTCCATTACTTTGTTGGTTTGGTCTATCGTCCAATGTGGGCCAGTGGTGCCATCCTCATTCTGCATCCGGCGCGTCCACTCTTGGGCCATCTGCATGTCGAAACGCGGCGAAACGTTGGATTCTGCGCCGCCGGTCATGGAACGGTTTCCGGGCATCCGCTCCATTTCGTTGTACCGGGGAACGGTAGCATCTGCGCCGCCCATGTAGGGAGCATCACCGCGCTCAAACCCAATGGGGCGGGTTGTTTTGGTGGGTTCCGCGTATCCACCGTTTCTAGCCCACGTATAGCCAAGCTCACGCCCTCCCCTATCGTCGTAGCCTCCATAAGGGGGATAGTAATAGGGCATAGTGTCCTGGGGCGCGTAGCGGCCATTGTCGTAGCGTTCACGTCCATTGGTATCACGGAAACGATCATCTACGTTGTAGTCATGGTGACGTTCCTGCCGGTCGCGGCGTTCGTTTTCCTCGCGATCATCGGAAACCTTTTTGCTACCAGAGTTTAGGAGCATCATTCTGCTGAATTTACTCATCCTGCGCCGCCTCCTTCGTTAGTTGCTGGGGCCGTTCCATCAATGGAAGCCAAGGTGTTGTTGGGCGCACAGCATGGACGGCCTAGCAGTTTGAAAGCGCCACCCGTGGCCGTTGTCGAAATTCTGGTGCTGTACCGCGTTCTAGTTCGCAGGTTGCAGGCCGTTGCCTGGGTGCAATCTGCACGATTCAACGGGTACAACTGGGTACCGGTGCCGATAGTGATAAATACCGGCGCATTGATAGTAGCCGCCGCCGGGATGTTCTGGGCAATCACCAAGCAGGCTTTTTGCCCATTGGTGTAGCTACCTGCCGGAATATTGATGATAAGCCCAGACGCAGCGGAATAGTTCACCGCCTGGGAAATCACCAACTTGTCGCACAGGCGGCAAATCGTTTTGCAGGCCATTATTTTTTGTCCCCTTTCAGTTCATCTAATTTTTCGGAAATTTCGCGCATCCATGCGCCGCCGAAAATTATCATTATTGCCGCGAACATGAAAAATTCACTGCTGTTATCCTGCTGGTAATCCGGTGCAGAAGGACGCCCCAACCCGAAGCCCTCGCCCGGATTACTTGCTGCGTTGGCCATCCTGCTACGCCAAATCATGTTCTGGAAATCTTGGAAATCGTTGAAATCAAACATTTTTAGTCCCCTTCCTTGTCGAAACAATCAGAAAATGCTATCATCAACAGCATAAGCGAAACGGATAAGCCGCCGTCCTCAGAGGTACAGGGAAATCCGTTGTCTCGCAGCAGGATAACAGCTTCCCGCTGTTTTCCATCCCGTAGCATGTCAACCGCTCTGTCGAAAATTTCTTTTTCCATGTGTCACCTCTCAAAAATAGGCGGCAGGTTTTAGCCTGCCGCCTTTAGTATCACGGCATAGCCGGAATGTGTTGGATCAGCAACCGCAGCCGCTATTGCAGCCGCAGGAGACCCCTACACCAGTGTAGGGATTGGGAACCTGGTAAGCCGGAATCGGTGCCGGATTGATAGCGTTGATGATTTTCGCCGTCTGGTCCGCCTGGGACGCCACCAGGTAGGTGTTCTGTGCGGCCTGGGACGCGGCAAATTTCAGGCCCTGGTTTTCGGCCTGGAGCGCCGCGATCTTCTCGGCCTGCCGTGCGGTTTCCATCTGGTCGATTCGCGCAATGATCCGGTCGGTGTCGTTGTGCGTGGACTGGATGATATCACGGGCATTGGTTGCGGCGTTGTAGTTGGTATCACAGAAGCCGCGCTCCACCTGCCGCTGAGTATCACAGCAGCAGGACTGCATCTGATTGCCCAGAGCCGTGAGGCCAGCCGTCACGCCGGTAAAACCGGTGTTCATGTTCTGAGTTACGCCGTTGATAAGCTGGGCATTCTGGTAACCCATGGCGCAGATAGCATTATCAACACCGTGGAAGCCGTTGGAAACCACCTGCTGCATGCCATTGAAACCGTTCAGCATCTCGGTATTCATGGCATAGAATCCATCGCAGAGGCCGCTCTGCACACCACGAACGGCGTTATCAAGGCCGTTGAAGTTAAAGGATTCGCACAGGTCTGCACGGGTGATAGCTCCCTGCATTGCGCCGCCATTCGCGCCGTTGTTGCCCCAGCCGAAGCCGTTGCCGCCGAAGATCAGGGCGATAATCAGGAATGCGAAAATCCAGGAACCATCACCGCCCCACATACCGCCGCCGTTGCAGTTGTTGTTATCAGCCTGTCCGGCCAGATAACCAGTCATCATTTCGTCTGCCATTCGACAAACCACCTTTCAGTTAGATTTGACGATTTTTGTCAAGATTCGCCAACTGAAAGGGTTAATTTATGTTACCGGTTGCTGGGAATCGTGATTCCTAACTGCCGGGCCACATCGTTCAGGCTTACGCCCCGTTCGTTTGCCATGTTCTGAGCCATCTGCTGCAACTGCTGGGTGGATTTACCCTGCATCATCCGCATGGCCTGAGAAATCTGTGGATTCTGGCCTGCTAGCTGTTGCAGCATCCCCATAGGATTCCCGCTTCTAGCGGCCTGCATCAGAAACATCATGGGGTTCATCTGCACCATTTTTTATCCCACCTTCCATTTTCTCTAATTTTCTAACCCTATCTGCTAGGGCGTTGAAATCATCCAACGTTACGCCCTGCGCCGGTTTTGGTTCCGGCTGTGGTGGCGCTAAACGGAATTCGGCAAAATCCGCCGCCCCGGTGTTCGGGTTGAATCTTTTGAAATATATGATTCCATGGGGAAAATCAGGCATCAACGTACCAGGCCCCAGAAAATCAACCTGCATGGCAACCGCTTCCTCCCGGCCCGTTACTGGGCGGCAGATATAGCCGTTGTTGCTCTGCTGGATTATAGAGGGCTGGTAGTTCTGCCCCTGCTGGTATACCTGATTCTGTTGATAGCCCTGCACGTTCTGCATTTGGTTGGGCATCTGAAAGTTTCCTCCGTAGTTCGGCACAGTGTAAGCAGCCATTGTTATCACCCCTCGTTCTGAATAAATTTTACCATCTGCCACTCCCCCACTTGTCCAAATCATGCCCAATTCTCGCCCAATTTATGCTCAATTTCTGCCCAACAAAAAAGCCCGCCCCCAAAATGGGACGGGTTTCGACACTGGGAATGTGGTATTTTATAGCTACCTTATTCTCCCCCAGAGAAAAGGCAGCCCCCACCGGTACGACGCAGAAAACCGGCGGGGGCTTTTGTTTCGTCATGTTGTACACCTAGCAGGTGTATATTTGTGCAGCATGTCAGTTGTATTTTGTACCTAGCTGGTGTATAATAAGGACAGTTAAAAGAGGAATACAGAACAAGGAGAAAAACACCATGAAGATGACCGAGACCATGATTAAGAAGCTGGAAGCCAAGGGTTTCAAGCGCTGGACCAAGGGCGAGCATGACCGCCTGTACGCAAATGTCGAGAATTTCGGCTTGGAGCTGCACCACTACAATAGCGGTAACATTTCCGGCGCCACCCTGAATGGGGAGAAGATCAGCAACAGCTACGGCGCAGAGATCAAGCGCAACACCAGCATCTACCTCAACGTGAACGACGGTGAGCTGTACCTGACCGACAGAGCCAACGACGAGATCGTTGCCAACGTCAAGGCCGCTATCGCCGAGGCAGAGGAAGAGGCTGCTGCCGAGGAAGCTACCCAGGAGCCCGCTGAAACTGAAAACGCTGTGGAAGAAGTCGAAGCCGCTGCCAACCTGACCGGCACTCCTGAACAGATTGCCGCCGCCCAGAAGATCATTGAGGATCAGAAAATTTTCGTCGAGAAAAAGATCCGGAAATTCCAGGAGAAGCTCGTCAAAAACGCAGGCAACGAGAAGCGCGTTGCCAGCTACACCAAAAAAATCAATGCTATGCGCGGCGCACTCTGCTGGTCCATTGAGAACATCACAAGTGCCCAGTGGTGGATTAGGGGAGCGAAATGCACAGACTATGGTGCGCCGGTTTGCGACGCTGGTGTTGGTGGATGGAGCGCCATTTTTACCAAATACCTGGAAGACCCCGGCATGAATTTTATCTCCAATTTTCTGGATGACATAAAGTAAGGAGGAACCACCATGAAAAAACTAGAAAAAAGTGTCCGTAGCTGCATGAACACCTACGGACCCGCTCTGCGAAGCGGTCACATCGTCGTGCAGGGAAAAATTCCAGGCCATATCCTGGAGGACGGCGTGGATCGGATGCTAGATCATGCCTATGCGGATGTAGAGGACGGCGTGGTAACCGATATCCGCATGTATTTCGAGCAGGAAAGCCGCCAAGCCAACGACTACAAGGGCAACAGCTTGGAGATCACCAGCGAGATCGAGGACTGGTTTGGAAATTGCGAAACCTGGGACGATTTGATTCAGCGGATCGTCCATGCCGTGGAGGAACACCAGAAAGACGGTCAGGATGCTCTATCGCCTGCCGCGATTCGCGCCGCCACAGGCCTGAACAAAAAAGAGTTTACGGCGCGGTACAAAATCCCATACCGCACCTGGCAAAACTGGGAGCTTGGAATAGCGCCTTGCCCGGAATACATCCTCCTGTTGCTAGATCGTGCGGTTCAAGCAGATTTCGAGAAATAAAAAGCACTGGGTTTCCCCGGCACTTTCCAGCTATTTCCCGTTTGTCATTTTGCATACCTAGAAGGTGCATATTTGTGCAGTATGTCAATTGTGTTTTATACCTAGTTGGTGTATAATAAGAACAGTTAAGAGAGGAACTCACGGAACAAAAATGGAGGTAAACAAAAAATGAAAGTACCACATGCAAAATTTAGTTACTCTCAGTATTGGGATGGTTCCCTACCGGAAGACCACCCGGATATCATAGCCCTCCTGAAGGACGTATCTGAAGAATACGGCGATCAAGCGGCTGATACGAACGCCGATTTTTTTGAGGCGTTGAAAGAAATTGTCAATTCAGAAGGAAAGTATGCGCCGTTTTTCGCATACGATTCTGTGCAACGAAAAATAGAGCAGACACCGCGTTATGCATTTATGAAGCGCAGAAAACTCGGAGACAAATGGTATGAGGTGACCGTCGACATTCTAAGCCGGCGTGTATCGCTCGGACACGGAACAGATAAACCAGTCTATTGACAGCACCCAAAAAATCAGATATACTAAAAGAGCATCCAAAAACCATTGTTTGAGCGTCGTGTTATTTTTGAATAATGTGAGATGCAAAACTCCCAGGTGGTACTAACCATCTGGGAGTTTTTTCTATAATGTTTTCCGCCGAATCGACGCCAAATCGTTGTTGACGGTCCCTCGACTCACATCGAGTTCCGCCGCCACATCCTCAATCGCCCACCCTCTCCGGTAGTGCAGCTCAAACGCCGCCCTCTCCCGGTCCGTGAGCCATGGATTCCCGTGCATTTTCTCCAACTGGGCGGGGCTGTACCGATACCTGGGCATGGTACCACCCCCTCAGTCCAGCACCCCCAGACGGCCCAGCACAGCGGCCAGCTCATCCCGCTTGACGGGCCGCTCCGGCTCCTGCCCGTCCACGATGCCTTTCAGCGTGGCTTTCTCCCAATGGCCCTGCTTCCGGCTCCACTCAGGTTCCGCCACGGCGGCAGCAAACGTCATAGCCTTGGTGTACAGCGCGTAGGCCTGCGCCCCCGTCATTTCTGCCAACAGCTTGTTGATGTCCATGTCATCCTCCATTTCTGCCCCCAGCCGGTTGTTTACGGCCTGGGCAATCGCCGTGTGCTTATTATACAGGTAATCCCCCGGACAGGCCTTGTTTGCCGTCCAGCGGTGGGCCACCATGTTCTGCTCATCCCACTTGCCCATCAAGCTCTTATCCCCCCGCCACAGCAGGCGTGGAATGTTATTCCGCCGGCAGATATCCACCAGCAGCTCGACCAGGCTGTTGAGTGCCGCCGCATTGCATTTGCACACTCCGTCGGCGTCGCTGGCAACCTCGATGGTGATGATCTGGTGGTCGATTGGGTTGCTGGTACACCAGGCCCGGTTTTCCTCCCGGCAGACCTGGGCAATGGAGCCGTCCCCACCTACGACATAGTGGCAGCTAGCCCCGTTTTTTTGCTTCACGGCAAAGCGGTTCATATCTGCAAAGCTGCGGGCGGGCAGATTCCGCCCCCCAGCGGTGCAGTGGATTGCCACGCCCTTAATAGTCCCCTGCCGGGGCTTGGTGCAGTTGGGGGAGTAGTGGACGTAGGTAGCTAAGCTGGATTCACTCATTTTTCGTCCCTCCCTCCGATTTCCGCGTGAAGAAATACGTGATGATAGCCCCGTAGGCCGTGCAGAACAGCGTCACAGCGTCCTGGTTCACGTTCACCGGCGCAAACAGTAAGGCGATCATCGCCCCGGTCATGGCCAGCGTCACCAGGCTCTTCACATCCAGCAGTTTCAACAGTTGTTTCATGTGCGTCCCTCCCTACAAAAAATCGTTATTCTCAAGCCGCGCTCTGTACACATTCTCGATATGCCCGATAGAAATCGCCGCTTTATCATTTGGGAAATCGGGGTGAGTGGAACAGTAGCGGTTATACTCGGTGATGTCTTCCAAAATCTCATTAAAATGCTCTTGGCTATGCCGCTCCCCTTGGAGTAATTCATCGGCAAACCGCAAAATCCGCCCCCGCAAGCGCTTAGCTTTGTCCCTGGCATCCTCTTCGATGTGGCTTTTTAGTTGTTCGGAAATCCCGGACAACTGCTCTGTAACGTCTCCCAGGATAGCTTTCCCGATTCTCCTGGCAAGCCACGTCCAAGGATTGATTTTAATGGGGATGATTTCAATCGCGACGGACGAACCCAGCACAGCCAGGAGCGCCGTGATGATCTGCTCAGGTTCCATATAATGGCACCTCATTTCTTTAAGTTTGGCCCCCGCAAGACGCGGGGGCCTTTGTTTATTCCTGGTAGGCTTCCCACCCCGCCGGGTAGGCATCCGGTGCCCAAACGTTGCTGTCGATGGTCGAACGGTATAACTGCCCCTTATAGCTGACAATATCGCCCTTGTTGTAGGCATCGGAAGCACCCAACGGCTGGACCCACTCAGGATAGCCGCCGGACGTTACCCCGATCTTTTTATACAGGCTGGTTGCCGTATCAGGGGGCCACTGTTCAGCGGACGTGTGAGCTTGCAAAACCTGGTAAAGTTGGGGGTCTCCTACGGCGTTGGTGCCGTAGGAAAACACATCCTTGATTTTGTAGGCCACGCCTACCTCGTAAGCTGGGAACACGGTTGGTACCTCTAGCAGGGTCTCAGCGTGTTTCTCAGGGTCTAGCGTGGACAGGAAAAGCTGAATAGCCCGTCTCAGCTCCCGAACCGCTTGCAGTTTATCCATTTTTGTTCGCCTCCTCTCCGAGCAGAGCCGCTAACAGCTCCTCCACAGTCACCGGCTTCTCCGGCTCCACATCCGGGTGCTCTGCGTTGTAGGCGTCCAACGCCTCCTGATCTACCGCCAGCGCCGTCACAGCGCCGTCCTGCACGGTGAGAGTACAGAAGCCCTTGGTGTTGATGTAGTCCATCAGCAGGGTGTCGGGGAGGGAGACGGAGTTAAGGAAGGGGGTGGAAGTTGGGTTGCCGTGGTTGGGGCCTTGGGTGTTGATGTAGTACATGGGGATACCTCCTTAACCGATGGCGACAGCGGTATATACCGATCCAGATTCATTACATTGACTGCCGGCATAGTTACTTGCGTACCACGATAACTTTTTACCATCATTGGTGAAGTAAATTGTCGATTGACTCATACCTGTCATAGCCATTCCATGTATCCATAAAAACATGTTACTCCAACCGTCATATGGTTCGGGCCTAACATTAGGATTGTTGCTTTTATCTTTTGATAGGGCAACAATCACCAACTTCGGCACAAAATCAAACGTCAGCGAGTTCGGGTTGCTGCTCCCGTAGGTACCAGTACCGACGTAGGAGAGCACTTGCACCCTCGCTTTATCCCCCAGCTTTCCGAGGTATTCGATGGTGGTGCCTGCTGGGATAGCGGCGTAGCCGGTGACTTCTTGATACTTATCGACGTAGATGCCAGCATTGCGGCTAAATACTGCGTCAGAGGGGATGAACACCATCTTACCAACATCGAAATCACATCTTGAGACATATACTTTCGACGTTATCCAGGCAAATTTTCCCTTCATGTTCGCATTGCACCAGCTCAAATTACTAGATGAGCCGAAAACGTTCTCTGATGCCGCATTTAGCAGTGATAGCGTTCCATCTTCTGCTACGCTAATATCTCCAGCGCTCCAATAAATAGAGCCATTAGACTGAGTAGTGTAACCGACGCAAAAACTGCCCGTCACTGCATTCCCCAACGTATACCCCGCCGGTTTCGCATCGCTCCCCTCCTGATACGCATTAGGGTTGGTGGATACAGGGTAGGTGGTGGTTGTTCCGGCGGGGGTTAGGGGGTAGCCGGTGACGTCCTGGCATTTTGAGAGCCTAATGTATAGGTAGTTAGACTCTTGGGTCATGGAAATGCTGGCATCTGCTGGAACATAGAAGATTTTGCCAGCCAAACTACTGTAAGCGTTGTCATCAGGACGCTGATAGGACCGAATCAGGATAAACTTTCCGGCAATTACCGACGAAATATAGGTGAAGTTCGAGTTAGCGGTTACTTCGCCGTAATCATTGTCTGGATTGAGTGAGATTCCGCCATTATCATCGACAGCTAGACTGTCGCTGTATCCCATGTAAAAACCAATATAGGCTTGCCCAGAGCCTGTCGCAGAGATAGCTTTTTTTGTTTTAACATCCCCCAACGTATACCCCGCCGGAATCTCCTGCACTGTCGTAACGGTTTTCCTCCAAACATGCAACTCCCCCGTATTCCCCAGCGCCCGAAACATGCCGTCGGGGGTGGTGGAGGGGGGAAGGCCGATCTGAGCGGCGGTTGCATCCTTCAACAGATTAGCCTTGTTCAGAGGCGTTCCCACCTGTTGGAATCCTTCGGTGTTGATGCCGTTGAAATCAATGGGGAATGTACCTGCCTGGAGCATTGCCAGGGCGTCCGCCCAGCTAGTCCCAGCGGGTACCGCGCTTTTCAGGAATCGGCTGTTACCAGTCCCCTTTAATACAGAATCAATCATGTTACACCTCCCCGCTGAAAACTTCGCCGCTGGTTATCAGCGTGATTTTCAGCGATTCGATTGTTTTGTCCAGGTTTTGGAATATCGTTTCGATATTGTTCGCCTGGGAATAAGTTAGGTTGGACAGGGATTCGGGAGCCGGTGGTGTATTCTCCGGCAGGATGAACGCCGCACGGATGTTTTTTACGTCGCTGATATACTGCGCCGCCTGCTCCGGGGTTGGGATATCACCGTTGGCCCAGTCCGTTTTAGGGGCTACCTCAACAGAGGTACCAGCATCGTCACGCAATCTGTCCCGAAGGTAAGCCACCGCCTGGCCGACACGATTCATATCGGTATAGTTATAACTCCCCTTCATCACGGTCAGAAACTCGGTAATTTCCGCTCCCGTTGCGTTTCCGGTGCTGATTTTCTGGGCCAAACTAACGGCTTCGGCAACATCCGACGCTGTACGGTCCGTGATTAGGGCGTCGATAACACTACCGTTTTCTGTAATTGAGGAATACTTTACACCCATTGAATCACCTACCACTCTACTATTACACACCCAGGCTTTCCGTTCTCCCCGGCTGTGCCCTCCGTGGCTCTTGCGGCTACATAGGTATGATACATGCCGGTTTCCTTGTCTTTGCGCTGGGCATATTTACCATTGCGGCCTTGTTTGCCGCCTGCGCCGCCGGAACCTTCCAGGCCGGTGATTGTACCGGCATAGTCAGCGCCTTTCCGGGCGTACACAGCGCCGCTTTGAATGTCCATCAAACCAGAGGTGTAGATTTTACCGTTGGCGGACGTGAACACGCCGAATGTGGTAGCGCCGCCATCCGTTCCCTTGGTACCGTCCTGTCCCTTTGCGCCACCAGCGCCGCCGGTACCAGCTGCACCACAAGCGTAGGTGTATGCCTGGTTTTTGGTGGCTGTTGTTTCGATGATGAATACCTTGCCACCATTGCCACCAATGCCGCCATCGTTGTCCTTCGGGTCGAACGAATCACCCCACAGCATATTGCCGCCGCCGCCGCCCATGCCGCCGTTGCCGCCGCCGATCAGCGTGATTTTGATAGCACCAGCTTGAGGTGCTGTCCAGGTACCGGAACCAGTGAGAATGATTTTGTTCTGATACATGGAATCGTTGGGAGACTGCACCAGCTCGGACGGGCTGGAACGCATAACACCATCTTCTAGGGTAAGCTGCTGTTTGTACAGTCGGGCGGAAATTGTGCTTTTGAATTGCGTATCAACAGCCTGGATATCGCCGCATTCGCTGGATGGATTGCCCCGACTTTTCACGCTGAACGAACGTCCGCCATACTCGAACAGGCAGGAAATAACGGCCTTTCTGGCATCCGCTTCGGTATGGATAAATGGGTTATCCACACTCAGGGATACCTCGGATTCGGTGTTATTCCCGGAAAACGTGACTTCGTTGTTGTTGTCCAACTTAAACGTGATATCCGCTATGTCATCGTTTGCCGACATTTCCGGGTATTCGTACATGTTGTCTATGGTGATCCGATTACCTTCATCTTGAGCCAACTTGCCGACACGCAGGTAGCCGGTCGCGAAATCCTGCCGGGGCCATGCGTTGATTGCCATGCAGAGGAAACGTAGCATCTCGCCGCATTTTTTATCCTTGATATCGTCCTTCGTGGCTGTAATGGAAATGTCCTTTACAGCATCTTCTACGATGTAGTTTGTGCGGAAGTTTGCGCCAAGGCTTGCCATAATAGCCTCTACCCAGCCGGATACTTTCGTTGGTAGGGTTTCAGGGACGATGAAATTACGCTTAGTCAGCGCCCCGATAACGTCCACAAGGGACCATTCAACGGTGAGGTCTTGCAGCTTCCAACCTGCGCTTTGCTGGTAGTAGGTGCCGCCTGGCAACCACTCAACTGTCCCATCTTCTAGGTACAAACCCAGCTCCACGACGATTCTTTGCCGATCCTCGATAGATGTAAAGATCGTGTTCGGGGCGTAGGGGTCAAAACGATGATCTTTGTTTTCCACCCGAATGTCACAGGTCGAATACGGGATTTTCAGCCCGGAAAACGTCACTTCCGTTAGAATATCCACGGACTGCAAAACTTTCGTGTCCCACGTTTCATAGAGGCCGAACAGCAGGCGCAGAACCCGAACAACGCGGTTAGGCAGAGACCACTTCTTGATAGTCAGCCGTGCCCGTGTGGGATAGTTCACCGTGAATCCATCAATTACCACACTGGTATCTCGGTTGTTCGTCACAGCCCTGGTATACAGAAGGTTATCGCCACTCCAAACGTGGATTTCAAACTCGGTTGGGTATCCGTCCGCTGATTTGCTGGAAAACTGCGTTGTTACGGCCTGCAAGATTTCGATGTTGGACACTGCGATTTCGATGTAGGGATAGGGTTCAGAAAAGCTTCCATCCTGACCGGATAGGGTCTCCCCTTCCCAGCCAACCTGTCCCCTTCTGTCCGCCGGGTCGCTGGGCCGGATGGTAAAACTACCATCCAGTACCCAGCGATTCAGTTCCAGCGTTGCTATGGTATCCGGACTTTCATCGTTGCCACGATTCGTCACCTGGGCTGAGTTGGAGATAGGCCCTTCCTCATTGGGAGTGATGCTGTTGATGGTTGCATCTGGATCCACCAAATCAAACACTGCCCGGACTAACTGTTTCCGCGAATCGGCTACGATAGCGGCATCATATCCTGTGCTGTGTTTAATCATGGCCGTCTATCTCCTCGAATACCAGTTTGTACCCGCCCCATGTGGGGCCAGCGTCTCCCCAGCGGGTGAGTGTGGGTTGGGGCTGTTCTACCAGGTGGAACCACCCCTGCACCAGCTCCTTACCGCCGGTAGAGGGCAGGAAAAACAATTGATGCCGACGCCTAGCTTTCATGGCCTCTGCAATCCGCTGCATGGTGGCATAGTCGATTGCGGACCATTCCAGTTCCACGTGCCAGATGGTGGCGCGAACCTCTTCGATACGCCGCCCGGAAATCATACGCTCTGAGACGCCCAACTCTTCCTCATAGGCGGTGTAGTCCCCCTCTTCCAAATCTTCGACTTCGATTCCATCAATAGAGAGGAACATGTTGCCAGTATCTTCATTCATTTTCCTACCCCCTTAATCGCTTACTATGCGCGGGCTTTGGTCTTCCACAGCTCGGATATCATCAATCAAGCCACGGGCGACCTCTTTGCCGTTCAGGTTCAGCACGATTTCCTTGCTTCGTCCCTGGGCGCTGGATGCTAGGACAATGGCATTTGCCAGTCCGGTCATATCCTCGGTTTTCAACGACGCGGCCTGTGCCGCTTTGTCGTTTACCGTACCAGTCAGCCGCCCAGAGAAGTCGGAAACATCGGCGTTTACCGTCCTGGAAACCACGTCGGCAGCGTTGATTCTATCCAGTTCTGCCAGGATGCTATCAGATACGGATTTTGCTATTGCAATAGCTCGCTCCCCGCTGATAGCCAAACCATCGCCGAAAGCGTCCATCGCTTCCTGTCCAGCAGGCTTAAACTCATCCGGTAACTTATCCAGGTATTCGTCATGGATAGCGTCGATCTCCGTCTGATAGATGGATTCAGCAACTTTTTTAGATGCTGCTTCCTTCTCCTGCCACAAGGCCATATAGTTCTCATACTGGTCATCCGCCATGCCCAACAGGGCGTTGGCGTATTTCATGGCCTTTTCTTGATCCAGCCCCAAGACTTCATCAAGCAAGCTATCCGCAATGCCACGGTCTTTTAGGGCCTGGATGGTATCGCCATACTTGTTGATAGCGTCGATACTATTTTGCAGGTTTGTCAGCTGGAAGAAATCATCTTCCTCGGTGAATAGATCAACGTCGCTTAACTTGCCCTGCAAACTATCCCGGCTGCTTTCAACAGCGTTCAGTGCTTTTTCGTAGTTGTTCTTGATTTCGTTTAGGGCATCCGCTTGGGATTTCAAGGCTTCCTTCTGGGCCGCTTCCTGCTTTTGGAGCTGTTTTTCGTTCCAATCTTCATTCAGCTTGTCGATATCAGCCTGAATCTTTTCCCTGTCCTTGATTTCTGCCTTGGCTAGTTCGTCGTTCTTTTCCTTTAGGTTTTTCTTGTACTCAGCTAATTCTTTAGCTGCTGCACGTTCATTAGCCGCCGTTTCGATTTTTTCAATCTCATCGTTCAGCTTTTCAACTTCTTTGGAAACGATGTTAGCAACGTTTCTCGCTGCATCACGGGCTAGCTTGATGTTTTCTTTCAAGCCATTCGCAAGGCCTTGAATGATGTTCACACCGTATTCATAGAACACTTTGGACGGCGAATGAATCCCTAAAAGGCTGGTGAAAGCGCCCTTGATTTGCCCAGCAAAGCTTTTGATTTTGCCAATAGCTGCACTGATCTTGCTGGAAATACCATTGATTAGTCCCTGGATGATGTTGGCACCGATGGATTTCAATTGTCCAGGCAACGAAGAAAGCGTTGATTTGATGTTGTTGCCAACCTGCACCATTTTGGCCCTGGCCTGCGCTGCCATCTGGGAACCCCAACTAATCAGAGCAGATAGAGCGCCTGCTAAAGCGCTTTTGATTTTACCAGGCAGAGATGAGAAAAACGTGATAACCGCGTTGACGGCGTTACTCGCCGCCTGCCGCATGTTGGCTATCATCTGCGATCCCCAGCTGCGAACAGCGGCACCAGCCGTAGTCAGTGCGCCGGTGATTTTACCAGCGAGATTCTGGAACCAGGTAACCACCGCATTAACCGCATTGGTTACGGCGTTAACCATCGTTTGCTTAACGTTGTTGCCCCAGTTACGGATAGCAGCACCAGCCGCCGTTAAAGCGCTGGTAATTTTGCTTGCCAGCCCAGAGAACCACGTAACAACTGCATTGATAGCATTGGTTACAGCGTTTACCAGCGCATCCTTCGCTGAGGTGCCCCAATTGCGAATAGCCTCACCTGCCGCTGTCAGTGCGTTGGTGATATTTTCAGGCAGGTTTTGGAACCAGGTGATTACCGTTTGGATTGCGTTGGGTAAGGTGGTGCTGAAAAATGTAATCAGCGCACCAATTACCGTTACAACAGCGGTAATTACGTTTGCCAAAAATTCAAGGGCAGCACTGAGAGCTGTGATAGCTACCGTTGCCGCAATTTCGGTAAATTTCTGGAAAAACTCACTGATTACCGCCGTTCGTTCTGGTGTAAAAACCTTCCCTATGGCTTCTCCCAATGTGGAAAATGCCGATTTCACACCTTCAATGGGGCCAGAAATCCAGCCTGCAACGTCGGGGAATAGGTTACTTAGCCCATCCAGGATGAGGTTTCCTAAATTGCTGAGAATTCTGCCAATAGTTGGCCCGACATTTTGAATGACCGTAACAACGCTTTGGACTAGGTTCTCTGTAAGAGCACCAAGGTCTGCGTCCGGGCTTGCCAGCCCGACGAGCCAGTTTTCCCAGGCACCCTTCATGGAGCTTACGCTACCCTCGATGGTGGTAGCCGCTTCCTTCGCCGTGGTGCCAGTGATACCGAGATTGTTTTGTACCTCGTGGATAGCCTCGATCATTGTCGCAAACGACACATTATCTAGGCTGCTGATTTTCTTACCAAGGACGCCAGAATCATTGATTAGGCGAATCATTTCTGATTGCGTGCCGCCATAACCAAGTTTGAGATTGTCTCATTTTGTTACCATTTCGGCTTTTTATCCGAAATTTCTTGCACTTTTGTTCGTGCAAGTTCAGCATATCTTTTCACCCACAGCTTTTCTGTTTGGGTGTCGCGGCCTCGTGGGTGGATTATATCTTTTCACCACCTATGCGTTGCCCCTGTCCACGGTTCCCGTGTCCTTCGGTTCGGGGTAGCGTTTCAGCCTTCCCGCTTAATTCCGCGATAAGCTCCCAGCCGTTTCCAGCTAGGCCGCCAAACACTTTAGCATTGTGTAGTTTTGCTTAGCAAAACCTTGGTAAGCGTCCTGTATGCTCTGCATGTCGGTGCCCATTTTGTTGGCGTTGTCCGACATGTCGGTGATAGCTCGGTTTGCTATCTCTGCTGCTTTATTTACATCACCGCCCAGGCCAGAAACCAGAGACGCGGCGAACGATGTAGCCGTCTCCATGTACTGGTTGGCAGAAAGCCCGGCTGTTTTGTAGGCGTTAGCGGCGTACTGTTGCATCGTGCCGCTGGCTTCTTTAAATAAGGTATCAATGCCGCCTACATTCTGTTCATAGGAAGCGTAAGCTTCGACGGCCTGCTTGCCGACGTCAATCATAGCCTCGCCGAGCTTTTTTACAGCTTCGACAGCTAACTCAACGCCTTTGGCGGCAAGGTTACCCATGAAGGTGCCCTTGAAGATTTCGCCGAATTTGCTGGCACTACCACCAGCTTCATCCATCTGGTCCCCGGCATCATCGGCAGCATCACCTAATCTGTCCAGGTCCTCCTCGGCATCATCAGCGGAATCACTCAACCTGTCCAGGTCCTCGCGTAGATGGTCCGCGCCGTCCGAGTTTGTGCTAAATGGATCGTTTCGCAGTTCATCGAACGATGATTCAAGATCATCTAGGTAGGAATCCATATCGTTCAGCGAATTGCCCAGGTTTTGGGCACCATCCGCCGCCGTGGAAAACGGATCGTTGTTCAGCCCATTCAATGAGGCGTCGATTTCATTAAGATAGGTATCAATGTCCCCAAGGGAACCAGAAATACCCTCTGACATGCCCCGCGAAGCGCTGGAAACAGTCTCAAATGAACCAGTGATACCCTTTAGGTTGTTCGCTAATGCTTCGGCAGCAGATGAAACTTGTTTGAACGAGTTTATTACTTCGCTGGCATCACCGTTAATTTCGATGGTAACGGAACCATCAGCCATTTACGTCACCACCTTAATCACCTTTCCCCTTCTGTTTGACGTATTCCTCTGCCTCCTGGTATCTCCTGTTGATTTGCGCCAACAATTCAGCGTCGCGTTCTTCCACCGTCATGTGCTTTTTGCGGTCTATGGTATCCTTGATAGCGTAGATTTCGCGCATTTTCTTGAAATGCTTGCGGCGCGTTCGGTCTAACTTGTTTAAGTCCGCCGTTCGGTACATAATCCGTTGCATAAAATTGCTTTCATGCGGCAGGTTGAACAGCAGGCGGCGGAACTCCCACCAATGTAAGTCTGTTTTCGTAAGGTCGATATTGTAGTAAGTAAGAAAAGAGGAAGAGATAGCTTCGGCGTCTTGCTCAAAGTCGTATACTCTCCCTCCCTTCTTCTTATCCCCTTGTTTTGGTTCTCCGTCGGCTTGATTGTATCCACGGAAAAAGCCAAGCATGGCATCAACAGCGGCCTTAACATCGGCAGGGACAGAGCCTTGGTAAAAAAGGGATAAAAGCCCGGCAACGTCCGGTTTTTCTTCCTTCAACACCTCTAGCTCTATCGCCACTCCAATGCGGAAGCTTGGGTCTATCGGAACCCGCTTCCCGTTGACTTCAACATGATCCGGCAGCGCCCGAAACGGGTTAGTTCGCATCGGACTTGCGCAGCTTCACCCGTTCGGCGGCTTCTGCGCGGCGTCGTGCCCGTTCCTCTGCACGTCTCTGCTCCCGGTTGGTGGGGGCAGGTTCACTTCCGTACTTGATAGCATTACTGCCCATGATATCCGTGATGGATGCCATCTCTTCCGCCACACGGCGGACAAAATCACCGTATGCGAACACGATAGCTTTCAGGTTGCTTCTGGGGCCGAAGCACTTGTCAGAGGTACCCTCTCCGATAATGGTATCAAAGAAGTCCCGAACCAGTTCACACATGCCCTTCATGTAGGCGGTGGCGTTCTCGGGCAGTGCTTTGGTTTCCTTCTGCACACGTTCCAGCTCATTGATAAACAACTCCATGTTTACCGTGTCGAAGGTGTCGTACTCTACGGCAACGCCGTTGATGTTGTAGGTGTCCATGCTTAATCCTCCTTTTATTTGGTTACACGTCGGCGGAATAGGTGTACTCGGTGGGGGCGGCAGTTGCCATGATATCCACATCGATCTCAGCGGAAGCGCCTGCCTCGCCGGAACCGTCCGAGTTCACGATAACGGCAGCAGTGCCCTTTTCGCCCTTGCCAGTCAGCAGAGAGAAATAGACGTAGGGCACGATAACAGCCTGACCGGTGCCGAACTTGATAGCATGAGACAGGGCGTAGTCCTGGAAATCATCACCAAACATGCGATCACCGGTGACATTGAAGGTACGCTGGGTGGCGGTCTTGGTGGTCACCTTGCCGTTGCGGATATAGGTCTTGTCCTCGCTCTCCGGGTTCAGCTGGGAATCAACGTTAGTGATGCCGCCCTGGACAACCACATAGTCACCGATTTTGCCAGTGGGAGAAGAGGCAATGTCAACAGCCAGGACAAAATCGTCGGCAGTGGCAACGCCGGAATAGGAAGGAGACGGCTCCTTGCCCGTCATAAGGGTAGAAAGTTTCATTTTTTCATTTCCCCTTTCAGTTGGAAAAATAGTCCATAGTCATCAGAATTTGATGATCTTCGGTGTTATCGTCGTACCGGGCGAACATTGCCGCCCTGGTGTTGCAGGTAATTTTAGTTGCCTGTTTCCCATCCCCCAGATAAGGCAATGGGCGGCGGGATACGGCCCAATCGCCAATAGCATCCAGGATTTCGTCGGCTTTCAACCGGTCGTTGTTGCTGGATGGTTGCAGGCGATATATGATTTTGAATTGATACTGCCCCTGATACGCCCCGCGAACGTATTCCTTGGTTTTGTAGGCCCCTTGGATGGTAGAAAGTGCCATACCAGGCTGATCGGAAGGAAGATACTCGAAGGCGATATTGGCAGGCTTATCTTCGTGCTGATTCAACCAAATCAGCAGTTTCCTGGAAATCTGATCAGTTTCCGCCCTGGATACCATGCGTAATGGTTTATCATCCATTCAATATCGCCTCCTTGTACTTCTTTACCCAGTTCGGCAGATTCATAGCCTTGGATGCATCGAACCAATGGCTTTGTGCCTGTCCGTGCATCGCTTTGGTGAATACCAAACTCTTGCCATTTGCCACCTTAGTAGCTCCCGGCCTAGCCCATGGGCTTCCGGTATCGGGGTCAACCAATACCTTGCCTTCCCACAGAAAACGGGCATACGGTCCGGGGTATACGATGGTATCCCCCTGCACCCTAGCTCGTCCCGCAAGGGAACCTGTAAGAGCTGGAACAAACTGGTCGGTGTCTTTCATGGCTTCGTTTGCCAAGACCTCCTTGGCCCTGTCTGCACGCTGGGCGAACTTGGCGGCGTCAATTTTTACATCGACTTTAACGCTAATCATCAACGCCCACCTACTTCAAAATGTTTCATCTCTTCCGAACCGAAATCCTTCGCATCCACCGAATTGATTCTGTATACATCATCGTGTGTGCGGTTAAGCCACTGAAAATCCTTCTCAGGCTCGATTACTTCACCCTTGATGATGAATGTAGAAACATCGGTAGGCGGCGCAGAATCAAGCGTCCACAGGCCGCTTTTATCGGCGGCGGCGTGGTATTCCTTCGGGGATACATACCGCTTGATTTCAGCCGTTTGGCCGTCGTAGGCTTTCACTCCGAACGGGATGTATACCGTCACCGCATCGGCATTTTCCATGCCGGAAGAACGGACGTTGGCGGCCTTGGCAGCATCCAGCAAAACTCCCTCTAGCACCGTGATATTAGTCACTTGCTCGAATGTTACCTGATCCTCAGTGATGATATACAGGGTGATGGTATGTGGAAACATCGTCACCAGCAGTCACCCCACTTTGCCATCGGGTAGCCGGTAGCCTGCAAAAAACCGGTGCCTTGCAGGTAGATTAACAACGCGCTTTTTTTGCGTGCTGTTAGAAGTTGCAGATCTGCCGCGCTTAGAGTTTTGGTACCGTAGCTCCGGGACCATCCCCCCACCGATTCGCTAGAGATGGAACCGGTGGAGGAAAAGGTCAGGGCGTTCAGCCTGTTTTCGTCCTGGAAGATTTCAGCCAGCTCACAGGTAGCCATTTGCACCGCCGTTAAATCATCACCAGTTGCCGACATAGCTTTCCCGCTAGTGGCGGCGTTGATGTAGGCAGTGGCGCGGGTAGCAAGGCCGTTGAAATCAGCTTCTTCAATGGCGTTGCCGCCGTATTCGTTCTTGTAAAACTCATAGGTTGCGTAAGCCATTGATTAACTCCTTTCTCAGGCTACCTTGATAACGTAAGTCTCGTCCATGCGCTCAAAGGAGGGCAGGACGATTTCGGAAACTGTGGTCTTGGTGTTCACGGGGTCAGAGGTGGTGGTCACAGCAACGGCAATGCCGGTATCAACCAGGGACACATCAGCATCTGCCTTGCCCATCAGAGTGCGTTCCTCAGGGGTGGTGCCGTACCAGGTGGAACCAAGAGCGCCCTCAGGCAACAGCGTCACCATGTCGTCGGGGTAGAACTTGTGAGAGGTACCCGCCTCGTCCTTGTACTGCTTGCTGTACACGATGATGGTCACGCCAAGTTCGTTCTGGAACAGCTCGTTTACACGGGCATCAGTCATGAACACATTGGCGGTGACGTTCTGAGCCAGCACAGCAGACTTGATCTTGGCGTTTGCCTTGAGATAGCCCATGGTTTTCTTGCTGCACAGCATGATAGTGGGGCGAGTGCCGGTGTTGGATTCGACAGAATCCAAGGCGTCCTGAATGTCGCTCATGGGGTCGGCGGTGTCGGTGGCGCTCCACTTCTTGGTTGCGGTGGTAATAGCGTTGTAGTTGTTGGTTTTGTAGCTGCCGTCGATGTCGTAGTTGTAGGAATACTGCACACCACCGGCTTCCAGGACGATTCTGGGGGAACCATCGGTAACAGGGGCCAGCAGCTGCATACGCATACGCTCAGCCACGACACGGGCACCCTCAACCAGGGTGGAAGCATCGTCGTAGATGGAGGACAGGACAGAGGCCAGGTAGGGATCATTGCCATCGATGATACGCATGATCTCCTGCTCATCCTCTTCCTTCACCAGCATGGACTCACGGAAAAAGGCCATTTGGGTCTCATCGACCTTGATACCCTCGCGGCTACGCAGGGTAGACTTGGCGTCGAAATTGGAGGGGGCCAGAGAAACGGGCAGGCCCTTGTGGGACTTGATCCACTTCAAATCCAGGCCCATCTTCTTCTTGGCAGGGAAGAAGCCCTCACCCAGGTAAGCCATGCGGTTAGACGCAGCTTCGGTCTGCTGCACGGCAATAGCGGCAGCGCTGAAAACATCAGAAATGTTCATCTTTTATCCTCCTTCCTTACATGAATACGACGTTCTTCATAGCGGCCTTGGCGGCAGCATCCACGGTAACACCGGAATGTGTCTGCGCCTTGGTGGTGTTGATGTAGCCGCCGATAACGATAGTGCCCTGGGGGCGATCCTCGTAAACGTCCCGCAGCAGGACGCCGACGGCGGTAGAGGTCTGACTGCCGGATTCGCCGGAAGTCGCAGCTTTTTTGCCATCAGCCGCCATAGGAGTGCCAGCCTTGCAAACGCCGCTGGTAAAAGCGGTAGAATCCAGAGTAAGGGCCTTGCCAACATACTCGGAGTTGTACAGGATTTCCACATCCGAAGGTGCGGAAACCTCAGAGTATTTCATGGTACCCAGTGCCATATTTTTCACTCTCCCTTATATTGCGACAGTACGTCGCTGTACGTTTTGTTGTTCTGCGCGGTAGCCGCACCGATGCTTTTTGCAAGAGCGATACCGATATTTTCGGTGCCTTTCTCCTTACCACCCGCGCCGACAGGTCGGCCAAAGGAAGGGGTAGGCTTATCAGATGCAAAAGCGCCGGGGTCAGCTTCGCGCTGGGCTTTCAGGAAGTCATCGAAACCTTCCAGTGCGCCGTCTTTCAGGGTCAGACCCTTGGCTTTGAGTTCGTCTCGAAACGCCCTCTCAGCGCCCTTAGACGAAAATTTGACGTTTGCGCCGGTGATAGCAGCAGAAGCAGCGGCGGAATAGTCTCGTTCCGCAATCTGTGCCTTGTAGGCTTCTGTGTCTTTGTCGTACTTGGCTTTCAGCTCATCCATCTGAGCTTTGATCTCATCGGCAGAACCAGCGTTCTTTTTCAGCTCTTCGAGGTCCTTGTCCCGGTCTGCAAGCTGGGTTTTCAGGTTTTCTGCGTCCGCCTTGGCGGCTTCGGCCTTGCCCTTCTCCCGTTCAATGTCCTTGCCGTTCTCAGCAAGGATCTTGTCGATGATCTCATCCTCTAAGCCAAGTTCTTTCAGATATTCGCGTTTCATTTTTCACTCCTTGCCAGCTACGCTTTTTTACGCGGGTTGCATCCGCCGCTGTCCCGTAGTTTTACGACATCGGAGCGGTCAAAGATAAAAAAATAAGCCAAAAACCAACGTTTTAGTTGATTCTTGGCTCAAAGGCTCAGGTTATTTGGGTTTTATTTGCTTTACTTTGCTTCTTTTTGCTTACGTTTGCTTTTTATTTACTTACGCTTGCTTAATTTTGGTTTCGTTTGGTTATCCGGCCCATTTGATTTCACCGTACCAATCGCAACGTTTACCGTTGTTTTTGCCGGTGCATTTCACTAGGACGCCACAGGCTCCCGGCTTTACCGGGTGAATCTTCTTCCCACATTCGGGGCAACAGAACCAGGTTTGTCCGTTGATGGTTTTAATCATCGTCCTCTTCCTCTTCGTCCTCTGGCTCTGGGCCGTTAAAGTAGATATTGAAAAATTCATTCACGGCAACCATTTCGTTTGCGCTTTTCCCATCAAATTCCACGGTTGCAGCGCGAATAGCATCATACGTTTTCTCACACACGGTAATCTTCAATATACCACCTTCGTCCTTTCACGCTGTAACGGCAGGTTGGCCGCTTCACTGAATAGCCTGTATTCACGGTTCAGTAGGCGTATCTTTGCCCTTGCCGCTGTTGCGTCCTTGGCGGCTTCCTCTGTTCCTAGAGCTTCCGCCGCTTTCTGTATGCGTTTCTGCTTCCTAATAGATCGTTCTATCTCCCGTTGCTTTTGGGAAGCTTGGTATTGGTCGTAGGTTCGCCCCTGATACTCAAACGGGGGTTGATCTATCTCGCGCAGTTGTTTATCGGTGTAGGTTCTGGATGATACCCCTTCAATATAGGGGTAGTAATGGTGTCGGCAGTTCCAACCACCCAGGCCTGGTCCTGTGCCGTAGCCTGTAACCTCTTCAAAGTCCGGGTACCGCGTATCCTTGGGTTGTCCCGGCTTGTTCCAGGCGTACACCTTGCCTTGCCATGCGGCATGGTTCTCTGGCCCGTCACCAGTGTTTCTTGCGCCGCCGTGGGCGGACACTTCCACTAGGTTAGTGTCCAGCCGCTCCATGCTTTGTTCTGCGTAGCGCTGGCAGGTTTGATTCACCCCAGTCATCACAGCACGTCGAGCAGCTACGTCTGCCTGATCGTAGTGTACCCGCCCGTTGGATTCGTAGCGGATAGATGTTAAACCACCGGCGGCAAGCTGCTTTGTGGCGTGGGCTATTGCTTCATTGTAGCTGATAGTCCCGGACATTACTTCTGTTTCTGCCATATCCAGCGCCCATTGATAGGCTTTCTTTGGTTCCAACCACTTAACGACTTTGCCGTTGCGTCGGACTGCAAACCCCATTGATTGAGTTAGGTTTCGCAGTTCGTCCTTGGTCTGCCGCCTGATAGCCTCAACGTCCACATCATCAACAATGTGGCGCGGGGCTGTAATATCTGCTGCCGTTGCTAATGTACCGTAGTATTTGCGATTGCGCTCTACTACGCCATCCATGATAGCATCTACCTTGTCCAGGCTGGTTTGCGTAGTCTCCGCAATGGCTGTTGTGATTTCATCCAGTGTTATCCCGTGGGCACGCAGTTCCCGGATATCCTCAACAGTCACCTGGTTCAAGTCCCCGGACACCACCAGCCTCCAACAGATTTCTTGTAGAAGCCTATCTTCCAGGCCCCGGAATAGCTCGGCGATAGGCTCAGGCAGGGCATCCAGAACAGCAGGACTGAATGGGTACTTCATTATTCAAGTTCCCCTTGCGGCTCATCGATCATTTCCTCCATCCCTGGTAGCATTGCTTTGGCAGTCTCTTCATCCTCTCCGAAATGTTTCTGCCGGAACTCATAAGCGTTCAGGATACCAGCAGATACCAGTTGCAGGTCAGCCGCCATTTCTGCGCGGTTGCTCTCTGGGTCATCAAGCACACCATCGCCGAAGCTGAGATGCAGCTCATAGTCCCCCTGAGGGGCCAGGGCGTACAGTGTAGCGTATACATCCATCGCATATACCAGATCGTCCAGGGCATCCCCAAACGCCTGCTGAATGTGGCTCTCGGTAATGTACTGCCGCTGCTTACTGGCCAGGATTTCCGTCGATGTTTTTTCCACGCTGGACGGGTCAGAAATCGTTCCATAGGCTAGTCCTGTCTGGAATTCGATTTGTTTCAGGATGTTTTGAAAGCCTCTGTAAATGGCATCATCCCGGAACGCCGGGGAAAACTCTTTGAAAAAGTCTCCATCCTGGGACATAAACGGCCCAAACTCATAGAGCCGATTTCGTCCGAAATCACGGGCGTTCCCGCTGGTGTATTCTGCAAAAATCTTGCGTTCGCCCGATTTGAATTCCCACCACAGTCTATCCCACTGTTCATCTGCATCCTTTACTAGGCCGACGATAGAACCGCCGTACACAGATACACCCAGTCGGCTATCGGTGTCGATGTTGTTCGCAACAGGCGGGGTAAAGAAAGCAAACAGCGGACGTTCTACGCCGTCGAGCGTGGTTTCATCGTCCAAGGTTGCCCAGGCAGGGACCGTATCGAGCGGCACTTCCTCGCCCACTGTTCCGTACTGGTTGGACTTGTGGGCCTTGTTCCGCACAACGTAGGCCGTGCGATCTCCGTCTCTCACAAACTCATGACTTTCCAGACGGACGTACCATTTACCAGCCAGCTGCACCCGTTCACGGAATACGCCACCGGTGCATTTACCAGCTTCGTCGAAGTTGGTAGGCTGAAATGCCATGATACTAGAAGCATCGACTTTCAACGTGCCGTTGTACACATAAGGCCGAAGAGCAAGCCCACCAAGGGCAAGCCCCATCTCCAAGTTTTTCTCAAAGCTCCGGGCGGCATCCTGGAAACACGTATCCAGGAAATCAGCCCGCGCCCCGCCGGTAACTGTTCCGCTGAACTCAACCAGCGCAGGCCGTGCCATTTCACGGGCGATAGCGGCAGGCAGGCCGAGCGGGATAATGTCGCACTTGGCCCACGGCGGTTCGTTGATGTACATAGAATACCACAGGTTGATATTCTGCTGCATCGTGGTACCAACCGCCGTATCTACGCCGAAATCTTTTTTAGCGGCAGCAGTGGGAAACAGCCAGTTTTTCAGATTTCGGAATGTCCTAGCAAAAAAACTTTCCATTTAGCGCACCTCCCGCCGCATTATCGTGTATACGAAATATCGTATCATATCCATTGCGTGGTCCGATTCTTTAACTACCGCATCGGTTTCTTTTTTTTCATCCCAGCAGTAGGAACCGAATTCATCAAACGTATTTTCACAGCTGGCATCGAACAGGATTCTACCAGCTAACAGCAGGCTACCAGTAAGGCGGATGCCATCTAACACTGCATTATTGGCATCCATCACAGCAAATTTGCCACGCCGCCGCAGCGTTTCCTTGAACGATGCTGCCGACGGGTCGACGATCACCCGCTCTATCTGGTACCCTTCCGCAAATGCTTCCAGATCGTCGGCGTATTCCTCATCCGTTTTCTGGCGCTTCTGTTTTCGCCCATCGTAGTAGTATTCTTTCAGCATCACAGCTTTACCGTTTCGTAGCTGCCACAGCCCCATAGCCGTAGGGTTCAACGTGCCGTAGTCGATGCTGATATAGTACACACCGCCGGAATGTTGTTCCGTGGCTATGTACTTCGCTTTGTCGAACATCGGGTAAACCAGGCCATCTGCAATACACCATTCACCGAGGATATAGCGCCGGTAGAACACACCGGAGTACATTGCGTGATACCCGCGTTTGATTTCATCATCTAGCGCCGGATTATCATCAATCACAAAATGCAGGTGCAGCGCGTTCCGGCGTTTGGCTTCCAGTATCCATTCCTGGTAAAACCAATGGGACGGCGGGCCTGGGTTGCAGTTGAACCAATACCGGGAACCAGACACAGAGCAGCGTGCTAGTGCCTGCTCAACGAATGATTGCGGTTGCAACGCTACCTCGTCCAGGAACACACCTGCGAGAGTTCGGCCCTGAATCAGCATGTAAGAACCGCTATCTTTGCCGCCGAATATCTCAAAGACGTTCTCTCTGTCCCCTCTTTTGATCTCGACAACTTTATCCTGTCTCCTAAACCGGATGCTATAACGTTCCTTGGTAAGGGTCATTTGCAAAAACGGTTCAACCACGTTTTTGATTGCTGAATCAACCGTTTTACCGCATATACCAAAACGCTTGCCGTTGAAGTTTTTCATTGCCCAATCAATAAATGCCCACATCATCACAGATGTTTTGCCCGACCGGATAGCTCCATCACAAACAAGCGCTTTGTATTTCGTGTAGGGGAAGGCTAAGACCTCAAGCTGTTTCTGACTAAACATCATCATCCAACCTTTCGGCTAGCTCGCGCAAGCTCTTACTCAACGCGTCTTCCTCTATATCGTCATTTACTTTGATTACCTCACCTTGATCTGTCTGCCCAAGGTACTGTTTGCCCAGGAAAATAGCCATTGCAGCGTTTTTCTCAGCTAGTTTCCACTGGTTCCTCCGCAAAGAAATCTTACCTATTCCCCGCTTTTCAGTGAATACTTCGGAAAAACTTTTACCATACGTTCTTTTACACCAACTATCTAACGTTTTGTCGGTGATACTGAACCAGGCGCAGATTTCCAACAGGGTACATTGCAGGGAGCAAAGTTTTTCAAACTGCGTTTTGTCGATTTCTTTTCTTGGCCTTCCCATTATGTACCCCTCCTTTCTTGTGGAGCAGCGGGGTCGGAGTTGAACCGCCGTCTTTCCGTAGGATACGGAATATTCTATCGTTGAACTACCGCCGCATTTTTTAATTGTCCCTGTGTCGTTCGCTTTGGGTTACATGTTCACCCTTGTACATTCCTGCACCTAATTCATCAATTTTCGAGAATGGGATGATCGGAACTGTCAGGCGTTCCTTGCATTTCGGTTCCACGAAGTAGATGTAACGGAACATTTTTCCCTCTAGGATAGAGCCGCCAAACCTTTTGACACATGCTTCTATTGTCAGATTCTTTCCCTGTGTTTCTCGCAAAATATGCTTTGATATAGGAGTAGTTTTATCCTGTGTCTTTATTCTGTGTGCAATCGGCCCACCATTCAGCTTTACCAGCGAATCAGGCAGAACCCACATAGAACCACTCGAATAACCCGTGAGAACAAATCCACTTGCTCTATAGATCGTCCCATCCCCGCATCTGCAAGCATCCGCAAACGAAACAATCCATTTGATTTGCGGCGCATTCTTCTTAATCAGGCGAATTGCAACAGCAATAGCGCGGCTTTCACTGTTTCGTGGGAGAACATCGTCAAACGCCATTCTATTCAGCTCGATAAATTCATTCCAGCCTGTACCCTCGACTAGTCCCTGGAGTTTTTTCTTATCCAGTGACGGGCCGAATGACATGACGCCATGCAGAACGTTGTTGTAAAAAACGCCGAAATGCAAATTGCTGTTGTGAACAACGCCGCCGCTGTAGTGGTGTTTTTTCACAAATGGGACGGCAACCTTTGCCGGGATAACCTTAACGATCAGCTCCTTTGCTCCGCCCATTGTCTAATCACCTCATACAACGCGTTCCCATTCTTGTTTTCGTTGCCAAACGTTTCAGAAATGTCACCCGCAACCACGCCGAGCGCGTATTCGATCAATTCTTTTTGCCGTTCGTGCAGTGTGAATGTCATTTGACAAAATTCGTCTTTATCTCCGTCCGGCAATGTGAAATCAGTTTCGTAATCATCTGCGCTTTCAATATCCCAGTTGAAATCGAAATCATCCAAATCCAACTCCGGCAGAACATCGGCCAGCAGATCAATATCCCACGGCGATTCATTGGTTTTGTTGTCCACGATACGCAGTGTATCCACCTGTTCAGGCGTTAGATCGTCCACCATGATGCAGGGTACTTCGGCGTATTTCAGCCGCTTAGCCGCCTCAAAACGGCAATGTCCAATGACGATAACGCCATCTGAATCAATCACGATAGGCTGAACAAAACCGAACTGCCGGATGCTTTCAGCCACATTGTTGATTTGGGTATCATCATGCTTCTTAGCATTTCGATCATACGGTTTAATCTCTTTAATTTTCACGCTTCTGATTTCCATATTTTATCCTCCTACGCTCGTCTCTTCCGAGCTGTCAGGGCGGGTTTCCATCGCCCCAGCATCCGCAAATGCTAACCGCTATTCTGGTAGCAGGCCCCGGTAACTACCCGGATATAGGCTATTGCCAGCCCGCCATATTGCCCCGTCTTTCCGAGGTGCCAGGTGTTTCAGGGGATCACACCACAACCCATCCGGCGGCAGGAGTAGGATTTGAACCTACGCAGGCTGTAGCCCATACCGCATTAGCAATGCGGCCTCTTAACCAAACTTGAGTATCCCGCCGTATGCCTAACCGGAATCCAACCGGGGCCACCAGGTGAGTGATGGAGCTGCTTTTACAGGCCGCAGCTTACCGAAGGAGCATTCCCTATGGAAACAAAAAAGAGAACCGACAGAGCGGAAAGCCAGCTATTGGCTCCTGCACCGATAGCCAGCATATAGAAAGAACTCCCGGCGCAACTGCCGCATCTAAGACGCTGGTGACACACCCTTGCGTTATCCGGCGGCGTTCTTTCATATATCCCAACCTGCGCGGGTCGTGGCATCCCTACCGTGCCAGATAATAGGACGCTCGCCGCGCTTGGTTAGGTGCTGAAAAACAAAACACAAAATGATGGTAGGAGCAAAGCTTTCACCACCTTTCGTATTTTATTTTTCCCTTTCGGGATGGTCCTGGGATTCGGAATTGAACCAAATCATACACACCAGCGCCCAGGATATGGAGGGCGGGGCAGGGGAAGAACCCCCGCCCCTATACCAAATAGGAGGGGTGGCTATTGCCGCCGCCACCCGGCGGAAGAAGCATGCGGAAGCCCGAAAGGACAAAGACTTCCTTGCTATTGTTATACCATATTCTACCGTATCGTTCCACGAAAATCTGTGTTTTTGCTAATTCTTTGGACAATATGTCCATCTGTTAATCAGCATATTTGAAGATTACGCCGTCGATGAACGACTTATTTCTAATTCGTCTGTGCAAGCCGCTTGTGGATAGGTAATTTTCCCGCGCAGCAGCCCTTGCACTGGGATAGAATTTCAGCACCTTACCCCATTTGTCCGTCTTGGCCACAATTCGGCAATTTGGGCTTCTGCGCTCCTTGTTGAAGTCCGCCCTTGTTACAAACTCCAAATTATTTACCGCGCAATTTTGATAATTTCCGTCCTTGTGCCGCAGGATCATGCCCTCCCGTTTCCCGCCAAGGAAAACATCACACACAACATCTTTTACTCGAATTTTTTTACCGGCAATTTGAATAGTGACGTTGCCGTTGTGGGACTGTTGGCGCATGATTCGTGGATTTTCAGCCCTTTCTCTGGAATGGTCCCAACGTTGTTTTATCCAGCTTCGGATTTCGCCGAAATTAGAAACATCATACCACCCGTCAGTGCCGGGAATCGGCAGCCACACCTCTCTCAAGCCTGCCCTCCAATTCTATCAAGCAGGGCCACAAGACCCCGTACTTCCAACGGATCAACGCCCGTTTCCTTCTTCAACTTATCCAGGCGATAGGTGATAGTGTGCCGATGACAAAACAGTTCCCGCGCCACCTTGCTAATCATCATCCGGTTCTTTTCCAGCGAAAGAAGAACCTTCTTGTCGAAATCATCCATATTATCCTCCCGCTTTTTTCAGCTTCCAGAAATCATTGATAGCATCCCGGACCGGGTCCGTTTTACGTTGTGATCTAGCGTACTCTAGTATCTCCAAATCACGTTCATAATGTTCTTTGCACATCTGCCGTCCTGGTAGCGCTGGGCGTTCGCAGTAACGGCACTCCCCTGTTGGTTTCCGTATATACTGTTCTCTGTGTTTTCTGTTGCGCCGTAACCTACATTCATTGCAAAACGCCTGCCCTTTGTAGGCCGGTTTGCCGCATGCTGTACATAGTCCCGCTGCTTTTCGCTGCGCGTACAAGGTTTTCATACTCTCCCTGTTGCGCTCTTCACGCTTTTTCTTTTCATCTTGGGATAGTTTGGCGTTACAGGCGTTATTTGCCTCTACGCTGATAGATAAGCATTCCAGGCATTTATACCGCCCGGGGGCGGCACGTTCCTTCATACACCGAACGCACAGCCCCCTAGCTTTTGCCCATTCATAACTTTGCTTCTTATACCGCAAATCCCGTTGTCTGATTTCCTGCGTTGTTAGGGCCATTATTCAACGCCCCCGGTGATAAATTCAGAGTTCCACAGCCCTTCAATCCAGCGGCAGAAAATTTTCCATTCTGGGAGACGGTGATTCCTGCGTTGCTGATATATTGTCTTCAACTGCCGGTAGTTTGTGGTCATCCGCGCTGTCAGCCGGAAGCCAACCGGGATATTGTACAACAGTGTTAGGTAGTTTTCCGGCGTGGGGTCAGCGTTGTAGGTATCCACCAGTTTTTTGCACAGATTGATAGTCTGCTTGTTCACGTATTTGATGCACTGCCTTTCGATATCCATTTTCGTGATGCAGTGCATCGTGGACTGGCTGGAAACAAAGTCCAGGAAATGGTACCGTTCCGCTTCAACCCATGCCTTAATCGTGAAGGTAAGGTCAAACTGAACGACGATACCAGTCAAAAATTGGTCATGCCCTGTCCCTGTGCCGCATTTGGCAAGGGCATAGGTGCGTTCCGTGGCATCCCCACCGCAATCTTCGGTGTCAACCGCCATAGGGTACTTGCTGGCCCTAATGCTTTCGCGCATCCCCATCAGGCGGACGTGCTGAATTACATCATCAATTTCCATTGGTTCTCCTTTCCGACTTGTGCATTTTTGCACATTTTCCGCGTTTTTATCAGCGCAAAACCCCATCCACCATCACGAATGTCGGAATATTATACCTGTTAGCGGCGGCGGCTTCGACGATACATCCCCTTGTAAGGCGCCAATTAGGGCACAAAATCACAGCATCCGCATCCGCCATGACTTTCAAGCTCTCGCCGAGGAACCACAACGGCTTTGCTCCGACGGGAGCGTCCTGGAAGAAACTCTCCAGGACCTCCACACCAGCACCCCACTTGGTTTTAGCAGCCTTAATAGCCCGCTCCCGTTCTGCCAGGATTTCGGCGTCGGTTTTGCCCCGCATGGGCTGAGAGATAAAGATTTTCATTTTGAATCATCCTCTTTGTTTTCATCATTCCAGGACAAAACAGCTAGGCCGTAGGTCGGCTCCGTTTTTCCTGTGTTCTGGCATTTTTCACATCTAACCCGGTACAGCTCTGCATCATCCTTAATTCTGTACATGTACTGTACAGCGGGTTCTCCGCCGCATTTCCGGCAACGGTGGGGATTAGGAATCATTGCCGTACACATCCGCCGCAATCTCCCCAGCGCAGGCCGCATACCCAGCCATATCAACCCAGTTGTCCTGGTGTTTTGGGTTTTCCTTAGCGCGGGCGATTTTCAACAACACCATCATGTTTGCCACGTCCACAGGGTCGATTTCTTGGCCGGTTCCTAGATATGCCATCCAAAGATCGGCGATAGCGCCGAAACTGTCTTCTGGCCTGCCGTGCGTATCCTGCCTATCCTGGCACACGCATTTTTCAGCGGCATCCAGGATGGTTTTTCGGGTGGTGGGTTTTGCGTTCTGGTATTCCATCACGTCGACGCACCCATTCCAAGCCCCTTTTGCCTCCAGATCGCTGCGCAGGCTAAAAGGTCCTTCGTGGCCGCATTTCGTACAGCGGACAAAATACCGTGTCTCTTCGCCTTTGGTTACGGCGATAGCCTGCAAGGTTTTCCCACCGCAAATGGGGCATGGTTTCGTCCTAAATTCCATTATTTCCCCTCCATTTCCAACTTCTTCATCTCGGCGATAGCCAACGCCGCCTTGTGCATGGCCTTGCGTTCGTCCAGCTTTGCCACCACCTGCACAGTTTCCGCCGTGCAGATGATAGCCAGGGCCACCAGCCAGAACACCATCCAGGGGTGGGCTAACATCCATTCCATCAGTTATCTTCCTCCCTTTCAAGCGCTTCTTCCAGCCGCTTCTTGTGCCGTTCCCACTTCCAAACGGAAATATCCGCATTGGGTTGCAGACCCAGGGCGATAGCGCAGGAAACAACATCCGTGTATTCCTCCTTCAACTTATCCAGGTAGCCAGCTCCGTTCCCTCCAACCGGGTTATCTCCCCGCAAAACTCTGGCGAGCTTCAGGGCGCAGTGAGCCAACTCCATGCACTCCTCTGCTAGGGCTTCATAGCAGGCTGCATAGCCTACCATGGCTGGGAAATCTCCCCAGCATTTCATTTTATCCGGGATATTCATTTGTCTCCTTTCTAAACTGGTCGAAATCGACCCCTTTAACCGCGTCAGAATCGAGGCGGTTAGGTGAAATCATAGTGGTCGAACAACCAACGCAGTGCGCGTTGAAGCTCTTCGTTAGATAGGTCCCAGCGCGTTAAATCAGTCATAGCAACGCGCTCTATCGCGTAGGTCATATCCTCAAAGGTCAACCCATCGCCCTCCAGGTAGGTCAGACTGTGTTTCACGATGTTCACAGCTGTTTCATCATCCATGTAGATGGTCGGGAATTTTATGAGGCCGTCCATCCATTGTTCACCCCCATTGCTCTGCCATAGCGTTAGCTATGCCATGGGCTAATTTTGCCCTGTTTTTCTGTCGTTCCTTCCCGCCTTTCATAAACCACGTTCCAGCACTGTGGCACTCTGCCAATGGTTCCACCATGTTTGTCGGTTCTAACGGCTTTAATCCCTTCAGCCACAGTAATGTTTTTTTCTTCCAGGGGTCGCCGAAATAGTAGGGCTGGATAATTTGGGTTGGTTTCGGAAAATCAAACACAGTGGATGGTACTGGGTTTTCTACTGCAATTTTGGGGCAGTCAGCGGCCAGGATAGCCATGAATAACGCCTTGCCGCACAACCTATCGTAGTATCTCGGGATATTCAATTTCCCGCCCTTCCACAGGTGCTTTGCCCCCGCGTTGCTTGTCTTTGTGCAGGGCGGGAACGCTAAAATCATGTCCCACCGCCCATCAATACGGCGCTCTGCACCATCCATCGTGCGGAACGTACAGTCCCCATTCAGCAGAGGCAGGCAATCTCCCATGATATGCCATTCAGGATGCCCCCCAGACGGTTCCTGGATATCGCAGGAATACGCTTCCCACCCCCTAGCTCTAAACGCGGCTGTGACACGCTGTGATTCTTCACAGGCTACCAGTAGCTTTTTCATGGCTCCACCCCCGGCGGTTCCGGCAGGAGCATCCAGTAATCGGGATCAACAACAATCTCCAGGCCTGGGGAATTGATTTTTCTCGCTACCCAGCAGTTCTGCTCGCGGTAGTTGTTAGCCAAACACCCAACCAGTTCATATCCGCTTTCAAAATGTAGTAGCACCATGCGTCGTTTTTCTGGTAAACGTTCCTGCACCGGAATCCACCTAGTCCGTTCCAGCGCGTTTATCGCCATTTCCATGGCATCACGCACTTTCAAAAAACATGGAATTTCTGGGTATCGTTCACTGCGTTCAAATCGCAACAACCGTATTGCTGTCTCAAAGTCCATTTTTTCGTCCTGGCAGTTTTCTCCGCCTAGCGCCTCCAGAATCGTCTTGTACGCCTCCCTGTTGTCTGCGTGGCGTTGGAGCCACTCTCTAGCTTGTTCTAACGTCATTTCGTTTCCTCCATCTTTGCGCCGCAGTTGGGAGTTCCAGATGAATCAACCCGTTCACTTTTGATTTCCTTCTCGACTGTTCTTTCGTCGATAGCTTGCTGGACCGCTTGCAGGAATCGCTCCCACTGCTCGATGTCCATTTTGTCGATGATGGATTTGGGCGGGCACTTGGCGTATGGCTCGACGAAGTCTTTGATATCTCGCTCCATACACCACAGTGTCCTATCGCTGACGTAGGGCAACAGCGGGCCGATGAAATCCATAACAAGCCCCGGCATGTAGGTGTGACGGCCCAGGCTGTATCGAACCGCGCAGTTTAAGACGGCCCCGAAGTTGTCATTTTTTAGATCGATGGTGGGTTTAGTTTGCATGGCTCTTCTCCTTGTCCATCTTGGAACCACATTTTGGACAAAATAGCATCATGGATAGATCTACCCACTCGGTTTGTATGCCATCGGTCCGCTTCATCCCTGCTAGGCACTCGCTGCATGTTGTCCCATCGCCAACCCGCACCCAATGCCCCCGCCTCACCGGGGCCACATCGGCAGCAGGCTCTAGCTCGATCACACGTTCCACCGCCCAGCTGTAATATTCTGCGGCAGACTGATTCAGGTGATTGATTAGTGATTGTCGATCTATGTACTCACTCATTTTTTGCCCTCCTTGGGTCCGCTCCTACTCCTTTGTACGTCCAGTTTGGGATGCATTTTCCGTATCCTTTTTTGATGTGTGCATCCAGCACAGCAACCGCTTCTGGGTTGTATATGTACTGTGTTTTATCAGTTATCAAATCGCGGATTTCTTGAATTGTTAGCTCGGGATTTTCCTCGCAAACAATTCCCAAAAATCTTGCAGTAGCACTTGTTGCTTCCATGAATCTTTTTTTCTTTTTCGGAACGTAAAATGCAGCACCAAGTCCAGTTTTATGCTTCCTTGCCATATCATATAAAAATTTTCAGTAACCTAACCCCTTAATCTCTACGCCAGCCCTATTATTCCATCATTCTCGCGCCACAGTTAGGGCAGTATGGCATTTCTGACAAATCCATAAATACATCATTGGGTCCGTATGTCCTTTTCAGCCCTTTTGCACACTTACCGCACACCGTTCCACCTTTATACGGTATCCACTCCGCCTGCAGAAACGGTTTCACATCAACGGCAGGCTGGTTCACCACCAAGCTAACCACTCCCACAGTGTCCCACTCGCTGAGTGGGCTTCCGCCAACTTTTCTAATCGCCTTTAGCAACGCTTCTCGGTCGATGTAGTCAGTCATTGCCTTCATCACTTTCTTTCGGCATCTTCCAGTCACAGGGGACAGTGGCGTTCAAAACACAGTCCCCCTTATTGTCAACGAAGCGGCAATTGTCGCAGTTGGTTTTTTTGGCACAGTATCCTTGCAACCGTTGGAACGCTCTTTCAATACAGCTTTTCACGTTTCCTACCCCCTCACACAAAAATCTTCGGCGGCTTGGGCATTTCCTGAGAGATTGGCCGCCATAGGTGTAGACAGTATGGATGATTGTTCACATACTCGCTCTTGGGCGGGTGGTACTGCACGACCGCCTCCTCATCCTCAAAGAACATATCCTTGATAGCGCACATCTCCGCCCAGGTGGGTGGCGTTGCCCGTTTGCGGTTGCAGGGCGACACGCTAACGTGTTCCCAGCCACCTCCATTGCTGGCGATGCAGAAAAACGATTTTCCGCTGACGTAAACTTTGAAAGCGCCGTTACCGGCGTCTCCGGGTCCGCCGTGGATACGGTACCCAAAATCCCTGTCTCGGTATTTGTCCAGCGTGTGCAAGTCTTTCATTCTGCATCCCCCATCTCCTGATACAGCCGGGACGGAGTAGCCGCCTCCTGGCCGATGTATTTTCCGGCGTATTCCCCTAGAATCACGCCACAAATTGTGTGGTAGTAGATTTGGCAAATTTCCATGCCGGGGTAGATACGCACCGGCTCGGTGGCTGCCAGCTCCAGCGTCCAGCGGCCCCGGAAGCCGATATCCCCAAAACCCGCTGTAACGTGTACAGCCAGCCCCAACCGCCCCACGGACGAGCGCCCAACCAGCATGGGGACCAGGTTCCGGGTCTCGGTCCACTCCTCCGTGGACGCGATGTATACGCGCCCAGGTTTCAAGACGTAGCCCTCCTGCGGGATGATGATCTCCCGCGTGCGGTTGTCTCGTTTGGGGTCCAGAACAGCCTCCGTGTACACCAGCATCCGGTCCAGCAAACGCAGATTGTAGCTATTTGGGCCAAGCTGCTGATCGTTGTACGGATGGATGATGATATCCCCTTTGCACATGCGCTGTCGGATTTCATTCCCAGACAGAATACCGTATTGGTTCAATTCCTTCATTTGTTTTCCTCCTATGCGGGGCACAAGGCCCCGCGATTGTTAGATTCCAAATTAAATATCAAAGCCGAAGCACACGCCGAAGCTGGCGCCGGCGTAGTAGCTGCTGCCGTCGCCGTCCACAATGCAAAAGCCCGTGGTGTCGCTTGCATCCGGGGACGCCAACCAATACGGAAACGGCACACCACTCAGCCGTTTTACGCGGTTTTCCGGCTCCTGGTATCTCGGCAGTTGTTCGCAGTTCTCCGGTTTCCCGTAGCGGTTCTCCCCGAAAACTTCCCTTTCTCGCAGAAGTCGCAGCTTTTCACCGCAAATTGCAGCCTGCAAATCATCCGGCAACAGTCGGAACAATTTCTCTAGGTACCCGTCCATGGTACCCGGGCGTTTCTTCCAGCCGGTGATCCATCCATCATCCATGACATGGGTGTCTTCCAGCAGGTCCTTGGTAAAAAATGTCGCGTGTCCATCTTTCACCAGTTCACAGACCAGCATGACTTTTTCGCCAGTTTTCAGCATAATGTCGATTTCATCGCCGACATTCAGCGGGTTGGAAGCGGCCTCTATATCGTCTTTCAGCTCTGCCCACGTCGTTTTAAGTGTACTGTTTTTCTTGATTTCGATCATTGGTTTTCCTCCTTTTTCGCGGGGTCACGGAAATGGTTACTTCTCCCACTCCACGACCTCCACGCCGATTTCCCGGCGTTCCCAAAATTCGTGTGATACCTTCCTGTACCAGCGGCGGTTATCGTTCGGTAAAATCCAGCCTTTCAGTGCATCGACGATCATCTTCCCCAGGACTGCGTGATTATCTACATCAAGCCCATCGTCCCAGTAGAAAATCACCTGCACGGGCGTTTTTACCAGGTCCTTCCGCACTCTAGCCCGTTTTAGAGCTATGCTAGTCAGCAGATGGATATCGTCAGCATCACGTTTCCGCTGGTGGTAGTTTTTCCCGGAATAGTAGGCGTTCAGGCTAAACCGTTTATTCCACGCCGTCATACCCCGCTTGGTTTCCGGGTAGGGGATGGTAAAAAAAGCCACCCGTCTAGCTTCGTTCACTGCGCCACCTCCCGGAATCGCCGCAACGCTTCCTGCCTCTGCCGTTCCCAGTCTACCGGCGTAGGCGGCGTGTAGGCGGCAGGCTTCTTTTTCGTCCCGGCCTGCTGCATCAGGATAGCTTTGGTTTTCTCCATGTCGGCCTTGATATCCTCCACCGTCCGCACCCTGGGCGGCAATGCCGCCGGTTTTGGTTCTTCCGGCATCTGTGGCAGAGCGGCGGCAAATGTTTTTGCCAACACCTGCACGTCCTTGGGAAGAGCTTCAAAATCTCGCCTACTCTGGGCCTTTGCCCGAAAACTGCGCTGAACATTGGATGCAACGACAGATTGCACGGTCGATTCGTCCATCATCGACCATTCCCGCAACTGCCTGGGATCGTGTACAACGTCCTGCACCAGCGGCGGCAGTTTGGCGAATTCCGCTTCTGCGTTATAATATCCATCACGCAGCGCTTTGGAAATCAGCGCCCACGCTTCCTGCTCGGTCATTTCATCCGGGTTGCTGATTTGCCGAATCCGGCCCTTCACAGCCCCGATATGTGGCGGGAAACCCTTGTCATCCGTCGCAATCAAGGCTTTCACAGCCGCCGCAACGATCTTCACATCGTCCTCTGCGAACATTTCCGCCCAAAGATTTACTGTCATCCGCATATCAGGAGCGTTTCTGCCGTTGTAGAAAGTCGGGTAGGCCGTGGTCAGGATATCCATGATGATGCCGGTTTCTTGCCTAGTCATGATACTCCCTCCTCTTCGTCCATCTGCCGGGCCAGGTCTGCCCAACTCTGCCGTTTCGGCTGCTTAGGAGCAGGGCCAGATCTAGCCCCGGAATCGTCGTAATTTCCCTCTAACACCTTTGCCATGTTGGAATCCTTCACCAGCCAATCGAACGTTGCCGACCAGTTGCGGTCATTCCGCCCCCGGAGGAAACTGCTGTTTTCGGCCTTGTGGAACAACTGTCGAAAATCATCCAGCGTATACCCAGCGTTGAACCTGGCCCGAATCGCCTTTTTCCGACTTTCGTTGATAGCCGTACAGCGGGGAAACGACGCGCAGATTTCGTTGTATGCATCCCGGATGGAATCATAGGGGATTTGAGGTCTGGGAGGGGAGGGCGGCAACGTCTTGGCGGATGCCGCATTTTCTTTTTCCCTTTTCTTTTCTTCTACATCCCCATCTACATCTACATCCCCTTCTTCTTCCCCTTCCCCATCGCTTACGGGGTTTTGCGCTTTGCTAGACTTTGCTTCGTCTTGCTTTGCATTTGCTTCCGTGTTGCTTCGCTTTGCTTCGCCGCCAACGCGTCCAGCTTGTGCCCGCTTGCGACTGGTATCCAGATTAGGCTTCACCAGTTCAAACAAAGCGCCGATGATGCCGGTTTCTTCCGGGGGGTTCCCGTTCAATGCGTATTCGCAGATAGCCAATAAAAAGTCTGCCTGCATTTCCTTGTCGGGGATTTTTCGCGCCGCATCATAAAAGGAACGAAAAAATTGGAAAGTCGATCTTTCTTCCATCGTTTGCCTCCTACTCCTAGAGCCGCCCTATCAGAAGGGCAGCTCTCCATCATCTCCCGTGAGGTCACTGAACTCCGGTTCAGTATAGTTCCCGCTCGGTTGATTGTTCCCGCCACCCTTCGGCCCACAGAAATGAGCCTGCGACACAATCAACTCTGTCACCTGCCGATCATTCCCGTCCCGGTCGGTGTAGCCGCGAGTGTTCAGCTCGCCCTCTACGATGATTTCCTGTCCCTTGCCGAAATACTTGCAGAGCATCTCGGCGGTGCCTCTCCAAGCCACACAGTTTAGGAACAGCTTGGTTTCCGTTTCTTTGTACTTGCGGCTCCAGGCCACCCGGAACGATGCAACGGCAACGCCGCTCTGGGTGTGTCGAAGCTCTGGCTGGGCCACTAAACGGCCCTGCAAAATCACATGATTTACCATGATGGTATCTTCCTTTCGTTACAGTCTGTACGGCACAACTTCGTCATACCGAAGAATCGTCGGAATTTCCTTCTTTTCCAGAAGGCGGCGCAGTTCGGCGGGGGTGTAATACACTCTAGCGCCGTTCTTAATAGGTGTGACCAACCCGCGCTTCCGAATGCAATCAAGCGTTGCAACGCTGATTCTCAGGCAATCAGCCGCTTCTTTCTTGGTCAACAGCAGGTTTTCCATTGTCTTTCCTCCTTTTCAGGTGCCAGACCTTGCAGAGCGTTTTATCCAGGATGATACCGCCCGGCAGGTGGTACCTCCCAAAAAATTCGCTATCTGGCATAGTGTGGGCCAACTGGTGCATCTCCGGGGACAGAGGTAAAACCTCCATCCCCTCATGCACGATGTCCGTCCTGTCTCGCCCAGCGCCCACCCGGTCGATGTGGTGGAGTTGGGCTGGCCTGCCGGTGATGCAGCATTTTTTGTGTGCTAGGCAGCTATACAGGTAATCCCCTACATCGTCTACCATATCCAACAGCGGGAATCGTGTCGGAATGTCCCAATCAACGATGAATCGCACTAGGAAACGCTGAAACCCGCAAACCAAGGACATTGGAGCGTTGCTTAGGCTGAATATCTGATTGCCAATATCTTCCGTATCTTCCAGAAGATACTTTAGCTTCATGCGCTCTTTTGTCATATCCTTGCCCTCCCCGGTGTAGTCAGCAATTTCACCAAGGAGGGCGTAACAGGCTTTACGTTGCCTGTCAGATAGTGGTCTGCTATCAATGGGCTGCACCAAGCACTTCTTGTACTGCCGCTTAGTCATTAACTCCCAATCGCGGTAGGGCACCCGAATAACCAGCTCTGCCGTTCGTTCATCGTAATCAACGATACGGCCTTGCAGCACCTCTGTTGGCGTTCTCATCCGGCGCTTTCATCCTGTTGTTCTGCATGTTTCATGCAATCGGAACACAGGCACCGCCCGAATTTTTTCCGGCTGTAGTCAGCCAGGAAATTAGGGCTGAGGAGTTGCCCTTTTTTGGAGAACGTGGCGATAATATCACTACCGCACTGTTCACATTTTGGCAGAGTGGTTTGTTCTGCCGGTTCCGGGTTGTTGTACTTCGTCCGGCCAGCTTGCCAGTAAACATCCGCCCCAACACCCAAAGCTTTTGCTGCTACACTGATAGCATCAGTAAGCGCCATTTTGAAGCACTCGTCGCTGGTGTACATGCCATTCTTTTCCTTGGTGACGAACATTGAGCCACCAGTTCCAGGAACTCCGGCGCTAATCTCGCCGGTGTCCTTAGCAACGTAGTACAGCATAATATCAACGAATGCAGCAATCTCGCCGTTGGCTCCAGGCTGTAACGTTTTGTTGGTGATCTCGTATCTCCAACCGATACCACAGGGGCCAAACTGTTCCGTCAACGCCTGAATGCGCCACATGGGATTGATGTCCGTCATACCCTTCAACCGGCCGCCGCCGATATGTTTCTGGGCGTTTCCTGGTACCTCGCGCAATGCGTTGTACAGTTCCATGTTGTCCATCATTTCACCCCCAGACTACGCCGCTCCACCAGTCGAACACCAGGCGGGTCCAGCGGGTGTTCCTCTTTCAGGTACCGCAACAGATTGGCCTTGTTGATCTCAGGCGATTTGTAGCGGACAAAATTGTCCTCCTGCCCATTCAAACAGGCCCAGTTGATAAGGGCGTCTTCGTCATCTACCTCAACTGCCTTGCTGTTGCGGAAGGACACCACACAGCGGGGCGTCTGGAACTTCTGCCCATCCAGAGCCTCATCAAGCACAGCTTCCAGCCGTGCAACCTTGTTCTCCGCCACCCGGCGGCGCTCGGTGAGGGCCTGGGCCTCTGCTTTCAGGCCGCGAACATCGTCTTTCAAATTCTTCACTAAGCAGGCGATGTTCTCGATCTTCTGATCCCGCTCCATTTGCAGGCTCATCAACTCATCGAGATTGTTGATCTCCCCGGTCTCCGGGTCGGTGCCGTGGGCGATAGCCGTCAGGATTGCAGCGTCGATCTCATACAGGGTCATTTGTCAGTCCTCCTTCGCGGATATACCCTTTCAGGGCGTCCAGCCGTTCCATCAGGTAGCGGTGCAGCACATACTCATGGTTGTTTTCTACCCAAGCAAAGAAATCATCAAAGTCGGCGGCTGTGAAAATCTTGATTTCGTCCATCGTCACCGGAATGTTGATTTCCATAGGAAACAGAGCGCTTCCGTTTTCCATTTGACAAATCCCGTCCTTTCTGGTATTCTATCCATAGTTTTTTCTTTCCTTTGCCGCTTGCAGGGTTTCGGCCCCTGTGGGCGGCATTTTCATTTCCCAAGCTTTTCAGCCCATTTCCGCACCCGGTAGACTGTGACGCCGTACTGCCGGGCCAGTTTAGCTTTTGACCACCCAGCCCGAAGCCGGACGGCAAAGTGGGGCGGAATAGGGAATTTTTCCCGTGGATTCCGCAAATACTTGCAGCCATTCGGCCTGCACGTCTCGCGTGGGCATTTCAGGCAAATTTCAACCATCTCCGGGTTTTCACCCTTGCGATATGGCCCGCGGCGTTCAGCACCACCCGTTTTGGCATCCTTCCACGGCCTCTGAGCGGGCACTGTGAACTCGTCTTTCATGGCGTTCACACCAACCGCAGCGGGATACCGGCGTTATGCAGGGCGGCGTTGATGTTCGCCTTGCGCCGGTTGCGGATACGCTTCCGCCGGGCTTCCCGCGCCTTGCGGACTTCCTCGTCACGCCGACGCTTGGCGTTCTTCTCCAGCGTGGGGCTGATAGCCCGTACCAGGGCCTCGATATCAGCCCATTCCCGCTCGGTGTTGCGGGTTTTGATTTGCTGTACAGTAGTCATTACTGTTCCCCTTTCATTCTGTTATTGTTTGCCTGCCAGATACAACGGCATCGTCTCCAATCCATGCCTCGCCCGTTATCGTGGCAAAACCGTAGACCTCGGCGTTTCCGCCAACCCAGGCACGCTCCTTGATTTTCGCCCGTTCGTATACCCAGGCGTTTTCGCAGACGATAGCATCATCGGAAACACGCGCATAATCAAACACGCACGCGCCGTCGTATATCCAGCACATTCCTGCATGGGACAAGTTCTCGGTGGACTGAACAAATCCCCCTTTGTCCCATTCCTTTACGTCCCCAAACGATACCGCAGCACGAATGCGATACAGCTTTTTATCGCCGATTCGTTTAACCTCATCGGTCAGCACATATTTCCTTCGCGTTTCCTACACCCGCCTTTCAACAGGCCATCCAACGGGCCAAGTTTATGATTGGTACTACATGGTACCGCTTCGCCCGTCCAACGGGCTTCATCGGGAAATCGCGGCTCTCCCGCAAGGTCTGGGGCTTACACCCTACCAGCCGGGCGGCTTCTGCCACCGTGATCGTCTCCCGCTCAGGAAACAGTTCCCGGAGACGGGTCAGATGGTCGTGAAATGTTGCTTTCTCCATCTTCTTTCCCCCTTTCCTTGTTAGTAGTCCAGGATGTAGGAACTCGTTTTCTGGTGAGCTGGAATAGCTTTCACCGTTCCGGTTCTCCCCGTCTCCTTCATCCAGCGCTTCCCGTACCAGATAGCCGTGCTTTCCTTGGGGTAGGTGTAACCGCTGGTGCAAGGCATCACCGCGCCTTTGCAGGCGTCAATGTCCTTTTGGTCCGGGGTAAACTCCCACTCGAAACTCTCTGCCATGGTATCACCTCCTTTCAGCTATCTTTCGTTTCCTCATCGGTGAACAGATACTCAAGGCGGAGGCTAGGGAAAAATGTATCCCTGATTTTGAAAGCGTCTCCGATGCTAAAGGCATTGGTCCCGGCAATCTTATTGTCTACCGTCTTGGAACTGCAACCGATCAAATGCTGAATGTCAGCTCGACGCACGCCGTGGCGCTTCATCTCGCTTTTTAGATTCCAAAGCATTTACTCACCTCCGTTTTGTGTGCAATTGCGTTTACTATGGTCTTAGTATACGCGCAATTGCGTACAAAGTCAACCCCTTTTAGTAAAATTTTTGCGCAATTGCACCGATTTTTTACTTGACATTCCGGGTGTGGTATTGTACTATACAAGTACAGGAGGAAACCGAAAATGACTAAAGAGGAGCAGTTAAAAGCGATTATTTTGACCAAATACAAGAGTATTAACGCTTTCGCAGTTTCGCTGAATATATCGCCGTCTACTATAAATTCTGTTTTGCGGAGAGGTATAGATGGTGCAAGCATCCAGGTGATGTTGAAAGTGTTTGATGCCCTAGATTTGGACATAGAAAGCGCAAGAACGGATACACTAAAAGAAAAGAAAAAAGATCCTCCCGCCCCGCAATCTGCGAGACAGAAGGACCTTGTAACGAAGGAAGAAGTCGAGGCCGTGTTAGTCGGCCTGGGTATCACCAAGCCGGGTGAACACATCACCGACGCTGATCTGGACTTCCTCTCTAGTGTTGTCGTTCTGATTCAAGCATGGTTTAACAATAAGGGCAAGCAGGGCTAACACCCTGCGCGGCTCTTGGCACTGGTTGATGATTTCCGTCAATCGGTCGTTGTTTCCGTAGGTTGTAGTCATGTTATCCTCCCATTTTTCGCGGTGAGTAGGCGGTTGTATAACATCCGCAGCTCTCTGTCTGTCAGGCTGTTTATAATGGCCTGAATCTTCCCCAGCAACAGTAAGCGATCCATCCCTTTTCCTCCATTATACCCGATTGTGTTCTGGTGTAAACGTGGGGCGCGGGTTGGTTTGCGAAACCCCTTCCCCGCTCGTCCCTTTCCCAATTTTCCTTGGATTACCATAACATGGAAGGTGTGGAATATCCATTGCAAACTACGCAAGGGGCCTTTCAACATTTTGCATCCCCCTTGCAATGAACGGAGATGTAGAAACGTGGGTGATGATGGTGGAAAATTTGCCAAGACAGCAAAGGAGTTGAAGGAAGAAACAAGAGTAACACTAAGGGAGATTGCCGCTACATGTAACAGTTCCGAGAGTATGGTGAGCCGTTATATCAATGGGCAATCCGAACCGCCGCCGGACATTGCAGATGCAATCATGCACATGTTGAGGGCGGAGAAAGCGGTGCAGGACGAACGCGCCATGAGAAGTAATACCACCCTGGCCAAGTTAGAGGAATCACAGAACCACCTAGAGGAAGCTTATAAGCAGCGCATTGCAGGGCTGTTGAAGCACCTGGAATACGAACGAAAGCAGAAGCGTATATTTTCCGTTGCGCTTTTGGCTACCCTATTCGGGGCTATTGTGTTCCTGTTGATCGACATATTCAACGGCGGACTGGGTTGGGTGAGGTACTGAGTTCCCAATGCCGCCGGAGGGCGGCAATAAATATATTTGGAGGTAAAAATGAATAAAAGAGTCTTAGCAGGCCTGACCGGTACCCTGTTGATGCTGTCCTTGTGCGCCTGTGGGAGCAGTGGCAGCACGACGGATGCACCGGCAGCAGATTCCAAGCAGGCAACCCCGCCTAGTTTGGTGGGCGAATGGGAAGCCAAACTGTCCGATGAGGTGAGCCAGAAAGCCACCATCACCAATGATTCTATCACGGTCGACTGGGTGGTAGATGGTGATTCTATGTTGTACTGGGCTGGTACCTACACCGCACCCACCACGGCAGATGAACCTTATACCTGGGATTCCCAGAACGACACAGAGCAGACTAGCACCGCGCTCATGGCATCCCCGGACGAAACCAAGACATTCACCTACCAGGACGGCAAGATCACTTATGACGTGACTGTGGACGGTAGCACCGTTACCGCCACCCTAGAGAAAGTGGATGGTGCCCAATGAAAAAACGTATAGCCGCTATTCTGTTTGGCTCTGCCCTGGCCCTGACATTGTGCGCCTGCGGCGGTGGTGATGCTGGTACGACAACTGATACCAACGAAAACAACGCAGAGAATACCACCCAGGCCGCTGACACTGCCAAGGACAAAGAAACGCCCAAAGATACTGCAAGCATTTCCACTGATAGCTATGATTTCTCCATCAAGGGCGCTTCTCTCGCGAAAGACATAGAAGGAAACGATGCTATCATCGTTGATTGCACCTGGACGAACAACAGCGAAGAAACCACATCCGCGCTGGCAGCTTTGATGGGGCAGGCGTTCCAGGACGGCGTACAGTTAGAAAACGCTGCTGTCGAAGATCGGGATGGTGTTTATGACGGGGATGCACAATGGAAGGACATTCGCCCTGGAACCACCCAAGATTTTCAGCTTGCCTACGAATTACCCAACACAACATCTAAGGTAGAATTTGAATTGAGCGTTTTCCTTGGCGGCGCTGACAAAGCAACACAGGAATTTGATCCTGCACAATTAAGCTAAAAAGAGAAGCCGTCCGGGACCCTGAATTCCCAGACGGCTTTCTTGCACCTAGCCCCCACGGCTAGGAGAAAACTGCAACATTTTAACTTCTCCGCGTTGCATCGGTATCAGTATAGCAGGGACGCTGTACCAATGCAAGGGTGGAGCATGGACATATTGAACAAAAAGAAGGGAGCCGCCCAAAATTCGAGTGCAGGCGGCTCCCCCTATAAACCCGACTAGACAACGCTGCTACGCTGCCAGTCCCTGCTAGTGTAGCACACACAGGAGGAAAATTCAATGTACAAACGCGTAGACGGAAGGTGGCAGGAAAACTTGCCCATTGTTGTAAACGGCCAAAAGAAAACCAAATTTTTCTATGGCAGGACAAAACGGGAAGTGCTGGAAAAGATTAACCAGTACGAACAGGAACAGGAACAAGCCCGGACATTTGGCGCTATCGCCGAAGAATGGCAGGAGAACTACGTTGAAGGGCTGGAAATCAACACAAAGAAATCGTACTATGCCCCCATCCGCCGAGCTATCGAGGCTCTAGGCGATAGGCAGATAACCGAAATTGAACCCGTGGACATCAACGCATTTTTAATGCGCTATGTTGCCGAACAGCATCCAGCGCGGAAAACAGCTAGCACACAGCGTTCTGTTATCAACATGATTTGCAAGTACGCCGTGGCGCACGGATACACAAGGATCAACGCTTGTCGGGAGATAGAGATACCGGCAGGCCTACCAAAAAAGAAACGGCAGATAGCCAGCGACGATGATATAAAGCGAGTGATCCATTCGACAGAATGCACATTCGGGATGTTCGCATATTGGACGCTGTACACAGGATTGCGGCGTGGTGAACTACTCGCCCTGCGCTGGGAGGATGTGGATTTCAAAGAAAAATTGATTCACGTTACTAAATCCCGCGTGTCTGCCCTGGGCGTAAAAAAAATAAAGGCCCCCAAAACCGAGAACGGAATCCGCCCCTTACCCCTGTTGAAAGCCCTGGAAGATAAAATCATCACCCAGAAGAGCAAGGGATTGATTTTCCCGGACAAATACGGAAAGTTGATGACAGAGGGGGTTTTTGAAGGATGCTGGGCAAAATATAAGCGCGAATCCGGCGTAACCTGCACTCCGCATCCTATCCGCCACGCATACGCTACCCTGTTGTACGAAGAGGACATCAGAACAAAAGATGCACAAAAATTATTGGGACACGCCCAAGAATCCACTACCAAGGATATTTATACACACATCCGAGAGGTACATTCCAGGAAGGTGAACAAAAAACTACTAGGGGCAAATTATGAGTTTGAAACCCCAGAAAAGGAATGATAGTCAAATTTTAGTCAATGGCGTAAAAAACCTTTGATTTTCAACGAAAAAGTGATAGTTCAAATCCCTCCTTCTCCGCCAAACAGAAAACCGTTGAGGATCGAGGAAAACCTTGATTCTCAACGGTTTTTTGTTATCTTTAGTGTAATTCGAGGACTTCTGAGATATCTAGAAACACACCTAGAATATAGTCAAATTTTTGTCAAATAAATACAGAGAGCTTATCCTTTTCCCAATGCTACGCTCTTTTCGTAGGCAGCAATCACAGCGTCCATCATCGCTGCCCGGACAGAACGTTGTTCCAAAGTACGTACCCCCTGAATGGTACTGCCACCTGGACTACACACCTCATTTTTTAGCTGCTCTGGATGCTTTCCTGTCTCCATAACCATCTGAGCAGAACCAAGCAAGGTTTGCGCTGCCAGTTGAAGGGCATCTGCCCTGGGCAAACCGCAGGCCACGCCGCCATCTGCCATAGCATCTATCAGCAAGTATGCAAAGGCTGGGCCGCAACCGGAAATCGCGGTCCCTGCATCAATGAATGACTCTGAAAGATGGACCAGACGGCCGGACTGGGCCAGCAGTTCCAAGAATGCCGTCTCATCCTCTGGCTGGACACCGTTTCCGCAGTCGTACAAGATTACCCCCTGGCCCACTGAGACCGGTGTATTTGGCATGATGCGGATAACAGGGCAGGTCCCTCCCGCCATTTCTTCTAATTGGGAAATGGTTAGGCCAGCAGCCATAGAGACAAGAATAGGTTTCGTTTCCCGCGCAGCTAAGACAGGTTGAAGCTCTTGTAAAACATCAGACATCAAATGGGGCTTTACACCCAAGAACAGGAATCGGCTCTTTTCTGCCGTCTCCGTGTTGCTGCCCCAAGAAAAGGAAAGTTGCTCCGCCAGTTTTTGGGCACGCTGTGGCGTCCGATTCGCTAAAATTCCGTTGTGGGTCACTTGGCTGACAGCGCAGGCTACTGCACTGCCCATATTGCCACAGCCGATCAGGCCAAAGGTATAGTTCATAAAAACCTCCTAAAATGGTAGACAGTTGGAAGGGATCGATTTGATTTTACCACAGTACAAAACCATAAACAAGGGAAGTCAAGACATATAGAGGCAAAAAATCCCGTCAGAATGGAAAAAGCAGCAAGGGAAAGAGGAAGCCCTTTTGTCTCTCCCACCAAGGTTTGTGAAACCAAGAAGAATGACTCTTGCGTCTACGGAAAAGGTGGGGTAAAATTTAAAGGTACAGACAAAGGAGGCTTACCAAAGATGGATCAAAAAACCTTGCAAGAGATCACTCTGATTGACCGTACCGGAACCAACAGCACCAAGTGGGATGATCTCCGCGCCTCCTTTGGCGAGGATGGCTTGTTACCCGTTTGGGTCGCAGACATGGACTTCAAAACGCCACTGTGTGTGCGCCAAGCCCTTCACGAAGCAGTAGACCAGGGGGCGTTTGGCTATTATAAAATTCCGGAAACTTATCATCAGAGCATTTTAACCTGGGAGGAAACACGGCACGATGCCCACTGGAAGGAGTCTTGGCTTAGAACAACGTCTGGTGTAGTTACAGGATTGTTTCATGTACTTTCTGCAATTACACAACCTGGAGATGCTGTTTTAGTCCAGACACCAGTGTACTATCCCTTTTATCGCGTCATCGGTCATACCGGTCGTCGAGCCGTGTATAGTCCACTACGCGAAGAGAATGGTGTGTATACGCCTAATTTGGAAGATCTGGAACAGAAAATCACAAGGGAACATGTAAAAGTATTTTTGCTCTGCTCCCCACATAATCCGGTTGGTCGTGTCTGGACAGAAGATGAACTGCGTGCTATGTTGAGCATCTGTCGCCGTCATGAGGTACAGGTCATCTCGGATGAGATTCACCATGATATTCTCATGCCAGGTCATCGCCATATCCCTGCCGTTAGCTTGTGGTCTGGACCAAATCCACCGATCACTTTCTTTTCTGCCAGCAAAACATTTAACTTAGCCGGCATGAAAAACTCGATCCTGGCGATCCCACAGAAGGAGACACGCACAAAATTTGATGCTTTTGAGCGCTCTCTTGGTACGAGCTCTAGCAGCACCTTGGATTACGTAGCAGTGACGGCCGCATTTACCAGTGGGGCTGATTGGTTGGACGGTGTATTGGCAGAGATTTTTGCCAACTACCAAAGTGTAAAGACGATTCTTTCTGATTTCCCTCAAGTAACGATTTCTCCTCTGGAAGGTACCTACCTTCTGTGGATCGATTTGGGAAAAGTCGTTCGTCGGGAAAACTTGCATCACTTCGTTCAATCAGACTGTGGCTTGGCACCGGACTATGGTCATTGGTTTTTCCCTGAGGGAGTGCGGGATGATACACATATCCGTCTAAATTTGGCAGCTCCCCAAGCTACAATCAAAAAAGCCGCACAGCAACTGGCTGATGGTATTCGCAAAAAATTGGCCGAAGCCTAATCAACATGTTATCCCTATCCCGGTAGGATAGACACCGGAAAAAATATGCATATCAAAAGAAAGGAAGCTCACAGCATGGAATTTCTACACACTGACAAAGCGCCGGCTGCGATTGGCCCCTATTCTCAGGCCGTCGAAACCAATGGGTTCGTCTTCACCTCTGGCCAGCTGGGAATCATCCCCGATACGGGTGCCCTGGCCCACAGCATGGCCGCTCAGACTGTTCAGGCACTGGAAAATGTCGTCTCTGTCTTGAAGTCTGCCGACCTGGCACTGACTAACGTGGTAAAGACCACCTGTTTCCTGAAAAACATGGAGGATTTCTCTCTGTTCAATGAGATCTATTCTCAGTATTTCAAAGACCATAAGCCTGCTCGCTCCTGCTTCGCAGTGGCTCAGCTGCCTAAGGATGCTTTGGTCGAGATCGAGGTTATTGCTACTCGATAATGCTCCCACAGCCCTTTTGAAAACATGTGAAGAACGGTATGGCAAAAATGTCCATACCGTTCTTTTTCCAATAGTTTGCAATCAGTTTTATTGAAGAGAAGAAAGGAGCTCTCCTTTGATCGAAGATTATATTACCTCTCGTTTAGAGCCACAGATTCTTTATTATGAAAAACGCAGTGCCCTATTTCGTCGAGAACACAATGTGCTGTCGATTCTCACGCTGTTTCTTATGGCGTCTCTCCCATTTCTCACGCTTTTGCTGGAACTTTCCTCTGGTGTTCGGTTCGCTATTGCAGCAGTGGGAATCGCTGCATCCATACTATCTGCGATTCTTTATTTCCACAACGCAAGAGAGCTATGGAAATCGTACCAGGAGACAGCACAAGCTTTATATGCTGAAAAAGAAAAATATCTTTATAGCGCAGGTGCTTATCACACTTTCGATTCACAAGCAGAAAAGGATGCACGTTTTGTAGAGACTTGCGAAGCAATTATCAGCAGAATAGAGCAATAAATCGTCAGGATCAAGCAGCTCCGGTAGGTTTTGGTATGGCGTAATCTGCATACTAAGTACAACCATTTTTGACGGAAGCCAGCAACGAAATTTCATAATCTTAAAAATTCCTGGATGAAAAACTTGTTTTTTGGCAAAGTCGACAGAGTTTTACAAATCTCAGAGAATTGGTTGACAAATGGCCTGGTCAGTTCTATAATACGCCCATAAAGGCAAAGGCGTCTTTTCAGTAATTTCTGAAGAGGCGCCTCTGCCTTTATTTTTAGTTTTACGTGAAAAGAAAGGGTGTTTTACCATGGCAACTGTACCAGAATATTTTGGAAGTTTGGTCTTCGATGACAGAGTAATGAAAGCCAATCTGCCCGCAAAGGTCTACGCTTCCCTGCGCAAGACCATCGACGAAGGCAAGACGTTGGATCTCAGCGTGGCCAACGCAGTGGCATCCGCCATGAAGGACTGGGCAGTGGCCAATGGCGCGACCCATTTTACGCATTGGTTCCAGCCCCTGACCGGTGTCACAGCTGAGAAACACGACAGCTTTATCGCACCTTCCCCTGACGGAGGGGTCATCATGGAGTTCTCTGGAAAGGAACTTATCCGCGGTGAACCGGATGCCTCTTCTTTCCCCTCCGGCGGCTTGCGGGCAACATTTGAGGCCAGAGGCTACACCGCTTGGGACCCCACATCCTATGCCTTTATCAAGGAAAAGAGCCTGTGTATTCCCACTGCATTCTGCTCCTACGGTGGTGAAGCATTGGATAAGAAAGCTCCCCTGCTGCGGTCTATGGAAGCCCTGAACAAACAGGCGCTGCGTATTCTGCGGCTGTTCGGTAACACCAAAGCTAAGTATGTCCACACCTCTGTGGGGCCTGAGCAAGAGTACTTCTTGGTAGACGCCAAGATGTATGCGCAGCGCCGGGATTTGCGTTTCACTGGCCGTACCCTGTTTGGAGCCAAGCCTCCCAAAGGACAGGAGATGGACGACCATTACTTCGGCTCGATCAAGCCTCGTGTTGCCGCCTATATGGCTGATTTGAACGAGCATCTCTGGAAGCTTGGTATTTTAGCAAAAACGCAGCACAACGAAGTTGCACCTGCACAGCATGAGCTGGCCCCCATTTACACGACCACCAATGTAGCCGCCGACCACAACCAGCTGACCATGGAGATCATGCAGAAAGTTGCTCTGAAACACGGCTTAGTGTGTCTGCTCCATGAAAAACCCTTCGTAGGAGTCAATGGCAGCGGCAAACATAACAACTGGTCTTTGGCAACTGACACCAATGTAAATCTACTCTCTCCCGGTGAGACGCCCTATGAAAACGCACAATTCCTTCTGTTCCTCTGTGCTGTCATTCAAGCAGTCGATGATTACCAGGATCTGCTGCGAATTGCGGTAGCATCTGCCGGAAACGACCATCGTTTGGGTGCCAATGAAGCACCACCTGCTGTGGTTTCCATCTTCCTGGGTGATGAACTGAACGCTGTTCTGGAAGCACTAGAAACTGATACACCCTATGAGGGGATCGAAAAAATTCAGATGAAACTCGGCGTTGATGTCTTACCCAAATTCAGCCGGGACACGACCGATCGGAACCGCACCTCCCCCTTTGCCTTTACAGGCAATAAATTTGAGTTCCGTATGGTTGGTTCCTCGGACAGTATTTCTTGCACCAACATTATGTTGAACAGTGCTGTTGCAGAAAGCTTGAAAGTTTATGCAGACAAGCTGGAATCCAGCAAAAATTTCGACGTCACGCTTCACGACCTGCTCCAGACAACGATTCGGGAACACAAGCGTATCATCTTCAATGGCAACGGTTATGATGATGCCTGGATCCAGGAAGCAACAGAAAAAAGAGGTCTGTTGAACTATCGCACTACGCCTGACTGCCTGCCTCATCTGCTGGATGAGAAAAACGTAAAGATGCTAACGGGACAAGGTGTCTTTACAGAGGCAGAATTGAAGTCTCGGCTTGAGATCTCTTTGGAGAACTACTGCAAAACGATCGTCATCGAAGCCAACACCATGGTCAGCATGGCTAGAACGGAAATCGCTCCCGCCATGGAAGCTTATCTCACGGAGATTGCAAAGGCAGCGATGACCAAAAAAGAACTAGACCCTACGTTGCCTCGTACTTATGAAACGGAACTGATCCAAAAGCTCTCTACTCTTACTGTGCAGATCGCCGCACGCACAGACGAATTGGAGCAGGCTGTTTTGGACCTGGAGCAGGCTGAGTCCATGGAACAGGAAGCCTATGCTATCCGCGACAGCATCCTGCCCAAAATGTGCCAGCTGCGTCTTCCCTGTGATGAAGCGGAAACTCTGACGGCTAGAAAGTACTGGCCCTTCCCCACCTATGGCGATTTGCTGTTTGGTGTAAACTAACCATTTATTTTCCCCCTTCCACAGAAAGTGGAAGGGGGACAGAAATTTTTAACCTTTGAGCAAATGGAGGTATTCACGATGTGTTCGATTATGGGATATTGCGGCCCGGATTTTGACCTGGCCATGTTTGAAGAAGGTTTCTCCCGTACAAAATCTCGAGGCCCAGATGACAGCCGGATCATCAATACAGGGGATGGCCTTCTGGGATTTCATCGACTGGCGATCATGGGACTGACACCTCTTGGAATGCAGCCTTTTCATTTGGATGGCAGCTATGTGGTGTGCAACGGTGAAATTTATGGCTTTGAGCAGCTGAAAAAAGAGCTGGAACCAAAGTATACTTTTCAAAGCGATTCCGACTGTGAGATCTTGCTTCCTCTTTATAAAGAGTACGGCGTAGACATGTTCGCAAAGTTGGACGCTGAGTTTGCCTGTATTATATACGACGGCGAAGCAAAGGAGTACATCGCCGCCAGGGACCCCATTGGCATCCGCCCGCTGTATTACGGATACGACTCCAATGGGGTCATCTTATTTGCCAGCGAAGCAAAGAACCTAGTTGGTCTGACCGATCAGATTTTCCCCTTCCCTCCCGGTCACTACTACAAAGGCGGACAGTTCATCTGCTACCGGGATATTGCCAAGGTCAATCAGATCTGTCATGATGACCTAGAAACAGTATGCCATAAGATCCATGACAAGTTGGTGGCCGGTGTAGAGAAGCGTCTGGTGGCAGACGCTAAAGTGGGTTTCCTGCTCTCCGGTGGTTTAGACTCTTCCTTGGTCTGTGCCATCGCTGCCAAAAAAAGCAAAGAGCCGATCCGCACCTTTGCCATCGGTATGAGCGAAGATGCCATTGACTTGAAATATGCCAAGCAAGTCGCAGAGTATATCGGCAGTGATCACGCGGAAGTCATCATCACCAAAGAAGATGTTCTTGAGGCTCTGGAAACCGTTGTCCAGCTGCTGGGCACATTTGATATCACGACCATCCGAGCCAGCATGGGCATGTATCTGCTGTGCAAAGCCATCCATGAGACAACGGATATCCGCGTACTGTTAACCGGAGAAATTTCGGATGAGCTGTTTGGCTATAAATACACGGATTTTGCACCGGATGCCGCCGCCTTCCAGGCGGAAGCCGTGAAACGTATCCGAGAGCTACACATGTACGATGTCCTGCGGGCCGACCGCTGTATTTCTGTCAACTCACTGGAAGCACGGGTCCCCTTCGGTGATCTGGACTTCGTACAATATGTGATGTCTGTAGATCCAGAGATGAAGCTGAACAAGTACAACAAGGGCAAGTACCTCCTGCGCCATGCGTTTGAAGACGGTGATTACCTGCCCCATGAGATCCTGTGGCGGGAAAAAGCCGCGTTCTCCGATGCAGTCGGTCACTCCATGGTAGACTACTTGAAAGAATATGCCGAAGGGTGTTATACTGAAGAGGAATTCGAGGCAAAGCGTCAGAAATACACCCACGCACAACCCTTCACAAAAGAGTCTCTTTTGTATCGGGAGCTATTTGAAAAATACTATCCCGGCCAAGGGGCCATGATTGTGGATTTCTGGATGCCCAACAAAACATGGGAAGGTTGTGACGTGGACGATCCTTCTGCCCGTGTATTGTCCAACTATGGGGAGAGTGGCGTATGAGAACAAAGTATATTTTTGTGACCGGCGGCGTTGTTTCTGGCTTAGGCAAAGGTATTGCTGCAGCCTCTTTGGGCCGCCTTCTGAAGCAAAGAGGGCTTCACGTCAGGGTCCAAAAGCTAGACCCCTACTTGAATGTCGATCCTGGTACCATGAGTCCCTATCAGCACGGAGAAGTGTTTGTCACTGATGACGGCGCTGAAACAGACCTAGACCTGGGCCACTATGAACGCTTTATTGACGAAAACCTGACCTTCAACTCTTCTGTCTCCTCTGGCAAAGTGTACTGGAACGTCCTGAATCGAGAGCGGGCAGGCGACTACCTTGGGGCGACTGTTCAAATCATTCCACACATCACCAATGAGATCAAACGCAACATCTATTCCCTAGAAGGGCCTGACACAGATGTCGCAATCGTAGAGATCGGAGGTACTGTGGGTGATATTGAGTCTCAGCCCTTCCTAGAGGCCATTCGGCAAGTGGCGGCGGAGCGTGGTCGGCAAAACGTCATGTTTGTTCATGTTTCTCTCATTGTGACCATTCCTGGCTCTGGAGAGCTGAAAAGCAAACCGACCCAGCACTCTGCAAAAGAACTGCTTAGCTTAGGGATTCAGCCAGATGTCATTCTCTGCCGCAGTGACGATTCGATCCCTCAGGACATTTTGGATAAAATCTCCTTATTCTGCAATATCCCCAGTGACCATGCGATCCCGAACTTGACAGCAGATCTACTCTATGAGGTTCCGCTGATGCTGGAGCGGGAAGGATTGGCCGACGTTGTTGTTCGTCGGTTGGGCTTGATTTGTCATGCCCCGGATTTGACAGAATGGGCAACGATGGTCCATCGAGCAAAGCATGTCCACGGTGAAGTCACGATTGCTCTAGTGGGCAAATATGTAGCGCTTCATGATGCTTATCTTTCCGTTGTAGAAGCGCTGACCCACGGTGGGATCGAAAATGATGTGAAAGTAGAAATTCGCTGGATCAACTCCGAAGACGTTACAGACGAGAATTCTGCCCAGCTCTTAGCCGGGGTCCATGGAATTTTAGTCCCCGGTGGTTTTGGAGATCGAGGGATCGAGGGAAAGATCTCCGCCATTCGTTATGCCAGAGAAAATAAGATCCCTTTCCTGGGGATCTGTCTTGGAATGCAGATGGCTGTGGTCGAGTTTGCCCGCCATGTCTGCGGTTTGACGGGAGCACATTCCTCTGAGCTAGACCCGAAGACCCCCTACCCTGTGATCGACCTGATGCCAGAGCAAGTCGGTATCACAGCCAAAGGCGGGACCATGCGGCTGGGTAGCTATCCCTGTCGCTTAAAAGAAGGGACTATGGCAGCCTCTATTTATGGGACATTGGATATTCAAGAGCGTCATCGCCACCGTTATGAGTTTAATAATGACTATCGGGATACACTCACCCAAGCAGGTCTTGTTTTATCCGGTTTGTCTCCCGATGGACATCTGGTGGAAATGATCGAACTGCCAAGTCACCCTTGGTTTGTGGCAGGGCAGTTCCATCCAGAGTTGAAAAGCCGCCCCAACCGGGCCCATCCCCTCTTCCGCGGTTTTATCCAAGCAGCAAAGCAAGCCCAGGCAGCAGAAGGAGAACAGGCATGAGTATCCATGAAGAATGTGGTGTTTTTGGTGTCATTAGTCCGCAGGTAACAGACGTAGCTCGTTTGGCCTACTATGGCTTGTATGCTCTGCAGCACCGCGGGCAGGAAAGTTGCGGTATTGTCGTGAACGATGATGGTCTTTTCGCTTCTCATAAGGATTTAGGCCTCGTCAGCGAGGTGTTTCACGCAGAGGCTTTGGATCGGCTTCCCCAAGGAACTATGGCTGTTGGCCATACCCGGTATGGCACCACTGGGGGCACCAACCGAAGTAACTGTCAGCCTATTGAAGTAAATCATCAAAAAGGCCACATGGCCATTGCACACAACGGCAATCTGAGCAATGCTGCTCAGCTGCGGGATGAGCTGGAACTTTCCGGTGCTATTTTCCATACTACCAGCGATACGGAAACAATTGCTTATATCGTCACCAAAGAGCGCTTGACAGCTCCTTCCATTGAGGATGCACTCAGCGCTGCCATGAATAAGCTAGATGGGGCATACTCTTTGGTGTTGATGTCTCCACAAAAGCTCATTTGTGCCAGAGATCCCTATGGATTCCGCCCTCTTTGTTATGGAAAAACGCCGGATGGAATGTATGTCGCCGCCTCAGAAAGCTGCGCCTTGACCGCCATCGGCGCAGACTTTATTCGAGATGTCGAGCCTGGTGAAATTCTCGTTTTCAGTAAAAATGGGATCACCTCTCGGCGGGAACACTGCGGAAAAAAGCCTCATCATCGATGTATTTTTGAATACATCTACTTCTCTCGTCCGGATTCCATCGTCGATGGCATTTCTGTTCATGCAGCTCGCCTAAAAACAGGCCATATTCTGGCAGCAGAGCATCCCGTCGATGCTGACATTGTGATCGGTGCACCGGACTCCGGTTTGGATGCTGCGCTGGGGTTCAGTCAAGCCTCTGGGATCCCTTATGGGATCGGTTTGATCAAGAATAAATACATTGGCCGCACATTCATCTCTCCCGGACAAAATCAGAGAATGAATCAGGTCCGTATCAAACTCAGCGCCGTCCGCGCCAGCGTAGAAGGCAAGTGTGTGGTTTTGGTTGATGATTCTATCGTTCGCGGAACCACTAGCGGCCGTATCGTGAATCTACTCCGAGAAGCCGGTGCGAAAGAAGTTCACATGCGTGTGGCAGCTCCGCCGTTCTTAAACCCCTGCTACTATGGTACAGACATTGACAGCCAAGAGAATCTGATTGCCTGTCACCATACCGTCGAGGAAATTGCACAGATCATAGGTGCTGATTCTCTTGGCTACCTTCCTGTTGAACGATTAGGGGACCTCATTGACAGCCAGGAATATTGCAGTGCCTGTTTTGACGGACATTATCCGACTGACATCCCAACGGATACACGAAAGGACCGTTTTGAACGGAAACTATCTGAAAGCGGGAAATGATCTCATCAAATCATCCACCCAGATACCAGATAGAGCACCGTAGTACCTACCACAGGTAACACCAAAAGTGGCAAAGAAGTCCGAGCATAGTTTACTGCTTCGATTTGGGCCGCAGAGCAGGCCAAGGTCGCTTCTGCGCCGAAGAAACACAGATGGGAACCTGCTGCTGTAGCAGATATGATAGCTGCCGCAGTCAAGCCGACATCTGCACCGATCGCCTGCGCAATGGGAATGATAACAGGAAACGAAATCGCACAGATGCCCCAAAAGTTTCCCGCCGCTACAGCCAGAGCCGTTACCAATAAAAATACCGTTGCTGGCAGGAGCCAAGGAGCAATCGATGCTTTTGCTGCTCCGATCACATAATCCGGCATTCCCAAAAGGTTGTTGATGTCCCGTAGAATAAATGCGCTGGTCACGATGAACAGCACCCCGATCATATCTTGAAATCCAGACCGTACTTTATCTAAAAATTGTCCCGGAGTCATTTTACGCTGGGGAAGATACAACACGGCACAAAAAACCAAACAAGCCAGGGTCCCATATAAGATTTCGCCGGTAGCAATGGTGATGGCTGTGACCAGCACCACAGGAAGGAGAAAATTGGCGGCCCTGGCGTTTTTTTGCTCATGTTCCGTGCTATCTGCTTGTAGTTCACAGTTTTCTGTTCTCCGGTACGCTTGTTTCATCGGTCCAAAAACAGGGATGATCCCCAAACTAAACAGCAGCACACAAAGCAACGCCAGTAAAGGATAAAAGAGCAAGGGCAGCAACCCGACAAAGGTCCCGATCCCCTCTTCCGGGTTACAAACGCCTGTGGCGGCTAGCTGGCTGATCATAAAGACACCCCAGGTAGAGGTCGGCACGATGACACAAATGGAAGAAGCCGTTGCATTGCTCACATAGGCAAGCATCTCTCTGGGGATCCGGTACCGATCTGTTGCTCGCCGCATGGCATTTCCAACGGATAAGATGGACAGCCAATCATCTACAAAGACAACAATACCCAGAAGCCAAGTAGCAAACAAGGTGCGCTTTGCTCCCTTACATAATTTTTCGGCCAAATAGGTAAATCCTTGGATACCTCCGGATGCCTCAAACAGTGCAACCAAACTGCCGAAAAATCCGCATACCAGCACCAGCCAGATCCAAAGATCACTTCCCATTACGCCATACACAACATCGAGCCAAGGTTTTGCAAAACCGGCGCCATACAACATCACAGCACCAACCACCGTTCCTGCCAGCAAAGAAAGCGCTGTGCGTCGGGTGATCAAAACCAATATGATCACGACAGCTACGGGTAATAAACTCGCAAGACCATATCCGTCCATAGGGTCCCCCTCCTTCGTGTATCTTTTTTCACTATCATATAAGAAAATAGTAATAAACGTCAAGCGTTTTGTATAAAAACGTCCCATTTCCAGTTAAGTTTATCTGGAAATGGGACGTTTTCAATTTTTATAAACAAGAAGTTACCTTATCGTGTGCTCTTGTCGTAAGGGATACCCTCTGCCTTCGGCGCACGAGAGTTCTTCGACGTAAAGGCCAACACGATCAGTGTAATGAGATACGGCAGCATCCGGTAGAAGTGGGCGCTGATGCCCAGGTCGGCCAAGAGATAGACACCGTCCCCATTGATATCGATGCTGGAGTAACTAGCAGCCACACACTTGAACAGGCCAAATAGCAGGGAGGCTCCAGCAATATTCAAGGGTTTCCAGTTTCCGAAGATCATGACCGCTAAGGCCAAGAAACCGAAGCCGGCCACATCGCCGTTTGCCGTGCAGTTTGCCGTGGTCAGGGAGTAGACAAAGCCACCCATGCCTGCCAGCGCACCGGAAATGGTCGTGCCTGCGTAGCGCATTTTATAAACGTTGATCCCCAAAGAATCCGCTGCCTGCGGATTTTCGCCGCACGCCCGCAGACGCAAGCCGAAGCGCGTCTTATACAGCAGGATGGACAAAACGATGAAAAGCAGGATACAGATATACGTGGCCAGATAGGTCCGGTTGATAAATGTTTCGCCTAAAGGCCCCATACTCTCCATTCGGCCGTAACCAAACATGGTCTTTTTAATCATAAACCAGCTGGCGGAGTCGCCATCTGCCATCTGCAAGGTGTTCTGATTGGCGATCATGCGGATCAGGAAGAGAACCAGAGCCGGAGCCATCAGGTTCAGCGCTGTACCGCCGATGGTTTGGTCTGCCCGTAAGTTGATGGAGGCAAAGGAGAGCAGCAGGGAAAAAATGGCCCCCATCATCGCCGCAATGACCATCGCCATCAGCTCCAAGCCCTGTAAGGTCGCATAGTCCCCGGCAGCTTTAGCCGCAGCAAAAACTTCAGAGCCTTGCATGGTCCGCACGAATAGCACACCGATAAATGCACCAAAGATCATGATACCTTCCAAAGCCAGGTTGATGATACCGCTTCGCTCAGCAAATACACCGGCCAGCGCAACGATCATCAGGGGAACGGCATAGATCAAAGTTTGCTGAATCAGAAATGTCATGCCTCATCCCCTCCTTTCTCCGGTTCCACAGCTGGTCCGCTGTCTACCGGCGGCAGGTTGGTCTGCTTACTGTCTGGGGCAACGGGAGCGTTCTTCTTTTTCCGGCCGCTGATCAATGCCTTAATGACCAGAGAAAATGCACTCAGATACACAATCACGGCAATGATCACATCTGTAATATACTCGTTGTATGCTGTCAGGTTGGTCAGCTGCAGACCGGAAATATCCAGCATGGACATAAAACAGCCAGTAAAGATAACGCCAATGGGGTTGTTGGCCGCCAGCAGAGCAACTGGGATGCCATTAAAGCCTGTATCCGGCAGAGACTGATACGTAGACCAATAAAACTCCGTGTTTCCGGACAAATAATACAGAGACGCACCGGCAGCCGCCAAAGCACCGGCAATGGCCATTGACAGCACAATGTTTCGTTTATCTTGAATTCCCGCATAGCGAGCTGCATGACGGTTTGCACCACATGCCTTGAGCTGATAGCCCAAAGTCGTCTTGTTCATCAAAATAAACATAGCAACTGCAAACAAAATGGCAATGATGATCCCCATGTTTACCTGAGAGTTTGGGAAAATTTTATCCAGCCCCATCTTAGGGGTTGCAACACCGTTAAACGTAGTTTTGTAGATATAACCTGATTTGGTGTTCTCCACCATATTTTTGAAGTTACTAGCGTCAAACGCCCAAGTGACTAGGTTTGCAGCCAACCAGTTCGTCATAATACAGGCTAGAACTTCGTTGATGTTCAAAAATGCCTTCAACAGGCCGGGAATTGCGCCCCAGATCGCACCAGCTAAACAGCCACCCACAAAGGCAATGATCCAGATCAAGCCAGCGGGAACAGATTCTGAGGGAATACCAAGCGCCAGCATCAGCGTAGCCATAGTACCCATTAAATACTGTCCCGGAGCACCGATGTTGAACAGGCCAGTCTTGAATGCCACCGCCACAGAAAGGCCCGTCATAATGAGCGGCGTCGCGCGGAATAGCATATTGCCTAGGTTCGTTGGATTAAAGCCAAAGGTCAGCGTACCTGCCGCGGTTCGTCCCGTGCTGAATAAGCCACCGAAAATCAAACGGATGCCTTCCCACGCACTTGCCATAGAGAGGTCTTTGCTGGTGGCAGCCACGATCAGCACTATGACACAGCCGACCGCCATACCAATAAGAATAGAGAGGATGGAAGCTAGGATGGAGCGGGCGGAATCTGTTTTTCTCCATTTGGAAAGCCAGGTTCTCATATTGCATCTCCCCCTTCCTCATCTCGCTTTGCGCCGGACATGTACAAGCCCAGCTCTTGGATATTGGTTTGTTTGGGGTCTAGCTGGCCCACGATTTGTCCATCATAGAGGACTAGGATGCGGTCAGAAAGACTCATGACCTCATCCAACTCCAAGGAGACAAGAAGCACCGCTTTTCCCTTATCCCGCTCTGCAACCAGCTGCTTGTGGATATACTCAATGGCACCAACGTCCAGGCCGCGGGTCGGCTGGACGGCAATGATCAGAGGCTTGTCCCGGTCTAATTCACGGGCAATGATCGCCTTTTGCTGGTTGCCGCCGGACATGCTTCGTGCGATGGTCACTGGCCCTTGGCCGCTTCGGACATCGTATTGCTCAATAAGAACGTTGGCATATTCTCGAATGGCATCTTTTTTCAAAAATCCAGCTTTTTCAAAACGAGTCTCTCGGAAACGTTGAAGGACCATGTTCTGCTCCAAGGTAAAGTCCAGAACTAAACCGTGCTTGTGCCGATCCTCTGGAATATGACTCAAATGCTTGAGGCGCTTACGGATCGCACTGTGCGAAATCTCTTCCCCGCAAAGGTTGATCGAACCAGCAGAGCATTTTTCCAGGCCTGTCAAGCCAAAAATCAGCTCACTTTGACCATTCCCATCGATGCCTGCAATACAAACGATCTCCCCTGCACGGACCTGGAAGCTAATGTCTTGCACCGCATCTTTTTTATGTGTCTTAGACGGTACACGCAACCCTTTTACGTCTAGGACCACTTCTCCCGGCTGTGCCGGTTCTTTGGAAACCTGCAACTGGACTGGGCGACCTACCATCATGTTGGACAGCGCTTGCTTATCCGTGTCCTTTGTTTCTACAGTGCCAACATACTTTCCCTTTCGCAGCACGGTGACACGATCGGAGACCGCCATGATCTCGTTGAGCTTATGCGAGATAAAGAGGATAGACTTTCCTTCTGCGGTCAGGTTTTTCATAATCTGCATCAACTCATCAATTTCCTGTGGCGTAAGCACAGCGGTAGGCTCGTCGAAAATTAGGATCTCATTATCCCGGTAGAGCATTTTCAGAATCTCTACTCGCTGCTGCATACCGACTGTGATGTCCTCCACCTTGGCATCCAAGTCAACTCTCAGGCCATAGCGGTCTGAAAGCTCAGAAACCTTCTGCCGGGCCTTCTTCTTCTGCAGAAAACCAAGCTTAGTGTCCTCTGCACCTAGGATGATGTTGTCTAGAACAGAGAAGACATCGATCAACTTAAAATGTTGGTGGACCATACCGATCCCAAGCGCAGTTGCGTCGTTTGGGTCTCGAATCGTAACAGGGGTTCCGTTTTTACGGATCTCCCCTTCTTCCGGCTGGTACATGCCAAACAAGACAGACATGAGCGTCGATTTACCCGCACCGTTCTCACCCAGCAGGGCATGGATCTCTCCCTTTTTTAATTGAAGGGTGATGTCATCATTGGCTTTGATGCCTGGAAACTCCTTGGTGATGTGAAGCATTTCAATCACATACTGAGAGGCGTTCTCCATTCCGTCACCTACTTTCACTCTTTTCTGACCAACACATGGCCATAACACAAGACAGTATTATACTGACTTCTTCCAAAACTTGCAAGGTTCCTGCTTAAAAATGCATAGAGAAAATTCTATCCGTTAACTTTCCCACGAATCCAGTATTTGATGCTTGCCCTATGATTTTCTAATAGGTACCCTGCGGTAATTGGGTGCGTTCTCTTCTTCGGCGCAAGAAAAGAAAATCATTATACTTTTTTAATCATTCTTTAATATCTGCTTTATTCCGACAAAAGATTTCATTGCTATACTAAGGCCATCAAAGAAATGATCCCGAATTTCCGGGATAACTTATTGTAATAGGAGGAGATACCATGCGAGTTCTGATCTTGACTGGACGTTTCGGCATGGGACATATCGCCGCAGCGCAAGCTTTACAACAGGAAATTTTGCGAGAAGATCCTACCACTGACGTTACTGTGTTGGACATCATTGAAACCTGCCTGCCACAACTGCGCCACTTAATTTATGGCTGTTTTGACTTTACTGTGAACTATTGTTCCGGTGTTTATAATGTTCTCAACCGTGTTGCTGGCCGTTATCCCCGCGCTCCCATGCGGCGGTCGATGATCCAGAAGGTGACACAACTTCTAGCGGAACACCAATCTGATTTACTGATCTCTACCCTGCCCATGTGTTCCCAATACATTTCCGATTATAAGCAGGTCACCGGAGACCCAATTCCACTTTACACCTACATCACTGACTTGGACGCCCACAATGAATGGTTGGCTCCTGGCACAAACTGCTACTTCGTCGCCGCAGAATCGACCCGTCAGCAACTACTTCGTCTGGGAGTGCCTGGGGATTGCGTCGTTGTCAGCGGCATTCCCGTCCGAACGGCGTTTCAGCGCCGTCGCCACAAAACTTTGCGCAAACAGCGAGAAGTTTTGATCATGGGCGGTGGCCTTGGGCTCATTCCTCACGCAAAGTCTCTCTTTGATGCGTTACAGGCAGAGCCGGAGGTTCATGTAACCGTCATCACAGGTAAGAATGAAACAATGCGGCGGGAATTATCCGAAGAATACCCAGACTTTACGGTGCTTGGTTTTACTGACCAAGTGGCAGATCACATGCGGCGGGCGGATCTTCTACTCACCAAAGCCGGTGGCATGACAGCCTTTGAAGCCATCCACACAGGTACCCCACTTTGCCTGCTGGACCCCTTTTTGATGCAGGAGGAAGCCAATGCAGCGTATATAGAACGCGAGGGGTTCGGTATCGTTCTACGGGATAAGGAAACTGCCACCCAGCAGATGCTGGCACTGCTTCGTAACCGGGATATGCTCAACGACATGCGTCAGCGCATGGCAGTAACACTGCGGAGCTTGGATCAAATCTCTGCCCTGGACAAATTCTGGGAAAGAAGGCAAGCCGCATGTTGATCCCTTGGATCTTATTGGGTGCTGCCGTAGCGGCAGGAAGCTACGCCTACCTACCCTCTACTTGGTGCAAAGCGCGGCATTGGATGCAACGTGCAGATCGACTCCAGCCAAATGTACTTTATCTGACTTTTGATGATGGTCCCGACCCAGGAAGTACCCCCATTCTCTTAGACCTCTTAGCGAAATATCAGCTCCACGCTACTTTTTTTGTGGTGGCAAATTCAGCGCAAAAATATCCTGAGTTGATCCATCGCATGCAGGCGGAAGGTCATCATATTGGCTTTCACTCTAACGCACATCACAGTGCCTATCTAATGCCTCCTATAAAAACCAAACGAGACTTTCAGGAAGGACTTTCTGCGTTACGCTCTGCCGGAGTGTCGTCCAAACTGTTTCGTCCGCCTTGGGGCGTAGTGAATTGGGAATCACTGCGACAAATTCGTAAGAACAAACTACAGACTGTCCTTTGGGATATTATGGCTCAGGATTGGCAGGCCAATATATCTGCAGAAGAGATCGCCCGCCGTCTGGACGCAAGGACCTGGCCAGGTGCTGTGATCTGCCTCCATGACGGTCGCGGCGCACCTGGGGCAACTCTTAGGACGATCCAAGCGCTCCACATTCAGCTTCCGCGTTGGAGAGAGGCCGGTTTTATTTTTCTCACATTGGAGGAATGAGCTATGGAGAGGACCATCACTCGGCTTTCTTGGAAAAAAGGCCTTTTCTGCGCCTTTCTATTTGCAGGACTATTGGCTCTGACTGCTTTTTTATTTTTGAAAGACCAAGACCTAGGTCAATTACTTCGTGTCTTGCAGCAGGCTCACGTTCCCTGGTTGATCATCGGGGGCAGCTGCATGGTTTTCTTTTTTTGCTGTGAAGCTCTAAATATCCAACGAGGTCTCAGAATATTCGGCTCCCATGCGCCCTATCGGTCTTGTTTACGATATGCCATCACCGGTTTTTTCTTTAGTTCTGTAACTCCGTCTGCCTCTGGCGGACAGCCCATGCAATTGTACGATATGTGCCAAGACGGACATAGTCCAGCGCATGGAACACTGGCTTTGCTAACAGAATTTTTCTCATTTCAGCTGGCCGCTGTGGCAATTGCTCTGATCAGTTTTTCCCTCTATCAAAATGAAATCCTTTCCTTGCGTCATGAAGTGTGGCTTCTTTTTGTCGTTGGAACCGCTTTGAATATAGTGGTCGTTCTTTTACTAGCCGTCGCAGTCTTTTCACCGAAAATCTTACCATCGCTTTGGCGGTGGCTCATGAATTTGGCCCAGAAGCTGTTTCCCCATCGAGCAGAACAGTGGCGGTGCTGGGGTGAAGTACAACTCACAGAGCTACATCAGTGCGCAGCGCGTTATCGAAAAGAACGATCGACGCTGCTCAAGTGTTTCTGTACCTCGTTTGCTCAAGTAGCAGCCTATCACAGTATCCCCTACTGGATCGCCCTGTCTCTTGGGGTAACAGGGCAAACTCCATGGGAGATGATTGCGTTGCAATCGGTTCTATTTCTCTCTGTATCGTCTCTTCCGCTTCCAGGTGCAGTTGGGTTGTCAGAGGGTGGATTTCTGATTTTCTTTCGTGGCGTTTTTCCAGCAACTATGCTGTCTGCTGGAATGATGTTGAGCCGGGTGGTCAGCTTTTATTGCTTTCTGCTCTTAGCTGGCGTGTTTGTTGCCACTCATACAGTGTATTCATTCCGAACACCACTGCACAATAACTGATGTTGATAAGATTTATCAGCAGTTCGATGCCCTTATAGCGTCGTACCATTGTGTGTAGCTCGGACGTTATGGAGGTTGAAAAAACATGTATAGAATATCAGGAAGGACACAGTAGTTAAACTGATATGTCCTTCCTGTTTTCGTATTATTGCTCGGCACGGTACGCATCAAAGCCAGAAGAAGCGATCTGCTGGCCATCTGTAGTAATAAACAAGGCTTCTACTCCATCTAAGCTTTCTACAAAAGACATACCATCTTCCGGGCCCAGAAGGAGGCAAGTGGTAGACAATGCATCCCCCTGTGCGGAACTGTCCGAAAGGATCGTAGCGGAAGCAAGTCCTGTATCTGCTGGGAACCCGGTAAACGGGTCTAAGACGTGATGGTACCGCTTTCCCTCATAGATAAAATATCTCTCATCTATGCCAGACGTGACAATACTTTTTCCTGTTGCCTGAATCAGACCAGCCAAGGTTCCCTCTGCCTGGTTCGGGTCTTGGATACCAACAGTGAAGCTCGTATCTTCGGTTTTGCCGCCAATCAGGAGAATATTTCGACCCAAATCTAAAATGGCGTGCTCTACACCCTGTCCTTCCAGTAGGGCCTTTATCTGATCCGCAATATACCCTTTCGCAATTGCGCCGAGGTTGGCGATCATGCCCTCTCGGCTCAGATAAGCTTTCCCTTCTTCAATCAATAAATCGTCGCTGCTGATGAGAGGGAGGACTTCTTCCAATTCTTCCTGTGTAGGATAATGTCCTTGACCATCGTGAATATCCCAAAGGTCAATCAGTGGACCGGCGGTGACATCAAAATGGCCTTTCGACAGAGTGTAATACTCCTTGGCTAGGCGAAGAACTTCTTCTGTTTCCGGCGCGATAGCCACCCATTCTTTTCCAGCCGCTTTGGCCAGTTTATTCAAGTCGCTTCCCTCATGATCTACGTTGAGCAGATCCTCTAGACGGCTGATCTCCTCAAACGCTGTATCGATCGTTGTTTCGTCGGTCCAATCATATAAGGTGATCGTTACCACGGTATCCATAAGAAGTGTTGTTTTTTGAACGGTCTGCTGTTCTTTCGGGGTGCCACAGCCAGCAGTAGAAAGCAGCAGAAGTAAACTCAAACATAGCGCGATCAGTTTTCTCATGGTGGAATCTCCGTTCACAAAAATTCAGTGCATCCCATGATAACATATTCCTATCTTTGGTGCAAGCACAGAAAGACAGGCAAACTTTTCTTCCATCGTGCATAGAGTTTGAAACAGCAGGATACAGGGAGGTGGAGCATGAGGAAGCAATGTCTCACCCTGCTAGAAGGACTGATTTTATTTTTGATGGGTGCTTCGCTATTTCTCTACCCAACCCAAAGCGCCCAGGGTGCCAGAGTAGGGGTGAATTTATGCCTGGAACTGCTGATTCCTTCCCTGTTCCCTTTTTTTGTATTGTCTTCGCTCTTTATTGCCACCGGCTTTGTGCAGATCTGCTCGAAACCAACGGAGGGCATGATGCGTCGGGTATTCGGTGTAAGTGGCCCAGGTGCCGCCGCTTTTTGTCTTGGTTTGATCGGCGGTTACCCCGCTGGGGCCAGGGCAGTTGCGCAGCTGGTGGAGCAAAGCGTTTGTTCACAAAAGGAAGCTAAGCGATTATCTCTGTTTTGTAATAACTGCGGTCCAGCTTTTTTCCTCGGTGCTGTTGGAATCGGTGTATTTGGCCAGGAAAATGTGGGGTTTCTTCTCCTCGCCGCCAATCTAGCTTCCGCAGTGAGCATCGGTATTTTTGCCAATATCTTGTTAGGGAGCACAGAGAGATCTCCGCCACAGTCCTCTTCCGCAATCAAACAGACCTCGCTGATCAATGTTTTCCCGGATTGTATACGGAGTTCGTTTTCTGCAACGCTAAACGTATGTGCGTATGTGATCCTCTTTTCCGTCATTTCAGCTCTAGCTGACCATACGGGTCTACTTCCCGCTCTGGGAGCGTTCCTAGGCAATCTTCTTCCCTATACGGATAGTGCGTTACTAAGCCGTAGCCTTTGCATAGGACTCTTAGAAATTTCTACGGGCACCGCAGCACTCCAAGGAAGCACTTCCCTCTCCGTTTCCTTGCCTCTAGCTGCCTTTCTGCTGGGGTGGGGAGGGTTCTCTGTTCACTGTCAGTCGCTGCCTTTTTGGCGGCAAGCAGGCGTGCAGATGTTGCCCTATCTAACAGCAAAACTGTTACAAGGTGTCCTCTCCGCAGCTTTTACGGTACTTGGGATGCATATTCTTCCGCTTTCTCAGCCCACCATGATGTCCACAGAATATATCTGTCCATTTACTCTACCCAACTGGGAAATCATCGCATTGTGGGGACTTGCCGGTATTTATTTTTTTCTTCCCTCAAAAAAACAGTAGAAAGGATAGCAAAGACAAGGTATAATAAATAATATAATATAAGAGGGAGGTCATCCCCATGCTATTTACCAAAAAAATCGATCCAAGCTGTGCTTATTGCCAGCGAGGCAAACCCATTACATCGGAAAAGGTGCTATGTCCCAAAAAGGGCGTCGTCACCGCAGAAGCTTCCTGCGCTTCCTTTCGCTACGATCCGCTCAAACGGGTTCCGCCTCGCCCTATTCTTCCGGATTTCAGTAAGCTGAGGGACGAAGATTTCACTTTATGAAGAATACAAACTAGCCGCGTTTGCAAAAGCGTTCTGCAAACGCGGCTTTTCATCCGTTAATCTTCTGCGCGAATTGCCCATCGCATTTTTGTCGACTTTGCCCGCGGGTTCTGAAAACACTCTTGCGCAGAAGGGCGAACAACCTCTTTGGCTACCTCTCGATAGATACCTTGACGAGCCAAGGCCTGGAACGATTTTTTTACCAGACGATCTTCTCCGGAATGGAAGGTCAGCACAGCTACTTTCCCACCTGGCTTGAGAACAGAGGGCAATTTCTCTAAGAAACTATACAAAACCTCGAACTCGCTGTTCACATCAATCCGTAGGGCCTGGAAGGTCCTCTGGCAAGATTTTTTTACCACTTCTTTCCGCTCTCTCTGTGGCAAAAAGGAAAGCGCTTCTTCTACGGTATCGGCCAGTTGGCGGGTCGTTTCTATCGGCTGATGTTTTCTTCGTTTTTGAAAAATTGCTTTTGCAATTTCCTGCGCATACGGCTCGTCAGCATTTTCTACTAACATCGCTGCAATTTCTTCCCGATTCAACTCTCGTAAACGCTGAGACGCAGGTTCTCCGCTGGTAGGATCCAATCGCAGGTCTAACGGCCCATCCTGCTTAAAGGTAAAGCCACGCTCTGGGTTATCGATCTGCATAGAAGAGACCCCTAAGTCTGCCAGCACAAAATCAAATTGCACGCCCGGTGCAACTTCATCCAGCTGTGCAAAATTCATCCGCCGAATCGTCAAAATATCCGGCCCATAGCCGGCTTCCTCCAATCTGGATCGGGTCTTTTCCGACTCGATTGGGTCTACATCCGTGGCATATAAATGTCCCTGCCCTTGCAGCTTTTCTAGCATCTTTCGGCTGTGTCCTCCGTACCCCAGCGTAGCGTCCAAGCCGATCTGACCATGCTGGATATTCAGAAATTCTAAAATCTCATTCACACAAATCGGAATATGCATCCCGGCCGGTGTTTTTCCGCTCTGAATAATCTTCTCGACATCCTGCCGATATTTCTCTGGATTCAACTCTTTATATTTTTCTCGGTAAGAACGAGGATGGGTTCCCTTATAACGTACCCTGCGCTTGTGTTCTTTTTCTTGTTCCATAAAAACATTCTCCTTGCTAGCTTCTAATAGCTTGCCATACCTGCAAACTTCATTTCCTCTTATATCATAAACGTCTGACCGTTGAAGTAAATTTCATGCACTTTATCCCGATAAGGTATGCTACAGGGAAGCGCTTTTAAGCGTTTAACGATGGAAAACTCCTCCCAACTGTGCATAGGAAATACGGTTTTAATTTCTAAGTGTCTCATCCACCAATCAAAACCCCACCAGAAAGCATCCTCTTGCCGTGGATCCAGCACGAGAAACGCCACATCGATCGGGATTCCCTGGAGTTTCGCACATTCTGTTTTGAAGTCTTTCTCCATCGCTGTATTCCAAGCCTTGGGTTCTTCTTCCCAATGCCACCATTGCAGGTCTCCGGCGTGGAACAATGTTTTTCCCTCAGCTTCTACGAGAAAGGCAACCCCCGCATCCGTAGAGCGATAGGTCTTGATATGCAGGCCATCTAACGCAAGGGAAGAACGAGCTGGCATACGAAATACATGATCCTCCTGAATGCCAAGGTCAGCTTTTCGTTTGGCGGACAAGCGAATACAGGTGGCCAAGATATACCAGACATTGTCCATTCCAAATCGAGAAAAAATTTCCGGGGAATAGTGGTCTCCGTGGTGATGACTGGCAAAAACATAGAGCGGCTTGGTACGATCGATTTTCGGAAGATCACCACCATACCAATCAAACAACAAGCTGCACCGCTCCAACTCCACCAAGAAAGCACTGTGATAAATAAAGGTTACCTTCATAGTATATTCTCCTTACAGACAAGCTTTGGTAAAGCGTTGCAGTATCGTGCATACTTCGGCCCGTGTTGCCGTTCCAGAAGGATCTAAGCGTCCATCATCCCGTCCAGCCAAAATCCCCTGTCCCACTGCCCAGCGCACAGAATCATTTGCCCAGGAAGAGATAAGATTTTTGTCTTGAAAGCTTGCCGTGGATCCTGTTCCTGGATCCTGCTGGCCCAAGTAGGACAGCGCATAGTTGCGCAGCATAACAGCAAGTTGTTCTCTTGTAATGGGTGCAGCAGGCGCAAATTTATTTTCTCCGACGCCATTGACAACGCCAGCCCCCACCGCCCAGGTAACCGGAGTACTATACCACTGTCCAGCAGGCACATCTGTAAATGGGACATTCGCCGTCATAGAAGGACTGTCTGCCAGCCGATAAAGAATCGTCGCCAGCATTGCCCTGGTCACCGATGTTTTGGGGGCAAAAACATCCGCACTGACACCGCTGAGCAGACCGCGTTTGTAAGCATACGTGACATAACTATAGTACCAGTCCGCGCTGGATAGATCCGTAAACGGAGTCACAGAAGCGCCAGCCGTGTGGATCGAACTATTTCCCTCTACAGCAAGCTTTGCAGTGTCAGAAAACATCGTAACAACTGCGGTTGCCCCTTCCCCTACTAGGTAGCGGTGCCCAGGTATAAGCATTCCCTGAGAAGATGCCGTTCCTGTCGTCACATCTACTAGTTCTCCGTGAGAGACAGAGGCTGTGGCACTTCCAGCTGTCAGCAGAATCACAGAGCCTTGGTGAAGCGTAACAGTATCGTTACGATGTTGTGTTTTCATGGTCAAGCCAACGCCGCTTTCTGATGATCCTTGCGTCACTTTCTCGACCACTTTTTGATAGGAGACAGAAACAGAGGTCTCGACTTTACTGTCGATTTGTTGGAGCAGTGCAGGCTGAAAGGTTTCTTTTAGATACTCCAAAGAAATCAAAGGGTCTGATTGGCTTCCCCCGATCCCATAAGCCACACCAGCACCCAAAAGCAGAACCGCCGCAATTCCCCCCACCAACTTCTTTTTATTCATGTCGGTGCCCCCAATCCTTCCATGTTGTAGTGCCCAGTTTACTGCATTGCGGCAAAAAAGTCAATCGCGCTGGACTGGCTCAACGCATAGACTAAAGGGAAAGGAAGTGTTTCCTATGCTTCATTCTGGCATCTTGCTTACACGGGTCTTCACCAGCCGTGGGCAGCTTCCTGTGGAAAATGCTGCCGTCTCTGTTGTCTTGCATAGCGACAGCGATCGTCATACTCTGTTGAACATCCAAACCAGCGACCGCAGCGGCAACACACTGCCTACTACGATCGAAACCCCTGGGGTGCAAAACAGCCAGTTTCCCGGCCAAGAAGCTCCGTTTACCCTGTGCGACATCTGGGTCGAGCACAGCGGATACCAACCGCTTACGATTCAAAACGTACAGATATTCCCAGGTATCACCAGCATCCAAGACCTCCCCCTCCTCCCCATGACTGAAGCTGGAGAGTATTCCGTTGAGCAAGTAGAAATCACCCCCCAAGACCTATAAGAGAGAAGGTGCTTTATGCCAATTACTGTAACACCATACATCCCAACAAATATCACTGTACACTTAGGTCCGCCAGACAGCCCGGCAGAAAATGTAACCGTACCTTTTCGGGAGTATATTAAAAACGTAGCATCCAGCGAGGTCTACCCCACTTGGCACCCAGCCGCCTTGCGTGCAAATATTTTGGCGCAAGTCTCTTTTGCACTCAACCGAATCTACACAGAATTTTATCCCAGCCGTGGGTACGATTTCAACATCACTTCATCTACAGCGTATGACCAGAAATTTATCAATGGGCGCAATATTTTTGACAGTGTCAGTGAGCTGGTGGATGATCTGTTCAACAATTACCTCCGTCGACAAGGTTATGTGGAACCTTTAGCTGCCGGTTTTTGTAATGGAACAACGTCTACCTGCAATGGTCTGTCCCAATGGGGGAGTGAAAATCTGGCGCAGCAAGGGCAAAGCTCTGTCGAAATTGTACACCACTACTATGGCAGTGATGTTGAAATCGTTGTCGATGCACCGGAACAGGACATTCGCTACTCTTACCCAGGTACCCCTTTGCGGGAGGGCGATATTTCACCAGAGGTGCAAATAGCCCAGGTAATGCTCAACCGAATTGCAGTAGCTTATCCTGCGATTCCCCAGATCCAACCCATAAATGGCGTCTTTAGCAGCAACATGGCCAATTCTGTCCAGATTTTTCAGCGGATTTTCAATTTAACAGTGGACGGGGTCGTCGGCAAAGCCACCTGGTACACCATGGTTTCCCGTTACACTGGGGTCCTGCGTTTATCTGAGTTGGCCAGCCAGGGTCAGACCTTTTATAAGCTTGGGCTATCCTATCAAAATACCATTTCCTATGGGCAACAGGGAGAGAGCGTATCCCTCTTACAATACCTTCTGGCAATACTGGGGGAGTTTTATCTCTCCATTCCCAGTGTAACGATCGATGGTGTATTCGGCAGTGAAACGTATCGAGCGGTCAAAGCGCTTCAGCGGGACGCAGGGCTAGAAGAAACTGGCGTTGTAGATGAAGCCACATGGAATGTCCTATTAGACCGTTTTCTCTCCATTGATCGGACGGTCCTCAGTAACCCTGCTTTTTTCCCTTATGAAAGTTCTTCCGGAGAAGTAACGCCTGCTGTTTTGTACGATTATTTTTCACAAAACATGGGGCAATTCCCCGGTGTCTCCCTGGAGCTGGGCAGCAGCGACCGAGAAAGGAGTGCACCATGAAGCACTATATTCCAGCGTCCTTCTCTCAGGGACCGGTCACATCTTTACAATCCATGCTACGAGCCATCGCCTTCGTAGAGCAACAGTTTCCTGTCATTTCGGCAACAGGGCTGTTTGACGAGGATACACTGGAAGCAGTGCTTTGTTTTCAAAAGCAAAACTACCTGCCAGTCACGGGCATCGTGGATGAAGAAACTTGGGACAGCATCGCATCTGCGTTTATCAATGCCTATCGCCAGCTTCCACCAGTTTCAGTCCCGCCTTACACTTTGGATAACCGCTCCATTCATCCGGGTCAATCTTATCCCGCGCTGTACCCGATCCAAGGGATGCTCAACGGACTGTCCAGCGTGCTGGATGGAATCACAGCCGTTGCTTCTACCGGAAGCCTGGACCCAACCACAGAACAAAATCTGCGCCAGGTACAGCACAGCGCCGGTCTTCCGGAGAACGGGGTCCTCGACCGAGCGACTTGGGAAGCCTTAGTTCGTTTGTTCCGTACGTTTCTTCCTCAGCAGCCGGTGCGCTGCATTGATGCTTTTGATGGAAATCATCAATAAAAACTGGCCCTCTTGCGTCCTACAAAAAAATGAGGTAAAATAGCTATCGAAAGGGCGTTACGCTCCTTTTGTTTACACACAATAGAATAGGAGAATACCGTGCAAAACTATTATGAAAAAGAAGTTCTCATCACCTCTACTTACGCAGACCGCCGGTGTGAAGTGGGAATTTTTCAAGCAGGTATCCTGATTCAGGATGCCATGACGGAATTTTTTCACCAATATGATTGTGATGCCATTCAAATGTCTCGGACGCATCAAGCCGTGTGGGCGATTGCCCGTACCAAGATTTTCATGGATCAGGATATTCTGTGGATGGATCGAATCCGAATTAAGATCTTCCCGGTCAAAATCTCCAACGTCGCCATCCATTTAAATATCCTCTTTGAGAGTTTAGATGGACACCCACTTCTTCGAGCTCGGCAGGAACTGTGCGCCATTGATTCCGTGAACCATACCCTCCGCCGGATCGACACCACTCCCTTCCCTATGGATCTGCCTCCCATGGAACCGGTGCTTACCACACCTTGCCGCCGGATGAAGCTGAAGCTCGGACCAGAACACCAACTCTACACGCACACCGTCCGCACCATGGATACGGATATGAACCAACACATGAACAACACCAGCTACTTCCGCTTGATTTTAGATACACATCCCTCGTCCTTTTGGGACACTTGGAAGGTACAAGAATTTGACATTCATCATGTCAACGAGTCAGTGGAAGGGGAAGAACTTCAAATCTATTGCCAGGAGGAACCTGGCGCATTATCTGCACAGATCAAACGAGGAGAAACAACCCTCATCAAAGCTTTCTTACTTTTGACCCCAAGAGAATCAGCATGACTTTTTTCAGCAGCCCGGCAAAGCTTTGCCGGGCTATTTTCCTCAAAAAAAGAGGAAAGAAAAACCAGACTAGCAGTTGCAATCCTCAGAAAAATCCGCTACACTGAAAACAACACTTTTTGCCATGGGATATTTCCCACAAAAGGCAGATGGAATTATCCAAAATCTGGGAGGATGAAGTAATGAAACGATCCAGAAAGCTCCTTTCCCTGCTTTTGGCGGCCACCATGACAGTAAGCATGGCTGCAACCGCCAGCGCCGCCTTCTCTGATTTCACCGACGTGAAGGGACATTGGGCAGAGAAAACTCTGAACCAAGCCTACAGCGATGGCATTCTCAAAGGCTCCGGCTCTAAGACAATGTCCCCCAACAGCAGTGTTACCACCGCACAAGCGGTGACAATGCTTTGTCGGGTCTTGCATGTGACCGGACAAGGTGATACCTCTTCCCTACAGATTCCACAGGGCGCTTGGTATACCCAAGATGCAGCGAAGGCTGTCTACGCTGGCCTGCTGGACAATCGCGATGCCGGGCAATTGGACCAATCCATTTCCCGGAAGGACGCTTTTATTCTGTTTGACAAAGCGTTTCAAATCGCAGAGGCCCAGCCTGATTTGACCGTTCTGGATCAATTCCCAGATGCCGCTTCTCTAACTGGACAATCCCAGAGAGCTGCTGCCGCATTGGTAGAAGCTGGAATTGTTTCTGGCAGTGACGGAAAGTTACAAATTGACCGTCCCCTTACCAGAGCTGAGTTTGCTACGATCCTGTATCGTCTGGCAGACCAATATATTTCCGCCGCTGCTTTTACCGGACATACCGGTGCAGGTTCTGTCCTTTCCGGGGATGCAGATCTTTCCGGAGTACAAATGGGCACTATTTGGTTCGATCAATCCGCTTCTAATATTCGTCTGACGGATGTCACCGCAAAACAAGTGACCGTTCGATCTGACCAATTGACCTCTCTCGCTATTTCCGGCACCGGAGAAATCAGCCGCTTGGTTCTGGCCGCCCGCAGTGGGGATATTATGCTTGACCTTCCGGACAGCTGTCCAGTGAGCACCGTCTCCGTTGGTGACGGTAGCGGTACAATTTCTTTTTCCGGCACTACATCAGCAATGGAAATTACAGGACAACACCGCACTGTAAATGTCAACTGTTCGTTGGATACCCTAGTTATTTCCGGCAGTGATTGTTCTGTGACTGTAAAAAAAGGCTGCTCTATCAGAAACCTGACCGTACTGGGCACAGGAAACACTGTCACGTTGGATGGCACTACCAAAACCCTTCTGTTGGCAAACCGAGACAACACGGTAAATGGCAGCGGACGAGCTGGCGAAGTTCTCTTAAATACCAGATACTACACCCTTACAGTTTCTAAGGATAAGCTTACCAAGTGGGAAGGCTATGACATTTCCAACGTCGAAATCAATTTGGCTGCTCCGACCAACCTGGCCGCAGGGCAGACGTTACAGGCTACTGCACATCTCACAGTCCCGGAAGCAGACCGTGGGAAAGCTTGTACCGGCACCTGGTACTTAAACGGCGAAGCCATGCAGACACAGAGTATTGTTTTGGGAAAGGGCGATCCTGTCTCCAGCTTCGTTCCAAACTATACGCATAACATGCAATTGGATGCAACCGTCAAGTTCGTCCTATCCTATCAAAACAACGATGGTGACACCTTTACCCAGGAAGGCAGTTCTCCCGTTCATTTAGAAACCTTCTCTGACTTGGGTTTAGCAGACGCTGTGGTGCATGTGACCCTGCCGGATACTTTGACGGCAGGAGAGACGCTAAACGCAACAGCACAGGTAGAAACTCCTGAGGTCGGACAAGTTTGTAAGGGGACCTGGTATGTTGACGGCAAAGAAGTTTCTTCTGGTTCTCTGACGTTGGGTGGAAACGCCGCTTCCCTCTCCTATCGGTATGATTACTACTATGGGATGCCCGCTACTAGTACCGTCACGTATCGTCTAACTTATACCACACGGGATGGCCGTGCTCAGGAGGTGTCCGGTGAAGCCAAGCTGAACCTGGAAAACTTCCCTGACAATGGCATCGCCAGAGCTTCTGCCAGCCTGACAGCCCCCACTACTTTGGGTGCCGGAAAAACCTTGGACGTCACAGCTAAGATCAACTATCCTGAAGCCGGTAAAACTTGTACCGGAACGTGGTATGTAGATGGTGTAAAAGCCTCCACCCAAACGATCACTTTGGGCAAGGACACTCCAAAGCTATCTTACAAGTATAAGTATACTGAGAATATGAAACTATCCTCTGAGATCAAGTTTATTCTCTCCTATACTACAGCAGACGGCCGCGCTCAGAGTGTTACTGCCTCCAAAACCATTACGCTGAAGAATTATGATTACCTCTATTACCATGGAATTTCTTCGGAACAGGTTTTGAAGGCCGTAACCAGTGGCTATGCCGGAAACTATACGCTGGCTTGGGCGCAGTCCCATGATTACTCGAAAGAGGTCAAAACAGCCTGGGTCAACCTCAAAGGCTATTCAAGCAACACGAAATACCTGGTCTGGGTCAACTTGACTTACCAACGTGTGAACATCTTTGAGGGTTCTCAGGGTAACTGGAAGCTGATCCGTACCTGCTTATGCGGTGCCGGTAAGAGCTCTACACCGACCATTCGAGGCGTGTTCACCACTTCCTATAAGCAGACGGCCTGGAACTATGGCTCTTACTACTGCGGTCCCATCGTTCGTTTCAACGGCTCCTCTGGTTATGCTTTCCACTCCCGACTGGAGTACTGGCCCATGAACTCTGACCGCTATTACGACGCCCGCATCGGCTTCCCCATCAGCCACGGTTGCCTGCGGATGTATAACGACGACATTTGGTTTATGTATAACACCATTCCTAACGGCACTACCGTTGTGGTATATTGAGAATGACACTAAGATACCCCGTCTCGTAAAATGAGACGGGGTATCTTATATCTTATCATAAAGTTCAGGTTTTACTGCCCTTCGTGTCGCAGTACATGCAGCGATAGACGCCATGCTCCCGATCTGTCAGGCGGAAAATATGAGGCAACTCCTGCTCGATCGATGTGATACAGCGGGGATTTTTACAGCGGATGACGCCAGTGATCGTTTCCGGCAGATGGGGATGAATCTTCTCCATTCGTTCCCCGCCCCGAATGATATTGACGGTGATATGCGGGTCAATGTAACCAAGCATATCGTAGTTCAGATCGATGACCTCATTGATCTTTAAGATATCTTTCTTCCCGTACTTTCCACTGGAAGCGTTTTTGATAACGGCGACTTCGCACTCCAGCTTATCCAGCCCCAGGTCCCGATACAAATCCATGGCCCGGCCGGCAGGGATATGGTCGATGACAACGCCATCTACAATGGTACCAATGATCATCTCACTCCACCTCCAACAATTTCAAAATCAAGGCCATGCGGATGAATTTTCCGCACAAGACCTGACGGAAGTAGCACGCTCTAGGGTCATCGTCGATGGTCACAGAGATCTCATTGACACGAGGCAGGGGGTGCAAAATCGCTAAGTCCCACTTCGCAGTACGTAGCTTTTCCGGGGTAAGGATGTAGCTGTCCTTTAAGCGGACGTAGTCATCCTCGTTGAAAAAACGCTCTCTCTGCACGCGGGTCATGTAGAGGATATCCAACTGCGGCATTGCCTCCTCTAGAGAGGTTGTTTCAACATAGTCAATGCCGTTTTTCTCCAACAAATCGGTACGAACGCTCTCTGGGACCCGAAGCTCTTCTGGGGAGATCAGGACAAAGCGAACATTCTCATAGCGAGACATCGCACCGATCAGAGAGTGAACGGTACGGCCGAATTTCAGGTCGCCGCAACAGCCCACCACCAGAGAATCCAATCGGCCTTTTTCCCGTTTGATGGTCAGCAGGTCCGTCAAGGTTTGGGTTGGGTGGTGATGGCCGCCGTCTCCGGCGTTGATCACGGGAATCGTCGCCTTCATAGAGGCCACCAGCGGGGCGCCTTCCTTAGGGTGACGCATCGCGATAATATCCGCAAAACAGCTGACCGTGCGGGCGGTGTCGGCAACGCTCTCACCCTTTGTCGCAGAAGAACTCTGGGCCTCATGGAAACCAATGACCTGGCCACCCAATTCATACATAGCAGACTCAAAACTCAAGCGGGTTCGAGTGGATGGTTCGTAGAACAACGTCGCCAGCTTTTTATAGCGGCATTTCTCCCGGTAATTTTCCGGATTCTCGATGATGTCCTCCGCCTTCGCAATGAGTTCGTCGATCTCCTCCACAGAAAGGTCTGTAATGTCGATCAAATCTCGTTTCATAAACTGACCCCTTTCGTTTTACAGCGTGGTCTTTTGGCCACAGGTAACACAATTACTTCTGAATCCAACTCTCATCCGAGGGATTTTCCCGGAACTTGAGCAGTCTCTGCTGGTCCTCAGGTCGAATATATCCCTCCGCAGCAGCTACCTGAGCCACTGTATCCAGATCGGTCAGGCTCACGTTTTTGACATTGGCTTCCGCCAAACGATCCACGCTCTTCTTCATACCATAGGTGAAAATACTTGCGATCCCCAGCACCTCAGCGCCGGCCTGCCGCAGCACATCCACCACTTCCAACACACTACCGCCGGTGGAGATCAAATCTTCGATCACAACCACCTTCTGACCAGGTAGGAGCTTTCCTTCGATCTGGTTCTTTCGTCCATGATCCTTCGCGCCGGAACGAACATAGCCCATAGGCAGACCCATCAGATGCGCGGTGATGGCAGCGTGCGCGATACCGGCGGTACTGGTTCCCATAAGGGCCTCAACCTCCGGGTAGTTTTCCTTCACGATAGCAGCCAAACCACTTTCCACATCCAGGCGAACCTGATGATCAGACAGAGTCAGACGGTTGTCACAGTAAATAGGGCTCTTGATCCCGCTGGCCCAGGTAAAAGGCTCGTCCGGCCGCAGAAATACAGCCTGAATTTTTAATAAATCCTTTGCGATCTTCTCCTTCATAATAAGATCCTCCATCTCTAAGTCTATATTTTTAGCCGACAAATTCGGCAACACAACGCTCGTAAGCAGCTACAGGATCAGAAGCAGCTGTAATGGGACGGCCCACCACGATATAGTCAGAGCCAATCTCCTTGGCTTGAGCAGGCGTGGTCACACGCACCTGGTCACCCTTGTCCCCATCTGCAAACCGGATGCCAGGCGTCACAGTAAGAAACTGCTTTCCGCAAGTCTCATGGACCTTCCCAGCTTCCATGGGGGAGCAGACCACACCATCTAGACCAGCTTTTTCTGCGTTAGCAGCGTAATGCATGACCGTATCATCGATGGGCGCAGAGATGAGCAGCTCCTCCTGCATCCGTTCCTGGCTGGTCGAAGTAAGTTGGGTGACTGCGATGACCAGAGGGCGAGAACCATCTAGTCGGGTTACACCCTCCAGAGCAGCTTCCATCATGGCGCGGGTCCCGGCTGCATGGAGATTAACCATATCCACATCCAGGCGAGACAGAACAGACATAGACTTTTTTACCGTGTTAGGAATATCATGGAGCTTCAGATCCAGAAAGATCTGGTGTCCACGGGCTTTGATCTCCCGAACGATCTCCGGCCCTTCGGCATAGAAAAGCTCCATACCGACCTTCACATAGGGTTTCTTGCCAGAGAACTTGTCAAGAAAGGCCAGCGTTTCTTCCTTACTACTGAAATCACAAGCAATGATGACGTCTTTTCCCATCAGTGGGCACCTCCAATAATGTTGTTAATATCCTGTACGCCCAGCTCTTCTAGGAGCGCAGGCAGGGCCTGTATGATCTCCTGGCAGGCATACGGGTTGACCAGGTTGGCTGCACCCACCTGGACTGCTGTGGCACCTGCCAACATCATTTCTACTACGTCCTGTGCCGTCTGAATCCCGCCCATGCCGATGATCGGAATGTTGACCGCTTCATAGACCTGGTATACCATCCGCAGCGCTACCGGGAACACAGCGGGACCAGATAACCCGCCGGTGGTATTCGCCAGGATAGGCGCCCGTTTTTTGATGTCGATCCGCATCCCCATCAGGGTATTGATGAGGCTCAAGCCATCGGCTCCGCCTGCTTCGCAGGCTTTGGCAATGGAGACGATGTCTGTCACGTTGGGGGAGAGCTTCACATAGACCGGCTTCTTACAAACAGCTTTGACGGAACGAGTCACTTCATGGACCATATCCGGGTCCGTCCCAAAGCTCATGCCACCGTGGTGGACGTTGGGACAGCTGACGTTGACCTCGATAATGTCTGTATGTGGCGAAGCGTCTGCCTTGGCACAGCACTCCACAAATTCGTCCAGCGAAAAGCCGCTGATATTGGCCAGAATGGGCTTATGATACAGGGTACGAAGCTTGGGCAACTCCTCCCCGATCACTTTGTCAATTCCAGGATTTTGTAATCCGACGGCGTTGAGCATTCCCCCTGTCGTCTCTGCAATACGAGGCGCAGGGTTCCCGAAACGCGGTTCCCGCGTAGTTCCCTTTACGCTGATAGCACCCAGACAGTTGATGTCATACCACTGGGCAAATTCATAGCCGAAACCGAAGGTACCACTGGCAGGGATCACGGGATTCTCCAGCGAAACGCCGCTGAGGTTGACTGCTGTGTTTACCATATGATCTCCTCCCTTTCCAGCACGGGGCCTTCCCGGCAGATGCGCTTATTACCATATTTCGTCTGACATGTACAGCCCATACAAGCTCCGAACCCACAGCCCATTCGTTCCTCGAAGCTGAATTGACCAGACGTAAGTGCCTTACCATCAATGGCTTTCAGCATAGGAAGCGGACCGCAAGTGTAGATATAGGTATACTCCCCTGTCATGGCATCAGTGACAAACCCCTTGACGCCAAGAGAACCGTCTACTGTCGTCACCGTAACATCTACGCCAAGGTCTTTGAATTCTCTTAAGAAAAATTGCTCCGATGCCTGGTTGAACCCCAGGATCACTTGGGGGTGCTTCCCCTGTGCCAGCAGTGCCTTCGCCAAAGCATACATGGGCGGGATACCAGCACCACCGCCGATGAGCAGTGGCTTGTCTCCGGACTTAGCTAGGTCGTATCCGTTTCCCAAACCGGTTAGAATATCCAAAGCAACACCAGGAACCATGCGGCTCATCTGCTCCGTTCCCTGTCCCACGACTTTATATAGGATCGTTAACTCTCCTTCTTTCCAGTCACAAACGGAAATAGGACGACGGAGAAATTTCCCCTCCAGCGCAATGTTTACAAACTGACCAGGCGCAGTAATCGCAGAGGTGTCACCACGCAATACCATACGGTAGGTTTTTGGGGCCAGTTTCTCTTGATGAATGAGCGTAAATCGTGTTCTCTGCACCGTTACTTCCCTCCTTCTGCTTGCCAAGCAATCGTCCCATTCGAGATCGTCAGCAGGCATTTGCCAAATACGGTTCTTCCGGTAAAGGGAGAACTTTTTCCCATAGACTGAAACTCCGCGGGATCGACTACATAGCTGGTGTCCAAATCAAATACTGTTAGGTCCGCCGGTGCGCCCACTTCCAAGCCACCATTCAGGCCAAAACGTTGCGCCGGATTGGTGTGCATGAGCTGAATAAGCTTGTCCAACGTCAAGATACCAGGACGAACCAGTTCAGTATACAGAACTGGGAAAGCAGTTTCCAGCCCCACGATCCCATTCAGGCTTTTCTCCAAACCACCGGACTTTTCTTCCGCAGAGTGAGGTGCGTGGTCCGTAGCGATCATGTCTACTGTACCATCCAGAATACCGGCCAGCAGAGCCTGTCGGTCTTCCTCGCTGCGGATAGGTGGATTCATTTTAAAGCGGCCCTCTTCCTGTAACATCGTGTCATTGAACACCAAGTAATGCGGTGCTGTCTCACAAGTTACATCTAGGCCCTTTGCTTTGGCCTGTCGGATCAGTTCTACCGTCTCCTTGGTGGAGACATGACAGACGTGGTAGGCACATCCCGTTTCTTCTACCAGCGCCAAATCACGCTCTACCTGCTTCCATTCGCTGGCAGAGGGGTTTCCCCGGTGTCCGTGGGCCTTGGCGTAAGCGCCGTCGTGGATGTACCCACCATTGATCAGGCTCTCGTCTTCGCAATGAGCTACGATAAGCTTGCCCAGTGCCTTGGCCCGCAACATGGCTTCTTTCATCATCTCTGGCTTCTGTACGCCCTTTCCATCGTCAGAGAAAGCGATGACATAGGGGGCTATCCCTTCTAAGTCTGCCAACACTTCTCCTTTTTCTCCGACCGTGATGGCACCGTAAGGGTAAGTGTGTATCACGCTATCTTTGCGAATGGCATCCAGCTCCGGCTGCAAATGCCCTACGCTATCCGGTACTGGCTTCAGGTTTGGCATTGGGAAGATGGCAGTGTAGCCACCCCTGGCCCCGGCTTTTGTTCCGGTGGCAATGGTCTCTTTGTATGAAAAACCCGGCTCACGAAGATGAACATGCACATCTACGAAACCGGGAAACAAAGTACCGTTCTTTAATTCAATACTAAAGGCATCGGGAATAGTGGGAGCTTCCTTAGAAAGGGAAACAATACGTCCGTCCTCCACGAGAATGGAGCAAGTTTCTGCTTTACCCTTCCGGAACACCTGCATTTGATTGAGGAGAATCTTCATATACCTTTTTCCTCCTGTAACACAAAAAGTTAATTCGGTATTTCTAGTATGGTACCAGAAACAACGAAATCTGTCAATTCTTAAAGCGGCAAATTTCATTTGACTTTTTGATGAAAGTATTGCACAATCAAAGAAAGAATGCGTTTCTTCCCAGAAGGAGGACTTTGATCATGCTCAATAAAAAACTAGAGTATTTCGTCACATTATCTCAATGTCTTAGCTTTACCCAGGCTGCTGCTGCCCACTCTGTTTCTCAAACGGCCATCAGCCAATACATCGCTGCACTGGAAAACAAACTGCAAGTTCGGTTATTTAATCGGAACGCCCATTCCGTTTCTCTGACTGACGCAGGAAAGTTTTTCTATGAGCGCGTCTCTTTTATGATGCATTACGATAGCGACACCAAGAAAAAACTCATTGCCATTGCCGAGCAGTACAGCGGATACGTCAAAGTGGGTATTGGCATGTATGAGTCCCGGCACACCGAGGACTTTTTCTCCCGTTTCCTCCTGGCACATTCTGAAATCAAGGTAGATATTTTCCAATATCCCTATGGCCCGCTGACGGAAAAATTGAAATCTGGAGAACTGGACGTCATCCTCGCCAACGTACTGTGCGAAAATGCCTTTCCCAAGGAAGAGTTGATCTCTCGCCCCATGTTCGCCTCGACCAACTACTTGGTGGCAGATCGTTCCATCGCAGAAAAATACCCTGAAGGAGACGCTGTGGCCATGTTAAAAAGCGAGTGTCTCATCACCAACTGTGAGGACAGCGGTCCCAACTCTATGGATATGTTACGACAAATGCTCTTACGAGAATTTGGTGTCGTTCCAGAGCGATTTGCACAAACCAACAGCACAGATGCACAGATGATGATGGTGCGTGCCCGTCACGGTGTTGCCATCGTACCGGACATTGTCCCAGAAGCCAAAGAGAAAAACCTGGTGAGAATCAAAATGAACATGGGGGATATGACCCGCTATGACATGATACGTCTGGCAAACAACGGGAACCCTTCCGCCCAGCTTCTCATGGACTTTGAAGAGAACCCTGCCACAAAGACCGAGGCGTGATGCGCTGTGCTGCCAGCGCCCAGTTTTGCGGGAACGGTCGCAGCAGATTCCAGTACGTCCCCCCAACCAACTGATTTCGTTCGATCAGGTCAAACTTGGCCTGGACACTGCGGGCATCCTCAAACCACACCTGGTGGATGGTGCCCGCTGTTTGATACTGAAACGTAGGTGCCTGAGAAACGGGATCAAATTGGATCTCCGCGCCGACCTGCGCGGCCAGACGGACGGCTTCTTCGTTTCCCAAAGTGACCGCCCGCCGACCGGGTTCGTAGGGCAAGGTCCAGTCATACCCGTAGTTCGGAATGCCCAGCTGGATCTTCCAGGTCGGGATCTCCGTGACCGCATAGCGCACGACCGCCTCTACCTGCGGAAGCGGCGCAATGGCCATCGGAGGCCCGTAGGCATAGCCCCACTCATAGGTCATGAGCAGGACCGTATCCGCGATGGAACCGATCACCGCGTAGTCGTGAGCCACATAGAGAAGACCCGGCTGCTGGGCACAGGTCTTCGGGGCCAGATCGACCTGAAGGAAAAAGCCATACTGATGCAGGCGTTCTCTGGCGTTGTCCAGAAATGCAAAAAACGCATCTCGATCCGTTTCCGGAATGTACTCAAAATCAGCATCCAGCCCCACATAACCCTTTTCGATCAGGACTTGCAGGAGACTGTCCAGGACCTGCGTCTGTAAGACGCGGTCCCGAAAGAGCTGTGCCGCCCGCTGGCTGGAAAAATTCCCGTCCTCATCCGTTGACGTCAGGACAAGGACGGCACCTGCGCCGACCTCCCCCGCCTGCTGCAAGAGCCAGCGGGCGGAGGGCTCGACCAGCGTACCGTCCTCGCGGAAGCCATAGGAAAAGATGGACAGCGTCGTCAAAAACGGAAGCGCCTGCTGCAAGACGCCGGGTCGGATATGCGGATAGGCATAGCCCCCGACGGACAGCAGCGGCTTTTCAGACGCCGTGCCGTCCCGGTCGGGAACGACCAACGCCTGCCCCGGGACCAGGGGCTGGTCCGGCAGGATCCCATTATCCTGCTGCAGCTGGGCCACGCTGCTTCCAGAGAGACGAGCGATCCCGGAGAGCGTATCCCCCGGCGCGACCACATAGATCATACAACACAACTCCTTCCCTGCTCTGTCACGCTATGCGGCAAGCAGGGAAGTTGTGTCTTTCATGAATTGCTGCGCGTCGTGTTCGGCGTCGTTCTCCCCGGCACAGCGAGAAATGCGACCATCCCAAGGATCAGCGCCATGCCCAGAACATCCTGCCAGGCCAACGGAGTTTTCAGCCAGACCGACGTCAGGACTCCCGCCGTCACAAGTTCTGCACAGGAGAGCAGAGAGGTCTTCACCGGACCAATGTCATTGACCCCTTGCAGATACAGCGTGAATGCCATCGCCGTACCCACCACGCCGATCAAGAGGATCCCCATCACCGTCTGCGCATCCAGTGTGACTTCCTGGGTCCAAACCCGGGACAGAAGGCCTAGGATGACGCCGCCCAGCAGCATCCCCCACCCCGTAATGACCGGGCTTCCGTAGACGCGAAGCAGTCTTTGCGGCAAGGTGTTATACACCACCACCATCACAGCGCCGATCAGCCCCCAAAACAGCGCCTGGGGAGAGAGGACCAACGTGTGAACGTCCCCATGGGTCGCCAAAAAGAACACCCCCAGGAACGCCAGCAAAAGCGCTGTGATCTCCCAGCGGGTCGGCAGGCGTCTCGTCACAAAGCAGACATAGAGTAAGATCATCATCTGCCCCAAATAATTCAGCGCCGTCCCCGTGGCAGAATTGGAGTTGGCGATACATTCTAGATACGTAAATTGGCAAGGGATCAGGCCAAGCGCAGCAAAGAGGAGCAGGCGGCGCACGTCTTTTTTCACCGTCCAGACCTTGCCGATGGCCCGGACCTCTTTGGGCCGCCGAGCCGCCATCACGCCCAGGAGCAACACTCCGGCGATGAGCATGCGGACCGTCGTGACCCAGCTGGTGGTCAGGCCCTTTTGCGAAAAAAGGAACTGACCCATGGTGCCGGAAAACCCCCAGCACACTCCGCCCGAAATGGCACACAGGGTTCCTCGGATGGCGATTTTCCGGTCATCCATGGTCAGTTCCTCCTTATTTGGTTATAGGTTGGTCTGTTGCTCCAAAGCACGATAGTCTAATTTTCCGCGCTCTGTAAGTGGCAGTACATCATGGAAGTAGTACGCACCAGGGTGTAAAAATAGGTTCAAGTCTCGTTTTACCAGGCAACGCAGATCTTCTTCTAATGCCACCGGGTCCTGCCCAGGAGCAGCGACAATATGGGCTACAGGAAGCGTCTCCCCTTTCGGGCTGATTCCAGCGACTACAGCGCAGGCAGAAACGCCAGGATCAGACAGAAGGCAATTCTCAATTACAGAGGGAAATATCTTAAACCCATGTCTGGAAATCATGCGCTTTTTTCGCCCGGTAACAACCACTCGCCCATCAGCAGTGGTATGTCCCAAATCCTTGGTCCACACCCATATCGTTCCGTCCGGTCCAGGCTTTAAGACCTGTTCATTTGCCTCTGGCATACCATAGTAGCCGCTCATCTGTGTACCGCTCTGGATAATCAACTCTCCCTGAACTTCCGGCGGGCATAGTGCACCGGTCGTTGGGTCTACGGCAACGATCTTACAACCAGGTACAGGGCGACCTGCGTCCCCGATTTCCCCATAGCCGTAGCTGACACAGACGATTCCAGCCACCTCTGACATGCCATATTCTTTCACAAGATTGGCCGAACATCCGCCTTGCGCCAGGAAAGCATTGATGCGCCGTTCCAGTTCCGCCGGCAGTGTGTCACCGCCACAGCGAGGCACTTTCAAGAAGGAAAGGTCCGCTGTTTTTGCCCATGCGTCTTGCAGGAGCAACTGCCAGTAGGAAGTGGTTCCGCTAACTTGCGTTGGATGGTATTGCTGCAAGGCCTGTCCCAGCTGATTCGGGCGGAACAAAGGAGATAGGATCACGCCCATCCCCAGACAAAGGGGGACGTGGACACACTGACACAGCCCAAAGGCAGAAAACAGCGGTAGTAGATCTAGGTTTTCTCCCCCTCTGCCGTACTCCGTCTCTGCCTGTGTATACTGCTCCAAGGAAGCACGAAACGCCCGCCGGGAAAGCATAACGCCCTTTGCCGGGCCAGTGGTTCCGCCGGTATATGTGATGGCAACAGGCTCTTCCCAGCGTTCCTTCTCAGGGGAAATGTCTTGTGGTGTTTGCAGCAAAGATACCCAAGGCATACAGCCAGGACCCGCCGCTTCCTGCCAGGTGTTCAAATGGAGCTTTTCCCCCAAAGCATCCGGAAGATAGCAGGCCAACGGCAACGTAATAAAATGTTCCGCCGGGGCCTGTCCGCGGTTTTGATACACCTTGGCAAAGGCCAACTCCAATACCAAGACGACCTTTGACTGAGCGCGTATCAAATACTCTTCCACTTCGGTTGGGCTGAGTTTGGTGTCTACCCAGTTTGCAACCGCACCAATGCGGTCGATCGCATAAAAAGCAATGACGGCCTCTGGAGTATTTAAGGTGATCAGCGTAACCAGGTCTCCAGGACCAACTCCCAGAGAGCGCAATCCGGCTTCTGCTCGGAGAATATTCTGGAAGAAGTCGCCAAATGTGAGTTGTTTTTCTCCACAACGCAGAGCAACTGTTTCAGACAGCGTTTCTTTCCCATTCCAGAGGTCTTGATACAGAGGAATCGCCATTATAATAACGTAAGTTTTGGGCCACCGTCAGGATTCCGGTCGTTGTCCGGGCCGCCCTTTTTATTGATGGCAATGTTATTGGGGTCAATTGGAACTTTACGCAGCATCAGGCCGGGAATCCCGGAAGCCGCCGCCAAATTGGCACACTGAGACTGCATATAGGGGAAGAGCTGGTCATAGACCTCCCCATGAACCTGGCGCTTGACCTCATCGGTTACGGCACCGGTGCAGTTGAAGATGCCTACCAGTTCTACGCTCATGGTAAACTTACCGCCAGCGAATTCTTTGTCTCGTAGAGTCTGGGTAAGCTTACCTACACAACGGGTACCATCGTTGGCGAAGCTGACGTTCAGAGAGAAGGAGCTATCCAGCTGGATCTGGCCAGCCTGCTCCAATTTATTGCTCAGGTGGATCTCCTGTACCTTCTGTGATACGAGTGTTGCATTTGCCATAGGAAAAGATCCCTTCTTTCGGTTAAGATATTGTCATTATAAAGCCGATGCGGCTTCCTGTCCAGCGCAATCCTCGGATTTCCCCCGTTTTTTCTGCAGACAGAGACATATTCTCCCAAGCCTGAGGAAAACTAAGCAAGAATCTTAGCAAGGGAGAGACGACTGTGGAAACAAAAAAACTGGGACGCCAGACCGTCCGCTTTAGCGATCCCCCCGCCATTGTTGGCTGCGGCAGCGTAGCGGGAAGCAAGGAAGGCCGTGGGCCTTTGGGGCACTGTTTTGATTTGACCAGCCGGGATGATCGCTTTCACCAGGAAAGCTGGGAAAAGGCAGAAACTACAATGCAAAAAAAGGCTCTGTCCTTTGCCCTGAATAAAGCGGGGCTGACAACAGAGCAATTAGACTATGTTTTAGCAGGTGATCTATTAAACCAATGCATTGCCACATCGTATTCGATGCGAACGCAGGAGATTCCGTTTTTCGGTCTCTATGGTGCCTGCTCCACTATGGCTGAGGGGCTTTCTCTAGGGGCTATGTTGATCGATGGCGGTTTTGCTTCATACACTGCCGCACTGACTTCCTCTCACTTCTGTTCCGCAGAACGACAGTATCGAAATCCCCTGGAATATGGCGGCCAAAAACCACCAACGGCCCAATGGACCACGACAGGCGCTGGTGCCGTAATCTTATCCAGAAAAGGCGAAGGACCCTTTGTAACCCATGTGACCACCGGAAAAATTGTGGATAAAGGAATCACGGATGCCAACAACATGGGGGCCGCTATGGCTCCAGCTGCGTATGATACCATCCAAATCCACCTACAGGAAACGGGTCGTACTCCTGACTTCTATGACTGCATCGTCACCGGAGATTTGGGCCAGTTGGGTCAGGAAATCGTCCGCGAGTTTTTCCGGGAAGATGGAATCGAGCTGGGACAGCGCTATGCAGACTGCGGGGTGCTTCTCTTTGATCCTAACGCACAGGACGTTCACGCAGGTGCTTCTGGGTGTGGGTGCAGCGCCATCGTTCTCGCTGGGTATCTGCTGCAGCAGATGGCAGCGAAAAAGTATCGTCATATTTTATTTTGCGGTACAGGGGCCCTACATTCTCCTCTTTCCATGATGCAGGGAGAAAGTATTCCCGGTATTTGCCACGCAGTTGCCATCTCACGCAGAAAGGAGCAGGAGCATGAGTAGTCCTTCCTTGTATTTCGCTGCATTTCTCTTCGGCGGTATCTTATGCTTGGTCGGGCAAATTCTGATTGATAAGACCAAGCTGACGCCCGCCCGTATTCTTGTTTTATATGTAGTTATTGGTGTGATATTGGGCGCAGTCGGCGTTTACCAACCCTTAATCGATCATTGCGGCGCAGGAGCTACGGTTCCGCTGACTGGTTTCGGAGCCAACCTAGCCAGCGGAGTAAGGGAATCCATCAAAAACGAAGGCTTTTTAGGTGTTCTGACCGGAGGGATCACAGCCGCCGCCGGCGGAATTACCGCGGCAGTGTTTTTTGGCTACTTGTCCGCAGTGTTTTTCCGTCCAAAGCCAAAGGATTGAGGTCGTATCACCAAGGATGAGGCAGCAAAGTATCCGGGCAAATTTCTTTGATCTTCGCCTGAATACTTTTCAAATCTACAAATGTTTCCGGACGCTTAAGAGGATCCCGCAAAAGCGCAGATGGATGATAGATCGCTGTCATCTGTACTCCAGCACGTTCAGACCACTGGCCATGTTGCTTGGTGATCCGAAAGTTTCTGTCAATGATTCGCTGCGCTGCGATCCGCCCCAAGCAGACAATGATCTTGGGACGGACGAGGGCGGTCTGCGCCCGAAGATAGCCGATACAGGCTTCCTGTTCTATGTTCAAAGGATCTCGGTTGCGCGGTGGACGACATTTTACAATGTTGGCAATGTACACCCGCTCCCTGGATAAATCGACAACGGAGAGCATGAGATCCAGCAGCTTTCCCGCTGGACCAACAAATGGTTCCCCCTGCAAATCCTCCTGTTCCCCAGGCCCTTCTCCAATGAGCATGACATCCGCCTGCCGGTTTCCCACACCAAATACCAGCTTCGTCCGTGTCTCACCCAGGGGGCAGTTCTGACAGCGTTGGCAAAGCGCCTCCAATTCTTCCCAGGTTACCATGCCTGCGTCCTCCTTCGTATCAGCGTACTCCCTCTAACGTCAGCAACTGGTCTGCTGTCTCATAAAAATTAACGCCGCTGGTCTTTTCTACCCTCATACGCCAAGAGACAGGAAACGACAAAGCACCACTGAACGCCCCACATAAGCTACCGCAGATCGAACCATTGGTGTCTGCATCATCTCCAGCATTGATTGCAGCCAAAACACCATCTGGCCCATGGCCGTCGGTGGCATAAAAAGCGCCAAAGGCGATGGGTACCGACTCGTAAGCCATCATACTGGCCCCAAAGACAGCAACCAATTCATCTAAAATATCGCTGGTAGAGGTGTCTCCAGCCTGATCTACGATCTCTTCCACCAGACGAAGACGCCGGGCAACGGAAGGTGCAGGCAGGTCCATCCCCTTCTTTTCCCCAAATGCCGCTCCATCAGCAGCTGCACGTAGAATATCCAAGGAACTATACCCGCCGTGAACCCCTAAACTTACGCCCGCTGCTACTGCGCAAGCTGCGGCTACCGCCGGGCGGCTGCCATGGCTGGGCAGAGAGGAAGCGGCTGCCATCTCCAAGCATTGTCCAAGGTCCTTCCAATAGCGCACCCCAATGGGAGCCACTCGCATGGCGCTTCCGTTGGTCACGCCCTGCCCTGCTGTGATCTTCGGATCACGACCCTGGATCAGCGCTTCCAGATAGCGGCGGGTCGAAGGACCAATGACAGTGCTCTCCAACATTCTTTGCCGAATCGCCCAATCTTTCATCGCTTCGTTAAAAGCCGCTTCCGAAAACTCCCCGTGATTGAGTAAAACTCTAGTGATGATCACACTCTCCATCGTGTCATCCGTGATCTCCCCTGCCTGAAGATTTCCGTGATAAGATTGCACTTCCTTCTGTGGCGTCAGGAAATCTTGGATATAACCATAGGCAGTACGAATTTGCTGGCGGGTCAGAAACGAAGCTGGCATCCCCATCGCGTCTCCAATGGCGCCTCCGACTAAGGCACCGTATGCTCTGTCTAATCGATCCATGGATGATCCCCTTTCCAAATCTCATGTGGTCCTTTGACTTCGGCTGTTTTCGCCGCACATCGTGCTGCTAATATCACTGCCTGTTGTATCGAGTTTTCGTGGTCTAATGCCCACAACAACGCCCCGGAAAAGCTATCTCCTGCTCCCGTGGTATCTATAGCTCGGCACGGAGCCGCTGGATAGGAAAATTCTCCTGTTGGCGTAAAAACACGGCCGCCTTGTTCTCCTTGCTTGAGAATGACGGTTTTTCCTTCGTAGATCCAACTGGAAAGCTTCGTCGTACCACCCAGTTTTAGTAGCTCCACCTGATTGGGGGTCATGATTTGACATATCTTTAATATCCGATTTAGAAGTCCCGGCTGGATGTCTCCCACGAGTGGGCTGGGATCAAAAAGGATATGGCTCCCCTGCGAGGACAGTCTCTCTAAACAGCGTAATATCGCTTCTCCGTCTTGACTAAGAAGATAGTATCCCGTAACGCCGATCCATCCCGGCGCTGCTTTCTGGAGGTTCTGTTCCAGCTCTAAAGGGAACCGCTCTTCGACCCCCTTTTGGGTCAAAAAGGTCCGTTCTCCGTCCAGCTCCGAAAACACCAAGCAACTTCCAGTCGTTCCTAGTGTATCAAAAAGATACTGCTCTGACAAGCCTGCATCTCGGCAATACATCCGAATCGTGCTTCCAACGGCATCATCTCCTATACAGGAAACGACCTTGGGGTTGCCCCCCAGGTTCCGAATCGTCGCCGCCATATTCACCGCACAGCCTCCGACAAAAGAGGTCTCTCCGGTAAAATAGCCATCCTGCCCTCGCACGGGCCATTTTTCAATAGAAAAATAGCGGTCTAGCAGCAAGCCGCCAAAAATCAAAATTTCTCCTGCCATAGCTCAGTCCTCCAATGGGATCGCCGCATCAGGTGCCCAGCTAAGAACGACTTCGTCACCTCGTTTCCAAGTAGCCTGTCCGTGTTCGGGGCGTGTCTCCGCCAGTATTGCTTGCTCTCCCCAGCGGACGCAGCAGGTCGTCGTGCTGCCCGCGTAGACCACACTCTCCACAACACTGCGCAGGCCTGTCCCATCTGTGGATATGGTAATTCGTTCCGGGCGCACAGCATAGGTTGTGTCTGGATCTGCCTGACTGACCAAAGATAAAATATCTTTGCCCCGGAAGAAGTTTGCTTTTCCCAAAAAACTGGCAACAAACCGATTTCTGGGGCGTTCATAGACCTCTGCTGGGGTACCAGTTTGCTCAATAACACCTTGGTTCATCACAACGATTGCGTCGGACAGGGTCATTGCTTCCTCCTGATCATGCGTCACAAAAAATGTTGTTACGCCACACTCCTCTAAAATACGGCGCAGTTCGCCCTGCATCTCTACCCGCAGTTTCTTATCCAGGGCGCTGAGACACTCATCCAGCAAAAGAACTCTAGGCCGGATCACCAACGCACGGGCCAGCGCAACGCGTTGTTGCTGACCTCCGGACAACTGCCGTGGTTTTCGATTGATGTACTCCTCCATGTGAACCATTTTCAAGGCCTCTTCTACCCGCTGGCGAAGTTCTTCCCCTTTCACCTTTTGCTGCTCCAAACCATAGGAAACATTCTGTCCAACAGTCATGTGAGGAAACAGCGCATAGCTTTGAAAAACCATGCCAATTCCTCGCTGATTGACTGGAACCTTGGAAACAGACACTCCATCAAAAAGAACATCTCCGCTCTCCGGCGTTTCAAAGCCTGCGATCATCCGTAACGTAGTCGTCTTTCCGCAGCCAGAAGGTCCTAAAATAGAAGTAAGGGTGCCATCTGGCACGGTCAAATCAATGTGGTCGACCACCGTCGTGCCGCCATAAACCTTGGTCAATTTTTTTAAGCTGACTTCAGACATGCTCTTTTTTTCCTCCCATCATACCAAGGAACGTCTTGCCCATGATCAAGCCCACCACTGCCAGGCACAGCAGAGATGCGCCGATAATTACAGTAGAAATGGCGTTGATCTCCGGGGTAAATCCAAACTTGATGGAGCTTTGAATCTCAATGGGCAAAGTAGAGACGCCCGCTGGCATCAGGAAATAGCTGATGGGGAAATTATCAAAGCTGATCATAAAGGCCAGAAAGCCACCGGCGACAATGGCTGGGGCCAAAGCTGGAAATGTGACCCGGCGGAACGTCGTCCAGCCAGTTGCGCCCAAACTGGCGCTCATATCCTCCAGTGTATCGTCCAACGCCTGTACACGGGCCTCTAATACCAGAAGTGTATACGGCAGAGAGATCACGATGTGCCCCGCCAAAACAAAAAACAGGCTCTTTTCCAGATCAACAGCCCGAATCAGCAGCAGCAACGCCAAGCCCAGAATCAACCAAGGGATACTCATGGGCATCATCACAAAACTGCGTGCCATTTGTTTATATCGCTCCCGCAGGACACGCTGCCCCAAAATAAAAAGCGTGCCCAGCACCATGCAAACCAACCCTGTGGCCAGGGCCAGCAACAGGGAATTTCGCGCAGCTATCAGTAACGCAGAATCCCCTGCCAGTTCCTGATACCACTTAAGAGTAAAGGAAAAGGGCAACGAATTATACCGGGATTCGTTGAACCCCATAACCACCAACACGACAATGGGAACATAGAGGTAGAGTAACGCCAGAAGAACAAAAAATTTGCTTCCAATGGATCGTTTCATGTCTCATACCTCCTTCCCCACTTTCTGATCGCCAGCATACTTAACAGAACTAAGGCCAGAAGCAAAAAGGCAATGGCCGCACCAAAGTTCCAGCCATACAGCTCTGTAAACTGATCTTCGATCACCGTGCCAATCACAGTACCGTCTGTACCGCCTAAGATACGTGGCTCCACAAAGGTACCCAGACAGGGCACAAATACGATCAGAATACCAGACACAACACCTGGCATCGAAGCCGGGAAGACCACCCGGCGAAGTGTTGTCCACCGGGTGGCCCCTAGGCTGGCACTAGCTTCCAGCATTGCTGTATCCATACGTTCCAGCGCCATGTAGATCGTAATAACCATATAGGGGAAATAGGCATGCACTAAACCGATGACGACCGCTGCTTGGGTATAAAGCAGGCCCAAGGAATCTCCGACCGTCAATTGCAACGCGCCAAGCAATTTGTCTAATACGCCGCCATCCTGTAAAAAGATGAGCCAACTATACACACGCACTAGCTGGTTGGTAAAAAACGGAATAATAATCAGCACAAGAATGATCCCCTGTGCTCCCCGCAGTTTTTTTGCCAGGATATATGCCAGCGGATAGGCAATCAATAAGCTGACCACTGTCACCAAAACCGCCATCACGATCGTGCGCCAGGTCAAACGCAAATAGGTGTCCTTAGAGAAAAAGCGTAAGTAGTTGGCCCAGGTAAATCCCATACCGTCATCGGCCTGTACGCTGTAGTAGAGCATGATCAGCAACGGCAGTACGGTAAAGACCAGCAGCCAGCAGACAGAAGGCAACGTCAGCAGGCCGCGTTTGTTTCGTTTCAACTCGATCCCTCCCAGGGAAAAGCTTGCTATCCAGAAACTAGATCAGCTGGCCTTCACATCTGTCCAGAGCTCAGCCCACTGCGCCTTTGTGGCGTCGTCCTGATAAGCCATGAAGTACAGACGGTTCAGAGATGCCTCATCCATCCCACAGGAGGCTGCGTAGTCGGGATCCAGAGATTCTGCTGCCGACTGATTGGCAGGCGCAGGACCGCCCTTAGAGGCCCAATTATACTGCACATCCTTGCTGATCATATAATTGATAAACGCATAGGCTAAATCCTCATACTGAGAACCAGCTGCAATCCCCCAGTTATCGACCCAGCCAATGGCACCATCCTCCGGCACCACAAAGGCGATCGGTTCTCCCTCCTGTTTCATGGTTGCTGCCTGACCGGACCACATCATACCAAAGTCGATTTGGCCACCGGCAAAGAGCTTAGAGAATTCGTCTCCGGTCTGCCAATAGGTACGATTCAAAGGCTTCTGCTTGATGAGCAGGTCCTTGATGGCATCCAGATCAGTCGGATTTGTAGGATCCTGGCCCAGCACAATAGCAGCGGCCATGATCGCATCGTTATAGTCATCCCGGATAGTCAGCTTGCCGGCGTACTGCTCATCAAACAAACACTTCAGAGAATTGGGTGCCTCCGACATCAGCTCTGTATTATAGGCAATGGCCGTGGAGCCCCATACAAACGGAACAGCGTACATCTTCCCGTCCTCCCCGAAGCACTCTTTCTGCTCCTGGAAACGGTCATACAGCGCAGAGAAATTCTCCAGCTTACTGGTGTCGATTTCTTTCAGCAAACCATCTTTAATGGCAGCCGGCAGAATGGAGCAGTTAGGCAGACACACATCAATGGTACCAGGAGACGCCGTTTTCAAAGAGGTCAACAGCTGCTCTTCACTTTCCATGTAGGTGTTCACGATCTCGCAATGATACTCTTCCTCAAACTGAGCCATCAGTTCTTCATCATCCGAAGCATAATCCTTCCAGTTGACCACATACAGTTTGGTCTTTTCTCCACTGCTGCTGTCATCCTGTGTTGCAGTAGAGGTATCCCCATTGTTCCCGCCGCAGGCCGCTAATGCCAGCAGCATCACACCAGACAGAGCCGCTGCTCCCATCCGTTTCAACCATTTTTTCATCGTTCATTTCTCCTTTTCATTTTTCATCGCCTAGCAGGTCGATCTGACACATCTGCAAGGCAGACAAAGCATTGTTATGACTCTCCGGTGTCACTCCAGCGCAGCAAGATGGCCGCACGCCGATGGGCGTTTCCCACAGGGCCGCTTTGAGACACAGGGCGTTGGAAATCACGCAAATATCCGTACACAAGCCGATGAGCTCGATGGCGTCATAGTTCTCTGTTTCGGCAAAACGACACAGCGCCTGCGAGCCAAATGTAGGCTTGTCAATGATCTGCACTGTTTTGCCGTATCCAGCCTGTAAGACATCAGGATGAATCTCCCAGCCCGCAGTCCCGCTGATACAGTGGACGACCGGTAAATGCTTTCCTTCTTGTGTGGACAAGTAATCTGTGCCGTGGGTATCCCTGGTATATACAACATCTCCCGGAAATTCTTGGATCCGTTGTATGACCGCTGGAACGATTGTTTCCGCTTCCTTGGTCCCCAAAGCTCCGGAAATAAAATCGATTTGCATGTCCACCACGACAAGCAAAGGTTTCACAGGTATACCTCCCCTTTCTTTTTCGCAATTCGGCTTATTATAACACTAGAGTACACAGCTGTAAAGTATTTATGTCAACTTTTCAGAACAGACCTAGACGGCTCTGTCAAATCTGGCTTTCAATTTCAAAAAAATTTTCCTCGAAAACGAAAAAGCTGTCATATTGTTGTTCTTTTTGTGATATTATGATATAAGGAAATGGGAGGTTTTTTTATGACACACGAATTTTCTATTTGTAACGAACTGCGAACATTAGGAATCACCGCAAATTACAAGGGCTACAAGCAGGCTGCGTGGGCCATCCACCTAGCATTAGACGATGAAAGAAGGCTAGACGACATCTCGAAAGAGATCTACCAGCCCATCGCCCAATTATTTTTCTGTTACATAAACTCAGTCGAGCGCAATCTGCGAACGGTTTCTCGCCGTGCCTGGACCCTGCAGCGGGAACATTTTCAGGAAATCGCAGGGTGCGAACTGCCCGCACCACCAACCGCTTCCGCCTTTCTTCGCATTCTGGTGAACCATCTCCGCACGAATGTCCTTCCGACGGAATCCACTGAGCCAACAGTTCAATGACAACTGAATCGAGAGGAAGGGGCTACCTCAAAATGATTCTTCAAAATCATGTGAGGTAGCCCCTTCTTTATTCACTCTTATAAGATAGAACTGCAATTTGAGACTTGGTTCCCTCATTGATCGTCAGCGTATCGGTCGGATAGTAGACATAATCCTCCACCAAAGAGAGGAAATCATCGACTTGAGCAACGTTGGGCAGACCGATTTTCCCCATCCGATAGTGCATCGGTACAACAACTTTGGGGCGAATCGCCTCAATCAGGTTCTTCGCCTCTCTCGGCCCAATCGTATAGAAGCCGCCGACCGGAATCAGCGCCAAGTCTAGTCCTTGCAGCTCTGCGGTCTGCGCAGGCGTGAGAGGACAGCCGATGTCTCCAAAGTGCGCTATCCGAAGTTTTCCAACTTCCAGCACATGGATGATGTTGTCTCCTCGCAAACGGCCGCCTTCGGGATCATGGAAGGTGGGAATCTCTATGATATGAAACGGATTCTGATGGCCAGTGATCGGTTTGACCAAACCTACAGCGTTATGGTCGTTATGCTGGTGAGAACAGAGTACCAAGTCTGCCTGTAAATGCAGTGGAGCAAAACCAGGAACGTAATTGTCTTCATACGGGTCAAAGGCCACAGTAAACTCTCGGCAGGTCACGGTAAAGCAAGCGTGGCCATACCAGCGTAGGGTAAGCTGATCCATAAAAATCCTCCTCTTGATTCATTTGTGATTCTATTTTATCACATTTTTGCAAAATTTGAAGCAAAAACTTCATATCAGGATGGAAAAAACCAGGAGAGCGTAGTATAATAGGTCAGACAATCAGTTCGCCGTAAGGCGTGAAATGGAGAGATCACATTATGAACGCAGCTTTGGTCATCATGGCCGCCGGTATGGGTTCCCGCTACGGAGGAGAAAAACAGACCGACGGAATCGGCCCCCATGGCGAGGCCATTATGGAGTATTCGGTTTACGACGCTGTTCGTGCTGGATTCCGAAAAATCGTCTTTATCATCAAACCAGGCATGGAAGCACACATCCGTACCTTGTGCGGAGATCGCATCGCAACGATGCACACCCCTCAGGGGGAGCAGGTGGAGGTTGCGTATGCCGTCCAGGACTTTACCAGTGTACCCGGATTTTATAAGATTCCCGCAGGCAGGACCAAGCCCTTTGGGACTGTCCACGCAGCCCTGTGCGCCCGCAGCGCAGTACAGGAACCCTTTGCCATCATCAATGCAGATGATTACTACGGCGCATCCGCCTTTGCAACTATCCTGGACGAGCTCCTCTCCCTGAAGTCCAACGGAGAGGGAGCCATGGTTGGTTACCTGCTTAAGAATACTGTCAGCGATAACGGTACAGTTTCCCGTGGTGTTTGTCAGCAGGAAAACGGTCATCTGCAGAAGGTCAAAGAGACTCTGAAAATCAAAAAATATCCCGACGGCCGCATTGCAGATCTGGCTGATCCCGACCATCCGACGGACTTAGATCCGGAGAGCGTTGTCTCCATGAATTTCTGGGGCTTTACGCCTTGGATCTTCGAGCAAATGGAAGAATATTTTGACGCTTTCCTAAAAGAACTATCTCCTGAGGAGCTGAAAGCAGAGTGCCTGCTGCCTGTCCTAGTGGATCGACTGATCACTTCTGGTCAAATGACTGTTTCCGTCCTGCATACAGATGCCGTTTGGTTCGGCGTAACGTATCAGGAGGATCGACCCGTGGTGGAAAAAGCACTAAAGTCTCTACATGATCAGGGGATCTATCCAAACTCACTGAAAGACTAAATCCCGGATAAGGTCTTCATGGAAGAACTGAGAAATTTCCCGACATCCCCCGATTAGTAAAAATACACTCTATCGCAACTTGGTGCAAAATTTCAGAATCATGCCAAAAATTCTAAAACTCCTCTTGACAAAAGTGATAATCCTGAGTATACTAGTTAAGCAATCTCAAATGCGGATGTGCTGGAACTGGTAGACAGGCACGTTTGAGGGGCGTGTGTCCATGACGTACGGGTTCAAGTCCCGTCATCCGCACCAGGTTGTAAAGCCCGGAAAGCCTTGAATATCAAGGGTTTCCGGGCTTTCTCTTTTTCTGGAAAATTGCTTCACTTGCTTTTGCCTGGGCGGTACTGAATGTATGAGCATATATATTCAGCGTAGTGGTGCTTTGACTATGCCCCAGGGCACGGGAGACGGTCAAAACATCCGTTCCGCAGTTTTTGCGCTCCGGTGTTAAAATATAAAAGTACTCAAATATTGCAGTTTGATGTGCCCCCTGTCAAGTAGACAGTAAAAAGAAAAGAATATTTTCTAGAAGGTCAGCGACCCCCAATTCAATTGAGAAGAAACAATACGCCCGGACGAGCCTTTTGTCCGGGCGTATTGCATGCATACATTATGATTATGATAAGGGGAAGTAGATTATTCGTTTTCGCTTGCAGGTTCACCTGTGGGCAGCTGGCCCTTCTTCTCCTGAGAAGCGATCCGAAGCTGGCTGATCAGGGTAAAGGCCATAGCGAAGATACCCACATAACCGGACAGGCCATAGACCTTGTTCACCAGCACAGTGAAGGGCAACACACTGAGAATCAGAGCAGCCACAACCAGGATAACGGTGGTGATGTTAAACTTCTTGGTCTTATCGGGACCAGCCTTGTGGCCCAGCATCCACAGCAGAGGCACTGCCGTGGAGAAGATGCCCATCAGCACGATGACAACGAAAACGCCAGCCAGAACGGGGTTGATCTTCTCAGCCAAAACCAGAGAAGGCACCTGTGCATTGTGGATCAGCTCGATATTGCACATCTGAGCGACCAGCATGACGATAATGGCCACGACCTGGAAGAAGCCGCCGCAGGCACCGCCCAGCATGCCGCTCTTCCGGGAACCCTGTGCCGAGTGGCCCAGCTGAGCAATAAAGGGAATGATCATGAAGGCCATGAAGCCGGAATACAGGAAACCGGACAGGACCCAGTTTTTACAGGAAGCAGTCACCTTAACCGAGCCAAGGACCTGCTGCGCGGTTGCGATCATGCCAGCGTCACGAGCAATCGTGACCACACCGATAGCCAGCGCACAGACGATGATAACAGGGCCGATGAAGCCGATGACATCGACCAAGCGGTTCAGACCCATCAGGGCGACCACCAGACAGATGCCGGACATGATAAGACGGCCAGCCAAGTTGGGAATACCCAGATACTGTTCCATAGAAGCGCCTGCGCCGCCGATCATGACGACATAAATGCCGAAGATAACAAAGGTGCCAAAGCAGTTCATTGCCACGCCCAGGCCCTTGCCACAGTAGTGCTTCCACACAGCAGCATCGCTGGTGAAGCTGTACTTCCGGCCGTCACGCATCAGGGTGACGCCCATCCAGACGTACAGGATCATGGTGATAATGGCAGAGCCGATACCAGCCCAGCCAAAGGCAGTGAAGAACTGCATGATCTCCTGGCCGGTTGCGAAGCCGGAGCCGATACAGAAGGCAGCGTAAGCGCCGCCGATCTTCAGGACATCTTTCAAGACGGCCTTTTCGTTGTTTTGGTGCATATCGTTTCCTCCAATTTGCAGATTACAACCAAAGGCACCGGAAACTTCCTGTGTCTCTTGTTGCATATAGAGCATCTGTTGCTTGGTGGAAACTTTCGCGTGCTTTCGGGTAAATCGCCCAGAGAAACTTCATGGCCCCCTCTGCCAGAAGCGGTCCCCTCCCAAAGGGAGAAAGCGCAAGAAAATCAACGCCAGGCCCCACGAAACTCCAGGAGACAGTTTATCACCTTTATTGCAAAAATTCAACTGTTTCTCTCTAAATTCTGCAATGTTAGCATCAACTTACCTTCTTTTTCGTCACTTTGACAACATAAAAGTTGACACTTCTTTCCATTGCATAATTATTTTCTTTTGGTTCTATAATTTATTTATCCATCTAATTTACTTTATCTTGCAACAAATTAACAGCTTAAAGTTAAAAACACCACAATCTGTTAGCTCGATTCATTCAAAGTCCGCGAGAAAATTCGCTGCGAATATGCCCTTTTCCACCCAGCGCCTGGTCGATCATCGACAAAAATTTCTCTCTGTCGTCCGGCAAGGTCCCCTTCAAAGGAACGTAGTTAGAGGCGTGGTTGCTGGTGAAATGGAACGGTCCATAGTTCAGCCCAGCCACCAGAGCGCGAGTTTCCTCCAGATATTCACGGGGACTAATCAGCTGGAATTTTCCCTCCTGCACATCCTTGTACATGGGGGAATTGGGCTCCGGCATATAGGACAGGCAGGAAACATGGTTGGCCTGCATCTTATTGAGGACTTTGATCGTTTCTTCGATGTGTCGTTTCTCAGGTTCTCCAGGACCAGCCAATCCCAAGATCACCATGACCCACAGATCAATGCCAGCTGCTTTCAGCATGGAGGTAGCTTGCAGCATCTGTTCTGAGGTAACGCCCTTGTTGACCTTTTTCAGCAGCTCATCCCAACCAGACTCTACCCCCAAGTATGCCCTGGTCAGGCCAGCTTTACGCAATTCGTTCAACTGCTCCTGGGTCTTGGTCATGGTGCTTCGGGTGCCGGCATAAACCGTGACCTGCCGCAGATGCGGAAACGCCGCATATAAGGCTTCCAAGATCTGCAAGAGATGCTCCTGCCGCATCACAATGGCATCCCCATCGCACAGAAAGACCTTATCCACGTTGTTTGGCCCATAGTATTCCCGTGCCATCGCGATGTCTTCGATAATTTCTTTCATCGGACGCACATGGAACTTCTTTGTTTTATACATTCCGCAGAATGTACATTTATTGTGAGAACATCCCACCGTGCATTGGAGCAAATAGCTCCGCCACTCTCCTGGGGGACGATAGATCTGACCTTCGTAACGCATATACAAATACCTCCTGATTCACTCAGCACGGTCTGCTGAGAGGATGATTTTTTTTAACGCTTTTTCTGCTTTCTTTCGGGGGAGCATCACTTCCCGGCCGCAGCCGACGCAGCGGAGGCGAAAATCCATCCCCACCCGAAGGACCTCCCAACGGCGGGCACCACAAGGGTGCTCCTTTTTCATTTCCAGCACGTCGCCGGGTCGTATGTCCATGGTTCTGACACCTCCTCGTATGGCTTAAATCAAACAAAGGAAAGTTTTTCTTCCAAGATGAATAGGGTTGTAGCAAACCTTGCAGAAAGGACGTGTATCAATGGTTGTTTCATATCCTCCAGAGGGGCGCCTTCTCCATACACCGGGCAACCAAGCCGCCTGCCAAAGCCTGCACACCCTGGCACAGGCCCAGACAAAGCAAATGATCCTAGAAGGGCGCACGATACTCTGCACCCCTGAGCATGATCTACAAGTACAGCTGGGCCCCTTTACCGGCGTGATCCCGCGCGAAGAAACCGCCCTTGGGATCCGAGAAGGTACGATTCGAGAAATTGCTATCCTTTCCCGCGTGGGGAAACCAACGATGTGTATGGTCTCCTCCGTCCTGTCAGACGGCACACTACTTCTCTCCCGCAGGCAGGCTCAGGAACACGCCTTGGCAGTGCTTTTGGATCGGCCTCTCGGTACTGTTCTACCGGGCACCATAACGCATCTGGCCCCCTTTGGAGCCTTTGTAGACATAGGATGCGGAGTGACCTCCATGCTTCCGATTGCACGCTGTTCTGTCGCACGCATTTCCCATCCAGCACAGCGTTTTTCCATTGGTCAAGAGATTTTTGTTGTGCTGGCAGAAAAGGACCGAAAAACAAACCGTATCACGCTGTCCCACAAGGAACTGCTGGGGACCTGGAGTGAAAATGCGGCCCGATTTGCTCCCGGAATGACTGTGACCGGGTTGGTCCGCAGCCGGAAGCCATACGGAACGTTTATCGAACTGACCCCAAATCTTGCCGGCCTCGCCGACCAAACAGAAGGAATCAAAGAAAACGACGCCGTTGCTGTGTACTGCAAAGCGATACAGCCAGACCGCATGAAAGTAAAACTCAACATACTCCAGCGGCTGGGAGAAGCAACAACTCCCCCTCCCCTTTTCTATTCTATCACATCCGGTCAACTCTCCCACTGGGTCTATTCTCCCCCAGATTGGAACGGCCCTGAGATCGGCACAACGTTTGATTAGACTTCCCCTTTGATGAGGTCCCAATACCGTTTTGCCGCCTGCTCCGTTTTGTTTTCGCCGTACTCATAATATTTCTTGCCCACCAGATCATCTGGGATATATTGTTGTTTGACATAGTGATGGGGATAGTTGTGGGCGTAGTGATACCCTTGGCCATGTCCCAGCTTCTCTGCGCCGCCGTAATGGCAGTCCCGCAAGATCACGGGGACTTGCCCGCCTTTTCCCTTTCGCACATCGGCCATAGCCTGATCAATGGCCATGATCGCGCTGTTGGATTTTGGGGCTGTCGCTAAAAAAATCACAGCTTCTGCTAAGGGGATACGAGCTTCCGGAAGGCCCAGCATATTGGCGCTGTCAACGCAGGCTTTTACAATGGGAACTGCCTGAGGATAAGCCAAGCCCACATCCTCACTGGCAATGACCATCAAACGGCGACAGGGAGAGATCAGGTCACCGGATTCCAGCAGGCGAGCCAGATAGTGAATGGCCGCGTCCGGATCTGAGCCACGGATGGACTTCTGAAAGGCCGACAGAATATCATAGTGCACATCGCCGTCCCTGTCGTAGCGGTTGGCGGAACGTTGGGCCACCTCTTTCGTCTCTTCTAACGTCAGCTCAATTTCTCCACGGTCTTGGGCGTGGGCAGCAAAGAGAGCTTCCACCGCATTGAGTGATTTTCTGACATCACCACCACAGCTGCGGGCGATATATTCGTCGACACCATCCTCCCAATGGACCAAGCGCTGTAAGTCCTCCCCCATTCGGCGAATTCCCCTCTGAATAACAGGCCGAACATCCTCCGGTTCCAATGGTTTGAACTCAAACACTGTGGAGCGACTGAGGACGGCATTGTAGACATAGAAGTATGGATTCTCCGTCGTAGAAGCAATTAGAGTCAGCTTGCCGTTTTCCATGAACTCCAGCAACGATTGCTGCTGCTTCTTATTAAAATACTGGATCTCATCCAGATACAACACAACACCGTCTGGGGCCAACAGCGTCCCTACGTCCGCTGTAATGGCTTTAATATCCGAAAGACTGGCCGTTGTTGCATTCAGGCGGTAAAAAGGGCGATGGATACGAGCGGCAGCAATCTCTGCCACAGTTGTTTTTCCGGTACCCGATGGGCCATAAAAAATCAAATTCGGGATGGTCCCTCCCTGAATGATCCTCCGCAAGACACCCTTCTCTCCTAAGATATGCTGCTGGCCCGCCACATCATCCAGGGACTTTGGGCGCAAGCGGTCCGCCAGAGGTTGGTACATAAGCAGGTTATCTCCCTTCGCATAGGTAAAAAATAAGGAGGACGATGTAATATCGTCCTCCTTATTGTAACAGCTCAAATCATTCCCGTAAAGGGGGTGATCCTTACTCGTACATGGGGTACTTGTCGGTGATGGAGGCGACAGCCGCACGAATCTCGTCTTGCTTGGTGTCGAACTCGGTTGCGGTCTTCCAGATCAGCTGGCCGATGAGCTTCATGTCGTCCTCACGCAGGCCACGGCTGGTAGCAGCAGGAACACCGACACGGATGCCGCTGGTGACGAAGGGAGACTGAGGGTCATCGGGGATGGTGTTCTTGTTGACAGTGATGTTCACCTGATCCAGGCGTTTCTCCATCTCCTTGCCGGTAATGTCAGCCGCACGCAGATCCACCAGCATCAGATGGTTGTCAGTGCCGCCGGAAACCAGGTCGAAGCCGGAGTCCATCAGGCTCTGTGCCAGGACCTTGGCGTTCTTCAGGATCTGCTCCTGATAGGTCTTGAACTCAGGCTTCATAGCCTCACCCAGGGCAATGGCCTTGGCGGTAATGATGTGCATCAGAGGACCGCCCTGAGAGCCAGGGAAGATGGCCTTGTCGATCTTCTTAGCGTGCTCTTCCTTGCACAGGATGATGCCGCCGCGGGGACCGCGCAGGGTCTTGTGGGTCGTGGTGGTGACTACATCAGCGTAAGGCACGGGAGAGGGATGCAGGCCAGCGGCGACCAGACCGGCGATGTGGGCCATATCGACGAACAGGTAAGCACCCACTTCGTCAGCGATCTCACGGAATGCCTTAAAATCAATGATACGAGGATAAGCAGAAGCACCGGCGATGATCATCTTGGGCTTGCACTCCTTGGCGATGTCGCGGACCTTATCGTAGTCGATGCGGTGGGTCTTGGGGTCCACGCCATAAGGCACAATGTTGTAGTTGATACCGGAGTAGTTGACAGGGCTGCCGTGGGTCAGATGGCCGCCGTTATCCAGGTTCATGCCCATGACGGTGTCACCCACGTTACACAGGGCCTGATAGACTGCGTAGTTGGCAGAAGCGCCGCTGTGGGGCTGGACATTGGCGTGGTCAGCCCCAAAGAGGGCCTTTGCCCGGTCACGGGCCAGGTTTTCCACCACGTCCACGCACTCACAGCCGCCATAGTAACGCTTGCCAGGATAGCCCTCGGCGTACTTGTTGGTGAGAACGGTGGAAGCAGCGGCCAGGGTGGCCTCGCTGACGAAGTTCTCAGAGGCGATCAGCTCGATGTTTCTTCGCTGACGGTCATACTCTGCTTTGACGGCGTTGCCCACTTCGGGATCATGCTGGATCAGGAAATCGATGACTTCTTTGACCATGATACTCGCTCCTTTTTCTATGCAAAATTTGAAATGGACCAAACGGGGATATTTTCCTTGTCCGCAAGGTCATTTTTCGGAATTTCTGCTGGTTTTTTTCTATTATACTCTACTTCGAGGAAAAAACCAATGACGAATCACGCGGATTATGCTATACTAATTACACAAAAAATCCATCAAAGAGAAAAGGAATCCGCAAATTTTATGAAAACACCTGAAGACATCCAACACATCGTTGAAACTTTGAAAACACTTTATCCAGATGGCATCTGCTCGCTGCAATACCAAAAAGACTATGAGCTTCTGTTCGCCACACGCCTGTCGGCCCAATGTACTGATGAGCGCGTGAACCAGGTCACGCCGGCGCTATTCGCCCGTTTCCCTTCCCTGGAAGCCCTGGCAGCCGCAGAACCGGCAGACGTAGAGCCTTACATCCACTCCTGCGGTTTTTTCCGCGCCAAGGCAAGAGACATTGTGTTGGCCTCTCGCATGCTCTTAACAGTCTATGGCGGAAAAGTGCCCGGTACGATGGAGGAGTTATTGGCCCTGCCTGGTGTTGGCCGGAAAACCGCCAATCTGATCCTGGGCGACGTCCACCATACTCCAGGCGTCGTCGTTGCCGACACCCACTGTATCCGGATCGCAGGCCTGTTGGGGCTGACTGACGGGACAAAAGACCCAGGTAAAGTCGAAAAACAGTTGCGGGCCTGCCTGCCTCCAGAGGAATCCAATGATTTCTGTCACAGGATGGTCCTGCATGGTCGGGCTGTCTGTCGGGCACGAAAGCCGGATTGCCCCAATTGCGCTCTCCGGCCTTGGTGCGACCACTACCTTGACACAAAAGATGCAGAGGCATAACAATGGCCCGCCGAGATTCGGCGGGCCATTGTCTGCCTAATTTACTTATTTTTGTCTGCCTGATAACGCTCGTAGATGATCCGCAGACCATCCAGAATGAGCTGACCATCCACCACATCGATGAGATCAGTGTTATCTGCAATGAGCCGAGCCAGGCCACCGGTAGCAACGACGATAGCGTTCTCACCGCCGGGCATCTCCGCCTTGGTCTGGCGGATAAGGTACTCGATGGCACCGATATACCCCATGACGGAACCAGCCTGGATCTGCGCAATGGTATTCTTACCCAGGACCGATGCCGGACGGATCAATTCGATGCGGGGCAGCATAGCGGCCTGATGAAACAATGCGTCCGTAGACACGCGGATGCCAGCCAAAATACAGCCACCCAGATACTCCCCGTCAGGACTAAGGGCATCCACTGTGGTCGCCGTACCAAAGTCCAGCACCACCAGGGGCTTACCGTACTTCTCCATCGCTGCCACACAGGATACAGAACGATCCGCACCCAGGCGGTCATCTCCTTGATAACGAATCCCGGTGGAAACATCTTCGTCGATGATGATAGGCTTTTTTCCAAAGTATTTGATGATGGCACTGGTCAGAGTATACATCACCTGAGGAACCACAGAGGCAATGATAATGTCGGTGACCTGATCCATGGTCAGATCAAACCGACGGAAGTATTCGCACACCGTCAGGCCGATCTCGTCTGAGGTGCGGTTGGCATCGGTCATCAGGCGGAAGCTACCCACCAGGCGCTCCCCATCCAAAAGGCCAAACACCATGTTGGTGTTTCCCACGTCAATGGCCATGAGCATGGTCTATTCCTCCTAAGAATCACAAGGACTTTTTGTGTTTCCGGTTTATTTCTTGAGAAATAGACCAGAAAAAGGTAACGGGAAAATTTTAGCACACTTCTGTTTGTTTTTCCAGTTAAATTTTTGTTTTCTTTTCCGGGAAGGAACATCCTCTTCCTCTGCCTCATATACTGGAGCAGCAACGACAGGAAGGAGACCCTGCTATGGCATCCATTTCTGATCAACTGAAAGAAAATCCCGCTGCCAAACAGCTCTTAGCCAACCAAAAGGCCATTCGTCAACTGCTGGCAGACCCGGAAACACGCAAAGTGCTCTCATCCTTGCAGAAAAAGAACAGCGCTCAGCTGCAAGCCGCAGCGCAATCTGCCCTTCAAGGAAATTCTGCTGCACTTTCCGGCCTGCTGCAAGAGCTTTCCTCGGACCCTCAGGCCGCTCAGGCCATGCAGAAGCTGGACAAAAATCTGCACGGAACTTGACGTTCCCCTTGATCTCGCCAGAAAGGAGACTGCCCCATGGCCAGCTTGGAAGACAACTTAAACCAGCTTTTGTCAGACCCGAACGCCATGGAGCAGATCTTCTCCCTGGCAGGGAAACTTGGGATGAGCAGCGAACCATCAAGCGAACCAGAAGCGGAAGAACAGCCGCTGAGCGAACGCGAACCAGAAGCAGCAGAGCTTTCTCAGCCCCTCTTTGGCGCAGAGGGATTGGGAGGGCTGGGTAAATTGTTGGAAATTTTCCAAGGCAGCCAGCAGACTGCTCAAGAGGCAGACGCTTTGCTGGATGCCCTGCGTCCCTTCCTGCGCCAGGAACGCCAGGAAAAGCTGGACCGTGCCCGCCGCTTGGCCGGCTTATCCAAAGCTGCCCGACAGGCTTACCGACTCTGGAAGGAGGGAGAGCTGCATGTATAACGCCTATATCCCCGGCGGTGAGCCCTATGAAACAATCCCGGAGGATCACGATCCTCCGGGATTTCACCGCTTATTTGAAAAAGAAGGCAGTGCCATTTCCGGGCTGTTGAAAAAGCTCGGCCTACATAAGCTAGACAGCGGGGACCTGCTCCTGCTCCTCCTGCTCTTTCTGTTGTGGCGGGAGGGCGACTCCTTTGATTGGGTCCTTCTGGCTGCTCTGGCGCTGCTGTTTCTCCGGGATGGAGATTCATGAGGTCTCGTGAAGCACCATCCCGTTTGGTAGCGTAAAGGTCACACCAGCCGCCAACGGCGTTGTCAGTTGGATCTCTGTCATCTCGTAGGTGATCCGATCTTCAGAGCTGCTTTCCGCCGCACAGAGCAGACCGCTTTCTGTGTCGATCCAATAGCGGTCCACGCCATCCTGCCCGTTGTCGATCTCTACAAAGATGCAAGACTTATCGTTCTTTTGCTCATAAGCCGCTGATGTGATCTTCTCTGGGTCCAGTGCTAGAACATCCTCATACGTAGGAATTCGCTGGGCCAGGTCTGCCGTCTCTGCCTGGGTGCTCGTTTCCTTCCAGGTCTTGTCCCCGGCATACCAAAGGCGAAGCTTTCCGTCCCCCACCAAGCGATACTGCGTGATATCTCCAGCGGAAATGGCGGTACGAACATAACCTCCGTCTGCCCAAATTTCTATCTGACTGCCGCCGCTGCCGCCGTTCCAATAGAGACCCACGGTCAGCTGGCGGTAATAGCTTTCCGGCCGTGACAGGCTGGCGATGACTTTTTGCACCGTATCCGGCGTCACTTCTACAGGGAGAAACGCTTTCCCCTCCGCTCCGGGGATATCCTGCTCTACACTGGGTAAAACGACCTCTGGAGGCCGGTTGGTCAAAGTCGGTAAGATCAGACTGACAAAAACCGCCACCAGCACCGTCACAGCAATGGCAACGACCAAAATCGTTCGATTTTTCTGCTCCACAGAGCAGCGCACCCCCTTTCCAGATGGGTGGTTCAGACGAGAAACTCCTCCGGCGGCTGGTTCCGCAGGCCGGCGTTCCAAAGGATCGCATCAACGATACGGCGGCAGGCCTGTCCATCCCCATAGGGATTTACAGCCTTTGCCATAGCCTCATAGGCAGCAGGATCGGTGAGAAGCTTAGCAGCATGCCGATAGACAGCCTCTTCTTCCGTCCCAGCCAACAGAACAGTCCCTGCGGTCACTGCCTCCGGGCGCTCTGTTTCCCGGCGCAAAACCAGCACTGGGCGGCCTAGCGCAGGCGCTTCCTCCTGCAAACCGCCGGAGTCCGTCATCACAAAGGTCGCTCTCGCCATGAGATTATGCATCTCATCAGGGGTCAAGGGCTGGATCAAATGAATCCGGGGATGGCCGGAGAGATACTTCTTGGCCACTTCCTGAACCACCGGAGAGAGATGGACGGGATAGACCAATTCGGTCTGTGGAAAATCCTCCGCGATCCGACGCAGCGCCTTCATAATATGCTCCATCGGTTCTCCATAGTTCTCTCTGCGGTGACAGGTGACCAGGATGACTTTCTTTCCGGTATAGTCCAACTTGTTCAGCAGCTCGGTACGGAATTCGTAATCTGGGCGAACCGTAGTCTTCAACGCATCAATCACGGTATTTCCCGTAATAAAAACGCCGTCCTTGATCCCCTCCCCTGCCAGGTTTTCCCGATTGGCCTTGGTAGGGCAGAAATGGAGCTGAGCCAAGTCACCGACCAAGGTCCGGTTCATCTCCTCCGGGAAGGGCGAATAACGGTCCCAGGTCCGTAGGCCAGCCTCGACATGGCCCACTGCGATCTTCTGATAAAATGCGGCTAAGGCCCCAGAGAAGGTCGTGGTAGTGTCACCGTGGACTAAAACCAGGTCCGGTTTTTCCTGGGAAAAGACCTCTTCCATGCCCAGCAGGCACTTGCTGGTAATGGTATACAGGCTTTGACGGGCTTCCATGATGTCCAAGTCATAGTCAGGCGTAATGTCAAACAGGTGTAGCACATCGTCCAGCATCTGACGATGCTGGGCCGTAATGCAGCAAATGCTTTGGATCTCAGGTCGACTTTCCAGTTCCTTCACCAGAGGAGCCATCTTCACTGCCTCTGGACGGGTCCCGAAAATCGTCATGACTTTCAGTGGCATGGGGCATCTCCTTTTTTTCTTCTGTTTTTTCGTGACGTCCCTCGTTGTGGGAGAGGAATATCTTTCCGGCAATCAGGCCTGCCAGACACAGTGCACAAAGAAGGATCATCGCCTTGAGCGCTCCGCTGGTGGTCAGGACCACAGCGGATAGTCCTAAAATCGCACTGATCACATAAAGGATCGCCACGGCCTGCTTCTGGTTAAAGCCCATATCAATGAGGCGGTGATGCACGTGGCTGCGATCCGGAGCCATGGGGCTTTGGCCCTTAGCGATCCGGCGCAGGATGGCAAAGCAGGTATCGAACAGCGGCAAGCCCAGCATCAGGAAGGGTACCGCAAACGAAATGATCGTGTAAAACTTGAATAGGCCCTGAATAGACACCGTCGCCAGCACAAACCCCAGGAAGGTCGAGCCGGTGTCCCCCATAAAAATCTTAGCAGGGTTTAAGTTGTAGGGCATAAAACCGATACAGCCACCAGCCAGCGCAGCCATCAGTAGGGCCACGCCGCTTTCGCTGACCAGCATAGCGATGACCAGCATGGTCAGCGAGCTAATCGTTGCCACGCCTACAGCCAAACCGTCCAAGCCATCGATCAGATTGACCGCGTTGGTGATGGCCACGATCCAAATGACTGACAGCGGCACCGCCAGCTTACCCAGGACCCAGTAAGGATTGTCACTAAAAATATTGGGGTTAGACAGCACTTGGATCACGTTGCCATGCAGCACCGCAACCAAAGCAGCTACGATCTGTACCACTAGCTTCGGCTTGGCGGGCAGAGCATAAATATCATCGAAAATGCCCAGGATCACAATGATCACCCCACCCAGCAGCATCCCTCTTAGGGAAGAGCTCATAGGGACAAACAGCAAGGTACTCAGCAAAAAGCCCAGAAAGATCGCCAGACCGCCCATCCGAGGGATAGGGTGGTCATGCATCCGGCGGCCATCTTTGGGAACGTCCACCGCACCCACGATCTGGGCCAGGGATTTCACCACCGGGGTAGTGATAAATGCGATCAGCAGAGCCGACACCAGCGCAGCCGCAATGCGGGCGATGGCCGACAATTCCATTGTCATTCTATCGTACACTCCTTTTACAGGTCAGCGCGGGATCAGCGGGGGGCAAAGCCCACCTTTTTATGGACCTTCCGCAGGGTCCGATTGGCCAGCGCCGCAGCCTTTTCTGCGCCCTGACGATAAAGTGTTTCCAGATAGCCTTTGTCACCCAGCAGACGCTCTGTCTCCTCTCGGATCGGGCGCAGTGCTTCGACCACAGCTTCGCCGACGGCTGGCTTAAAGACACCATAGCCCTTGCCATTGAACTCGTTCTCTACCGCCTCAGGCGTCATACCCGTTACGGCAGAATAGATCTCAATGAGGTTCGTCACGCCGGGCTTTTCGGGGGAACGATAGATACCGCCCTCGCTGTCGGTGATGGCCCGCTTGAACTTGCGCATGATAGCTTCAGGCTTATCCATGACCAAAACGAAAGAATTTTCGTTGGGGCTGGACTTGCTCATCTTCTTTTCCGGCTCAGACAGGGACATCACGCGGGCTGCCACCTTGGGGATATAAGCTTCCGGCATGGTGAACACATCACCATAGATGCCATTGAAGCGCTGGGCGATGTTCCGGGTGATCTCCACGTGCTGGCGCTGATCCTCTCCTACAGGCACCAGGTCGGCCTGGTAGAGCAGAATATCCGCTGCCATGAGGCTAGGGTAAGTAAACAGGCCAGCATTCACATTATCTGCGTGGGACGCAGACTTATCCTTAAACTGGGTCATACGGCTCAGCTCGCCGAACATGGTGTAGCAGTTCAGCACCCAAGCCAGCTCTGCATGCTGGGGCACATGAGACTGGATGAAGATGATGCTCTTCTCCGGGTCTAGGCCACAGGCGATGAACTGGGCATACAGTTCCAGGGACTGGCGGCGCAGGGCAGCCGGGTCCTGGCGAACGGTGATGGCGTGCTCATCGGCAACGCAGTAGATGGCATTATAATCGTCCTGCAGTGCCACCCAGTTGCGCAGAGCACCCAGATAGTTGCCCAGGGTGATCCGTCCGCTGGGCTGCGTGGCGCTGAAAATAATTTTCTTTTCGTGTTCCATAATACCTCCTTGGGCGGAAGAGCCCAATCTTGTCCTACAAAAGTCAGGAAGACTTGATATTTATACTGTCTTATCTTACCACAACAACCCACTGCATGCAAGAATCCATGTATAAATAAATCCCTTGACAATTCTCCTGCTGAATTTTAGAATATGAACACATACTATATTAATTTGAAATTCAGGAGGCTCTTCCTATGGATATGACCTGGTATGACGAGCTGGAGGCCCGCATCCCGAAAGGGAGCGTTCGCACCCGGTTCGCACCGTCGCCCACTGGCTACATGCATGTGGGCAATCTTCGCACCGCCTTATACACTTGGCTGATCGCCCGCAAAGCCCACGGAACCTTTATCTTCCGTCTGGAAGACACGGATCAGACTCGGCAAGTTGAGGGCGCAACCGAACTGATCTACCGCACCATGAACGAGTGTGGTCTGACCCATGATGAAGGCCCCGATGTGGGCGGTCCCGTCGGTCCTTATATTCAGACCCAGCGCCGCGGACTGTACGGCAAGTATGCCCAGCTGCTGGTCGAGAAGGGCCATGCCTACTGCTGCTTCTGCGAAAAGGCCGAGTCTGAGGAGGACAGCGGCGAGTTTGACCGGGCGGAAGATCCCTGCCGCAGCCTATCTTCTGAAGAGGCCGCGGCAAAAATTGCCGCAGGCGCCCCCTATGTCATCCGCCAGAAGATCCCCCACGAAGGCAACACGACCTTCTCCGATGCTATCTTTGGTGACATCACCGTAGAGAACAACACGCTGGACGACCAGGTCCTGATCAAGCGGGACGGCCTACCGACCTATAACTTTGCCAACGTAGTGGACGACCATCTCATGGGGATCACCCATGTGGTGCGTGGCAGCGAGTATCTCTCTTCCTCCCCGAAGTACAATTTGCTGTACGAGGCTTTTGGTTGGGAGATCCCGGTCTATGTCCACTGCTCCCCTGTCATGCGGGACGCACAGCACAAGATGTCCAAGCGGCATGGTGACCCCTCCTATGAGGATCTGCGTGCCCAGGGTTATCTGACGGATGCCATTTTGAACTATGTGGCCTTGCTGGGCTGGTCCCCCCGCGGTGAGCTGGCAGAGCAGGAATTCTTCAGCTTAGCGCAGCTGGTGGATGCCTTTGACATCACCGGTATTTCCAAGTCCCCTGCTATCTTTGACCTGGAAAAGCTGAAATATTTCAACAGCGCTTACATCAAGGACCTCTCCGCAGAAGATTTCCTGGCGGCGGCTACCCCCTATCTCCAGGAAGGGATCAAGAATCCTGCCATTGATCTGTCTCTGGTGGCTCCCCTGGTGCAGACCCGTCTGGACACCCTGACGGAGATCCCCCCCATGGTGGACTTCTTCGATACACTGCCCACCTATTCTAACGACCTTTACACCCACAAAAAGATGAAGACCAACCCGGAGAATTCTCTGGAAGCTTTACAACTGGTCCTGCCAGTCTTCCAAAGCATGGATACCTGGACCTATGACAGCATCCACGATGCACTCATCCATTTGGCTGAGGAAAACGGCCTGAAAAACGGACGGATCATGTGGCCCGTGCGTGTCGCCGTCTCTGGTAAGCCCACAACGCCCGGTGGTGCTGTGGAATTGTGCCAAATTCTAGGCAAAGAGGAAACACTTCGCCGTCTGGAATCTGGTATCCGACAGCTGACACCTCAGGCATAATTTTAACGATTTGAGAAAACCCTGGACCATTCGCTTTGATGGAAAGTCCAGGGTTTTCTTTTTCGTTTCTCCTTGATTTTTAGGCAGGGAAAAGCCCCAGGCGAAATCGCCTGGGGCTTTTGTAGACACGTTTTCTCGTGCAGAACGAGAAGCACTAAGTAGATTAGTGGCCCTTGCCGGACAGAACAGCGCCAGAGATAACGATCTTCTGGACCTGGTTGGTGCCCTCGAAGATGCAGTATGCCTTGATGTCGCGGAACATCTTCTCAACGCAGTCTTCCTTCATGTAGCCCTTGCCGCCCATCAGCTGAACAGCGTCGGTGCAGACTTCCATAGCAGCGTTGGTGGCGAACATCTTAGCCATAGCAGCTTCCTTGGAGAAGGGCAGACCCTTAGCCTGCAGGTCGTTAGCGTGGGTAACCAGCTGACGGGAAGCCTCGATCTTGGTGGCCATGTCAGCGATCATCCACTGAATGCCCTGACGCTTGGAAACGGGAGCACCGAAGGTGACTCTCTCCTTCACGAAGGCAATAGCCTCGTCCAGAGCACGACGAGCGATACCGACAGCCAGAGCGCCGACGCAAGCACGGGACTTGTCCAGGGTCTTCATAGCGAAGCCGAAGCCCTTGCCCAGGCCAGCCTCACCACCAACCAGGTTGAAAGCGGGAACACGGACGTTCTCGAACTTCAGGGAGCAGGTGGAGATGGTACGGAAGCCGCACTTGTCCTCATACTTGGTGACGGAGAAGCCGGGGGTGCTGGTGGGAACCATGAAAGCGGAGATGCCCTTGGTGCCCTTGGAAGGATCGGTCATAGCGAAGACGCAGACGATGTCAGCCTCGCCGCCGTTGGTGATGAAGCACTTCTCACCGTTGATGACCCACTCGTCGCCGTCCTTGACAGCAGTGGTCTTGACGTTGGAAGCGTCGGAACCGGACTGGGGCTCGGTCAGAGCGAAAGCAGCGTAGCCCTTGCCCTCGATGATGTGCTTAGCGAAGTACTGAACCTGCTCGGGGGTACCACCGATCAGGATGGGCTTCAGAGCCAGGTTGGTGGTCTGCATGACGGAAGCGAAGTTGCCGTCATAGTAGCCCATCTCCTCGTACATGACCTCAGCAACGTCCAGAGGAACCTTGTTGCCGCCGAACTCCTTGGGGATCTCGAAGGTGTTCAGGCCCAGCTTGAATGCCTTGTCATAAGCCTCGAAGGGGATAGCCTTGGAAGGATCGACAACCTTGTCCCAATCCAGCATGATGGGCTCGATCTCCTTCTTGGCGAACTCGCCAATGACTTCTACCCAATGCTTCTGTTCTTCAGTCAGTAACCGCATGTTAATCTACCTCCATAATAAATTCAGATTACACTGATAATCGCCCGTTCTTTGCAGAACAAGCTAAAACATTGCCTTTCCCGAAGAGACGGGGCCGGGCAATTGTTCTCAAAAAATCACCGTGAAACGCTTGTTTGAGACGATCTCATCTGAAAAAATAGATGATACATTGCCGTCCCTTTGAACAAGAATCTCACTTCGTACTTAATGATACTGCCTTATTTCAACAAAAGAAATCGGCCTAATTAACTAAATTATAAATTTCTGTACTACTTTTCCCTAGTACACCCAAATTTTGTCTCTTTTATTAGAACTGATAGCCCTCTTCCTCCAACGGAAGGATGACCTTCCGGTAAGCTCTCCACAAGAAATATCCCGCCAAAGCCCCGGCTAAAACCTCTGCCACCGGGAAGGCACACCACACCAGGTCCAGCTTTCCGGACCGGGAAAACAGATAGGCCAGCGGCAGCACGAGAACCAATTGGCGGAAGATAGCAATGGTCATGCTCAGCAGTCCCCTGCCCAACGCCTGGAACACAGAAGAGGCCACAATGGTAAAGCCGCCGATAAAAAAGCTGGTGCTCAAGATGCGCAGAGCGGGCACACCAATGGCCAGCATATCTGGCGACGCTTGGAAGATGCCAAGCAGCTGCGCAGGAAAGATCTGAAAGATGGCAATGGCAACGACCATAATGCACAGGGCAGAAATCACCGCCAAACGAATCGTTGCTGTGATCCGGTGAGGCTTTTTGGCGCCATAGTTATAGGCAATGATCGGCACCATACCGTTGTTCATGCCGATGATCGGCAGGAAGGCAAAGCCCTGGAGCTTGAAGAAAACGCCATAGACAGCCGTAGCCGTTTCCGAAAAGGCCACTAAAATCTGGTTTAGGCCAAAAATCAGGACGGAAGACACTGTCTGCAGCAGGATCGACGGAATACCTACTCCGTAAATTCGGCTGATGACTGGCTTGCTGGGGCGGAGCGTTGATAAACTAAACTGGATCTCCGGGTTTTTCCGCAGATTGTAATAAATGCCCAGCGCTGTGCCAGCCAACTGGCTGATAACCGTTGCCAGGGCAGCTCCGGCAACCCCCATTTTCGGGAAACCCAACAGGCCGAAGATCATAATGGGGTCCAGCACAAGATTCAATCCAGCGCCCACCATTTGGATCACCATGCTGTAGAACGTCTTGCCCGTGGATTGGAGTAAGCGAGACAATAAGACTTGTCCAAAGCAACCGATGGAGAGGATCGTCACGATCGACAGATAATCATGCCCAAGTGCAATAATGTTCGGGTCCTCTACCTGTACCGAAAAATAGAAGCGGGAACCCAACAGTCCCAGCAACGCAAAAACCACATAGCTGACTAAGCCTAAAAAAATGGCATTGCCAGCAACCCGGTTCGCCATGGAATAGTTTTTCTCCCCTAAATTTCGGGACAGCAGGGCATTGACACCCACGCCAGTACCAGTAGCGACCGCGATCATTAAGTTCTGCATGGGATACGCCAGTGAGACGGCCGTTAAGGCCGCCTCGCTGATGTAAGAAACAAACATGCTGTCTACCACATTATAGAGGGCCTGGATGAACATCGAGATCATCATGGGGCCGGACATGGTCAGAAGCAGCTTTGGGATGGGCATGGTGCCCATTTTATTTTCCTGGGCCGGTTGAGGCCGTTGACTCATTCTCCCACCCCTTCCGGGAAAGACAGGGCCGCATGCTTCAGCACTTCTACTGCAAAGTCCACGCCATATACACTGCTGATGGCCAGGTGATAATGGCGGGCGTCTCCCCATTTGTTCTGAGAGAAGTAATTGTAGAAGGATGCACGCTTCTTATCCTTTTTGCGGACGAACTCTTCCATATTGTTGGCCTGCTTCTCATAGACCTGTTGGGCCCGCTCGGCGCGGAAAGACAGCGGAGCATGAATGAAGACATTCAGCAGGTCTTTGCGTTCCCGCAGAACATAATCGGCACAGCGGCCCACGATCACACAGGGACCTTCACTGGCTACTTGGCGAATGATCTTGCTCTGGACCAGAAAGATCTGGTCGTTCATAGGCAACTGCTGTGCGCCCATATACAGACCATACAGGAAGCTGGTGGACTTCATCTGCTCGGTCTTTTTGATGTACTCCTCGGAAAGGCCGCTTTCTTTCGCGGCCATGAAGATCAGTTCCTTATCGTAGAAGGGAATACCAAGCTCCTTGGCCAACCGCTCACCGATGGCGCGGCCGCCGGAGCCATATTCTCTGGAAATCGTGATCACTGGTATGCTCATGGCGCTCCTCCTTTGGGTCATTGCTTCAAAAGGCCCACCAGGCCCCCAGAAAGCGGGAGCCGCGTGGGCCTTTTGAATGGTCATATTTGTGCAAGTAAGCCTATAAGCCGGGTTCTGTTTCGACAGCCATCTATCTAGGCGTACCGTTGCCAGCACGCTCCAGCCACCTCCCTGGGGAGACCGGGCCGGTCATATTCCCCTCCACGGTGTTGCTCCGAATAGAGTTTACAGCACCGAACGCTTCCACGCCGGCGGGTGAGCTCTTACCTCACCTTTCCACCCTTACCCGGTCGAAGCCGGGCGGTATCTCTCTGTTGCACTTGTCCTGAAGTCGCCTTCGGCGGGCGTTACCCGTTATTCTTGCCCTGTGGAGCCCGGACTTTCCTCACGGACGGCCTTTCGGCCTGCCCCCGCGGCTGTCCAGCTTGCTTGCAAGCTTATTTTACCCAATTCCGTCTTTCTTGTCAACAAGGTCTTTGATGACTTCCCCGGCAATGATGAGGCCTACAACAGAGGGAACAAAGGCGGTACTGCCAGGGATCTGGCGGCGCTGGACGCAGGTGCGGGCGGCATCGGGGGGGCAGATACAATTGGTATGGCAGCTGCTGGAGAGATCGTCTAAGGGGGTCATGGGTGGTTCCTGCGAATAGACGACTTTCAGATGACGGATCCCACGTTTTTTTAACTCTTTCCGCATAACACGAGCCAAGGGGCAAACACTGGTTTGATAAATATCCGCGACCTGAAAGGCCGTGGGGTCCAGTTTATTGCCTGCCCCCATAGAGCTGATGATGGGGGTCCCCGCAGCATCGGCCTGCTGGACGAGTTCTAGTTTACCGGAGACGGTGTCGATAGCATCTACGATATAGTCGTATTGGGTGAAGTCGAACTGATCCGCTGTGGCAGGCGTATAGAAACACTTGTGGGTGGTAACCTGGATGCGCGGGTCGATGTCGGCGATCCGGGCCTGGGCCGCATCGACCTTATACTGGCCAACGGTACTGCGCGTGGCAATGATCTGGCGGTTGAGATTGGTCAGACAAACTTTATCATCGTCGATGAGATCCAAAGCTCCTACCCCGCTGCGGGCCAGCGCTTCCATGGTAAAGCCCCCTACCCCACCGATGCCAAAGATGGCAACACGGGCCTTGGCCAGGCGTTCCATGCCCTCTGCGCCAAGGAGAAGTCCGGTTCGGGAATATTGATTCAGCATAGCCGCCGCTTCCTTTCTGCGTTAGTCTTCTGGATCGTCCACGGATACATCGTCATAATGCTCCAAGAAGGAGTGGCAGACACCGTGGGTCTTATAGCCTACCATGGTGTCCAAGCTGACGGCGTGGATGCTGTTGAAGATACTTTTCTCAATGTTGGGGTTGTCTCGTTTCAAGCGGCGAATGAGGACCTTGACCTCCTGGCGCTTGGACCCGCCGCCTCCATTGTCACAGATGGAGCAGTTTTCTGTAAAGCGGCAGGCGCATTGGATAAATTCCAGGTCATTATACCGCCGCCAAGCTAAAATATCATCCTCATGGACGCAGTAGAGAGGACGAATCAGCTCCATGCCCTCGAAGTTGGTGCTGTGAAGCTTGGGGAGCATGGCTTGAAGTTGGGAGCCGAAGAACATACCCATGACCGTTGTCTCAATGACATCACTGAAGTGATGGCCCAGAGCGATCTTATTGCAGCCCAACTCTTTTGCCTTGCTGTAAAGATGCCCCCGACGCATCCGAGCGCAGAGGTAGCAGGGCGAGGTATCGCTGTTGTTGGCAACTTGGAAAATATTTGTTTCAAAGATGGTGATGGGAATTTCCAACAAGGCCGCATTGCTCTCGATCTTCTGGCGGTTGATGGGATTGTACCCAGGGTCCATGACCAGATAGACCAACTCAAAGGGAAAGTCGCTGTGCCGCTGAAGCAGCTGCATGAGCTTGGCCAAGAGCATAGAATCTTTACCGCCAGAGATGCAGACAGCGATCTTATCCCCCGGCTGGATGAGTTCGTAATGCTTGATGGCATAGGTGAAGGGACGCCAGAGTTGTTTTCGGTATTTTTTATGGATACTGCGCTCGATCCATTGACATGGGGTCAGCTCTCGACTCATGGTGGACGTGGCTCCTTTCTCAGGCAAGTTCTTGGTAACAGGCGTCAAAGGCCTGTAAAAACCCAGTAATATCCTCCTGGGTGGTGCGCCAGCTCAGGCTGATGCGCCAAGAAGACAGGGCATTTTTCCGTTCCCGACTCACAGCAAAGACTGCTTTGGAAGGCAGGCCGTCGGAGGAACAAGCGGATTTCACAGAGACACATACGCCCCGCTCGGACAACGCTTTTTGGAACTGGGTCCCCTTCACACCCTGGACGCTTAGGTTCAAAATATGAGGGACTCCGCCAACAGGACTGTTGATACGGACCTTGGGGAAGGCAGACAGGGCCGTTTCCAGCTGCGTGCGCATGTCTCGAACGACCGACGTGCGCTCATCCCGGTATTCGATTGCCAGCGTCAAAGCAGTGTCAGCTGCGGCGGCTAGAGCCAGGGTCGGCGTCCCGCTGCGGTAGATCGAATCGCTTGACCCGCCATGGAATAAGGGTTCTATCACGAGTTGCTGACGTTTTAGCAGCAGGCCGCTGCCATTCAGGCCTCCAATCTTGTGGAAAGCCAGGCTCATCGTATCAAAGCCCTGGAACGTGATCGGGATGCGGCCCACAGCTTGCGTCGCGTCTACATGCAGGCGGCAATTTGGATAGTCCTTCAAAATCTCTCTGATCTCCTCCAAGGGCTGGATCGTCCCTAGCTCACTGTCCACTGCGGTCACAACTAAGAGGATGGTATCCGGCCGTAGAAGCTCCCGAAGCTGGTCGGTATCAATGCTCCCATCCCGCCGGATGTCCAAAAGGTCGATCTCGTAGCCCTGTTGCTGGAGAGCCGTCAAACTGCCGCCGACGGAGGCGTGCTCCAATTGGGTGGAGAGAATATGTTTGCCCAGGTGGCGGTTGGCCCTGGCGATGCCCTTTAGGGCCAAATTGTTGGCCTCTGTCGCGCCAGAGGTATACAACACTTCCGTGGGCTTGGCTCCCAGCAGAGATGCAATGTGCTCCGTCATCTCGGCCAGCAACTCCCGTGCAGCTTGTCCAGCAAGATGGCTGCTGTTTGGGTTGCCGGGATAGTCCATTTCTACGGCACAAAAGCGGGATAAAACCGCCGGGTCCACAGGGTGGTTCGCAGCGTAGTCCAGGTAGATCATCGTTTTCTCTCCCCCTTTTTCGGGGTGTTTCCCCCTAAACTGGTTGGTTTCAACGTCTGGTATCATAGCATCCGCATCTTTCCCTGTCAACAAGACATCTGGATTTTCAAGGATTTTACCGATAGAATCAGTAGGATTTACATTGACTTCTGTTTTTCCCTTCCGTATAATGGGGCTACTACATCATTCCGCAGGAGGTCTTGTCCCATGGAAGTTACGCAAGCCACCCTCTCCGCCCTACGACGGGAGCTGCATCGTTATCCGGAGCTGGCATTGGAAGAGCATCACACCGCCCAAGTCATCGAGCGGGAGCTGGACAAAGCTGGTGTCCCCCATCGGCGCATTGGGGCCACCGGTGTTCTGGCCACGCTGACCGGAGGAAAGGGGCCGGGACCTATCGTCGCGCTCCGTGCGGACATCGACGCACTGCCCATGCAGGAGCGGCATGAGACGGACTATTGCAGCCAGGTAGACGGAAAAATGCACGCCTGCGGCCACGACGCCCACACCGCCATGCTGATCGGTGCCGCGCAGACGCTGGCCGCTCGGCGGGATGCTCTTCGGGGAGAGATCCGCTTCTGCTTCCAACCTGGAGAAGAGACCGGAAAAGGGGCGGAGGATTTCCTGGCCGCTGGATGCCTGCATGGGGTCAGCCGGGTCTTTGGACTTCACGTGGCCCCAGAGCTAACGGTGGGGACCATCGGCGTGACACCAGGTCTGAACAAAGCCGCCGTTGATGGGTTTCACATCATCATACACGGGAAGTCAGCTCATGTCTCTACCCCACAGCTAGGGGTAGACGCACTGTATATCGCCAGCCATATCGTCGTGGCGTTACAGGCCCAGGTCGCCAGACGGACCTCCCCCATGGAACCAGTCATCCTGGGCATCGGAAAATTCCAGAGCGGCACGACCTACAATGCGTTGGCCGAACGCGCTGTATTGGAGGGAACGACCCGCACCATTTCTCCCGAAGCCAGGCAGCGAACCCGGAGACAAGTAGAAGAGACCGCACAGCAGATCGCCGCGCTGTATGGCGGCACGGCAGAGGTCATTTTGGATGATATTTGCTCGGCACTGGTGAACGACCCCGGAGCAGCTGCCGAAGTCGCAAACATGATCCACAACCAGCAGCCGGAGCTTCTTGTGGATGACCACCGGCCTCTGACCTTGAGCGGTGACAACTTCTCGGAATATCTGCTGCAAGTACCCGGTGTTTATGCCTACCTGGGCTGTTCCCACCCGGACAAGCCAGAGACGCACTTCCCCATTCATCACAACAGTTTTGATCTGGATGAGGCTGCTCTGCCTATCGGTACCTGGCTCTATACAGCCTGCGCCCAGACCTGGCTGGAAACCCTGTCACAACACGTATGATCTGATCGTTTTTCCAGACAAAAACGGAGCGGAACCCTGCCATTGTGGTGGATTCCGCTCCGTCTGTTTTTTGTAGGTGGTTCTACGCCAAGATCAGCCCCGATAGCGCAGAGCCTCGCGGCGCTTGTGCTCGCTGCGGGCGTGGTAACGGTCGATGATGGTCTTGTCAGCCTCGTCGGCCTCGCCGGTGGTGATGTACTTGTCGATGGCGGCATAGGTCACGCCCATGTCCTGCTCGTCGGTCTGGCCCTCGAAGAGGCCAGCCGAAGGCGCCTTGGTGATGATGGACTGAGGGGCATTCAGATACCGCAGGAACTCGAAGATCTCCGTGGCGGTCAGGTCTGCGATGGGGTTCAGGTCAAAGGCTCCATCGCCCCACTTGGTAAAGTAACCCATGTAATACTCGCTGGCGTTGCCGGTGCCCGCCACCAGGCGCTTTTCGCTGGCAGCGACGGCATACAGGGTGATCATGCGCAGGCGGGGGGCAATGTTGCTGATGGCGCTGTCGTTCAGGGTGGTGATGGCGGAGAGATTCTCCATAGCCAGCTCCTTCTGGGCGGTCAGGTCGATCACGCGGGTCTTGATGCCAAACTGGTCCGCAACCTCCATGCCGTCATCTTTGTCGATGGTAAAGTTCCGCTTAGAGCTGCAAGGCATGATGATGCCCTCGGTGTTCTCGCAGGCCATCTTGCACAGGATGCCCACCAGGGCAGAGTCTTTTCCGCCGCTGTTGCCAAAAATGATGCCCTCCACATGGGCAGCAGCGACAGCGTCCTTGATAAACTGGACCCGCTTTTGGGTCTCTTCCGCATAGTTTCTCATGTACGTATTTTCTCTCCTTATTACTCCACTGCCACAACTCACTCTACTGTGACAGATTTGGCCAGGTTCTTCGGCTTGTCGATGGCGCACCCATTGGCCTTTGCCACGTAGTAAGCAAACAGCTGTAAGGGCACGATCTCCGGCAGGGTGTTGAAGATCTCCTTGGTCCGAGGCACAAAGATCACATCGTCAGCCTCGGCAAAGATCTGACGGTTGCCCTCCAGGACCACAGCCAGGACCTGGGCACCGCGGGCCTTGACCTCTTTGATGTTGCTCATCATCTTGTCGAACAGGGTCTCATAGCAGGCCAGGGCGACCACAGGGCGCCCCTTTTCGATCAAGGCAATGGTCCCGTGCTTTAGCTCGCCGGCAGCGTAAGCCTCGGAATGGAGATAGGAAATCTCCTTGAGCTTCAGAGACCCCTCCATGCTGGCAGCATAGTCCAGATTCCGACCGATGAAGAACACATCGTTGTGGCTGTGATACTTCTCCGCCAGGGCAGGCAGATTGGGGTTGAGGTCGATGGAACGCTGGATCAGGCTGGGGAACTGGAGAATGGCATCGACCAATTCCTTGTTCTGGGCATCATCCAGGCGGCCCAGGCGGCGGGCCAGGTAGACAGCCAGCATATCCATCACGGCGACCTGAGTGGTATACCCCTTGGTGGTGGCCACGGCGATCTCCGGGCCAGCCCAGGTATAGACCACGTCGTCGGCCAGCTTGGCAATGGTGCTGCCCACCACGTTCACGATGGCCAGCACGCGGGCCCCACGGGCCTTGCACTCCTTCATGGCGGCGATGGTATCCGCCGTCTCGCCGGACTGAGAGACGACCACCAGCAGGGTGTGCTCATCCACCAAGGGGTTGCGGTAGCGCAGCTCGGAAGCCAGGTCGGCCTCCACAGGGATGCGGCACAGCTCCTCGATGACGTATTTGCCCACACTGCCGGCATAGAACGCCGAGCCGCAGGCGGTGATCATAATTTTGTTGATCTGCTTCAGGTCCTCATCGGAGAGGGAGAAGTCATCCAGGACGATCTCCCCGTCTTTGATGCGGGGCTCGATGGTAGACTTGATGGCGTGGGGCTGCTCCATGATCTCTTTGAGCATGAAGTGCTCGTAGCCGCCCTTTTCGGCGGCGGCGATGTCCCAAGCGATCCGGGTCACGGCCTTTTCCAGGACCTTGCCCGTGGTGTCATAGATGGTAATATTTTCGGGGGTGATGTCGGCGATCTCGCCGTCCTCCATGTAAATGACATTCTTGGTGTGTGCCACGAGCGCAGTCACGTCAGAGGCAAAGTAGTTTTCTCCGATGCCCACACCCACGATCAGAGGGGCGGACTGGCGGGCAGCGACAATGCGGCCACCCTCTTCCGAGCAGAGAATGCCCAGGGCATACGCACCTTCCAGGCGAGAGATCGTCTTGAGAACGGCCTTTTTCAGGTCGCCCTCATAGTACATGTCCATGAGATGGACAATGACTTCCGTGTCCGTTTCACTCTTGAACTGGAAGCCCTTGCCCTTCAGCTCTTCCCGGAGCTGCGCATAGTTTTCAATGATGCCATTGTGGACCACGGCAAACTTATTGTCATTGCTCATGTGAGGGTGCGCATTGACGTCCGTAGGCTCCCCGTGGGTGGCCCAGCGGGTGTGTCCGATGCCGGCGTGGCCGGGCAGGGCTGCGCCGCCCTTGATCTTGGCATCCAGGTTTTTGATCATGCCGCTGGCCTTGACCATGTGGATGCCAGTCTCCCCCAGCACCGCGATGCCGGCGGAGTCATATCCTCTATATTCCAGTTTTTTCAGCCCATCCAGCAAAATGGGGGCTGCGTTCTGGCTGCCGGTAAAACCGACGATTCCACACATAGGTGTATCCTCCTTATTTTTCCGCAGACTTTGCCAGCAGGCGGCTCATGACCTCCTGATAGGCATCCTCCACGTTCCCCAGATCCCGACGGAAGCGGTCCTTATCCAGCTTCTCGTTGGTGTCCTTATCCCACAGGCGGCAGGTGTCGGGGGAGATCTCATCGGCCAGAATGATGGTGCCGTCACTGGTCCGGCCAAACTCCAGCTTAAAGTCCACCAGCTTGATGCCCACGGTCAGGAAGAACTCCTGGAGCACCTCGTCGACCTTGAAGGACAGGCGGATGATGGTGTCGATCTCTTCCTTGGTGGCCAGCTTCAGGGCCAGCGCATGGTAAGAGTTGATGAGGGGGTCGCCCAGATCGTCGTTCTTGTAGGAGAACTCGATGGTGGGATGCTCGAACACGATGCCCTCTTCTACGCCGTAGTTCGAGGCAAAGTGGCCAGCAGAAATATTGCGGATGATGACCTCCAGAGGAACGATCTCCACCTTTTTGACCACGGTCTCCCGGTCGTTCAGCTCCTCCACGAAATGGGTGGGGACGCCGTGCTTTTCCAGCATCTGCATGAGCAGGTTGGTCATGCGGTTGTTGATGGAGCCTTTGCCCAGGATGGTGCCCTTCTTCTGGCCGTTGAAGGCCGTTGCGTCATCCTTGTACTCCACGATGAAGCGTTCGGGATCATCGGTGCGAAACACTTTCTTAGCTTTTCCTTCGTAGATCTGTTCCAGCTTTTTCATTGTTGATCGACCCTTTCTATCTGGTTCTTCCTTGCAGCGGGCCTAACGCCTGCGCGTGTTCTGTTTGGATATATACGTATGTATTTTCCCACAAATGGGGGCGTTTTGCAATGGGTCTGCCCCCTACTGGGGCAATTTTTTCTGATTTTTTCACGATGTTACCAAGTGAAGCGAGAAAATCGGCGGCCATCCCGTCCAAATGCTGTGAGATGTTTGGAAGGCTTTCTTTTTTTAGTAAAGAAAAGCAGCAAAGAGCGACTTTTTTCTTGACAGGTTAGCCTGGAGATATTATACTTTTAATAAGCGGGCGAGTGCTTCGGAATCGAGGCTTACTGGTCCTTTTTTCATGTGAAAGGGGAATTTGACCGTATGAGCAAATATACCAAAGAAGATATTATCCGCATGGTGGAGGAGGAAGGCGTCGACTTCATCCGCATGCAGTTTACCGATATGTTCGGCCAGGCAAAGAACGTGGCCATCACCGCCTCCCAGATCCGGAAGGCTGTGAGCAACCAGATCTCCATCGACGGCAGCTCCATCGAGGGCTTCACCCGTATCCATGAGTCTGACCAGTACCTCTACCCCGATCTGGACACGTTTACCATCCTGTCCTGGTACGAGCAGCAGGGTAAGGTGGCCCGCCTCATCTGCGACGTGTGCAACCCCGACGGCACCCCCTTTATCGGCGATCCCCGCGGCGCTTTGAAGCGCACCTTGAAGCGGGCGGCTGACATGGGCTACACCTTCAACGTTGGCCCTGAGTGCGAGTTCTTCCTGTTCGAGATCGACAAGGACGGCAAGCCCACCACCAAGACCGGCGACGAGGCCGGCTACTTCGACCTGGGCCCCATCGACCACGGTGACTACACCCGCCGGGAGATCTGCCTGGCCCTGGAAGCCCTGGGCTTTGAGATCGAAGCCTCTCACCACGAGTGCGCCGCCGGCCAGCATGAGATCGACTTTAAGTATGCCGATGCACTCAACGCCGCCGACAACATCATCACCTTCAAGCAGACAGTCAAGAAGATCGCCTACGCCAACGGCCTGCATGCTACCTTCATGCCCAAGCCCATCTATGGCACGGCCGGCTCCGGCATGCACATCAATATGTCTCTCTTCAAGGACGGCAAGAACGTCTTCTTTGATCCCGACGGCGAGCGCAAACTCTCGAAGGACGCCTATCATTTCATCGCAGGTCTGCTGACCCACGTCAAGGGGATGACCGCCATCACCAATCCGTTGGTGAACTCCTATAAGCGTCTGGTGCCCGGCTATGAGGCTCCCTGCTATCTGGCTTGGTCTGCTTCTAACCGCTCCGCCCTCATTCGCATCCCCGCTGCCCGCGGCCAGTCCACCCGCGTAGAGCTGCGGAACCCCGACCCCTCCTGCAATCCCTACCTGGCTTTGGCTGTGTGCCTGGCTGCCGGTCTGGACGGCATCGAGCGGGAGCTGGAGCCCCCCGCAGAGATCACCGAAAACATCTTCGAGATGAACGAGACCCAGCGTGCCGCCTGCGGCATCGAGGACCTGCCCGATTCCCTGGAGCACGCCCTGGATTCCTTGCAGGCCGATCCTCTCATGGCCGAGGTCCTGGGGCCGCACATCTACGCCCAGTTCATCGCCGGAAAGAAAAAAGAGTGGGAAGAGTATTGCACTCGTGTTTCCAGCTGGGAGATCGCCAAGTACATGGTCATGTATTAAGCTTTGTGCCCAAAACCGGGAGAAACCGACGTTGGTTTCCCCCGGTTTTTTGTAGGCTTCTCTAGGTTTGTATATTTATTCGTATATTTTTCGTAATATGCATATATATAGTAAGTTTCGCCAAAATAAGTGAAAATTTACCCATATCCTTTTCTCATAGCGCAGTGAGATGATGATTGACGGCAGGGGGATTTTCCGCTATACTTAACTGTTAGAAAATTGCGTATTTGATAGGTCATTCCCCAAGCGCAAGCGTTAGATTCCAGATAAAATGGATGGAGGGACACGATGAAAAAAGCATATCTCTACTTAGCAAACGGCCAGGTCCTGGAGGGGCAGAGTTTCGGCGCCTCCGGCACCGCCATCGGCGAGTTGGTCTTCACCACCGGCATGACCGGGTGCGTGGAAAGCCTGACCGACCCCAGCTACTATGGTCAGCTGGTGGTATACACCTTCCCGCAGTTCGGCAACTACGGCATCTGTCGCAAGGACATGGAAAGCCCCCACTGCCAGATGGGCGGCGTAGTCGTCCGGGAATACTGTCAGGAGCCCTCCAACTTCCGCTGTGACGCCACGGTGGACACCTTTTTGAAGGAGCAGAACGTGGTGGGCATCGCCGGGGTGGACACCCGGATGCTGACCCAGATAATCCGGGACGGCGGCGTGATGAACGCCATCATCACCACAGAGGAGACGAAGCCCGACCTGGAGGTCCTCAAGACCTATCGGGTGAAGCAGTCCGTGGAGAACACCAGCACCAAAGAGGCGTATGACATTCCCGCCCAGGGCGAAGAAAAGTTCTCTGTGGCCCTGCTGGACTACGGCGCAAAGGGCAGCATCCCCAACTCCCTGACAGCCAGAGGCTGCAAAGTGACCATTTATCCCTATAACACCCCCGCAGAAGAAATTCTTGCCGCCGGACACGACGGCGTGATGCTGTCCAACGGCCCCGGCGACCCTGCCGACAATACGTTCTGCATCGAGCAGATCCAGAAGCTCTTTGGCAAGATCCCCATGTTCGGCATCTGCCTGGGACACCAGATGATGGCACTGGCCGCCGGCGCCAAGACCAAGAAGCTCAAGTTCGGCCACCGCGGCGCCAACCAGCCCGCCATGGACCTGACCACTGGCTCCGTGGTCATCACCAGCCAGAACCACGGCTATGCCGTGGACGAGTCCACCCTGGCCGGGACCGAAGGCAAGCTACGCTACATCAACGTCAACGACCGCACCTGCGAGGGCGTGGATTACCCCGCCTACCATGCCTTCTCGCTCCAGTTCCACCCCGAAGCCCACGGCGGCCCGCTGGACTGCCAGACTGCTTTTGACCGCTTTACTGATATGATGAAGGAGGGCTTGTAATGCCGAAGGATACATCCATCAAGAAGGTACTCGTCATCGGTTCCGGCCCCATCGTGATCGGCCAGGCCGCTGAGTTTGACTACGCCGGCACCCAGGCCTGCCGGGTCCTGAAGCAGGAGGGCGTGGAGACGGTGCTGGTCAACTCCAACCCTGCCACCATTATGACCGACAGCGCCATGGCGGACGCAGTCTATCTGGAACCTCTGACCAGCGAAACCATCAAGCGCATCATCCTGGAGACGAAGCCAGACAGTCTGCTGGCTGGCCTGGGCGGTCAGACCGGTCTGACCATCGCCATGGAGCTGGCCCACGAAGGCTTTTTGAGAGAGCACAACGTGCGGCTCATCGGCACCAACGCCGACGCCATCGACAAAGCCGAGGACCGACAGCTCTTTAAGGACGCCATGGCCCGCATCGGTCAGCCCACCATCCCCTCTGACACCGCCCATGACATCGAGACCTGCGTAGCCATCGCCAACCGCATCGGCTACCCTGTCATCGTGCGGCCTGCCTTCACCCTGGGCGGCGGCGGCGGCGGCGTGGCCTACAACGAGGAAGAGCTGCGGGAGGTCGGTGCCGTTGGCCTGGACTACTCCCCCATCACACAGGTCCTGATCGAAAAGTACATCTTCGGCTGGAAAGAGATTGAGTTCGAGGTCATGCGCGACCACAAGGGCACGGCCATTACGATCTGCTCCATGGAGAACTTTGACCCCGTAGGCATCCACACCGGCGACTCTATCGTCGTGGCCCCCGCGCTGACTCTGGCGGACAAAGAGTATCAGATGCTCCGCTCTGCCGCATTGAAGATCATCGAGGAGATGGGCATCGAGGGCGGCTGTAACTGCCAGTTCGCCCTGAACCCCGACAGCTTTGAGTATGCCGTCATCGAGGTCAACCCCAGAGTCTCCCGTTCCTCCGCGCTGGCTTCCAAGGCCACCGGCTACCCCATCGCCAAGATCACAGCCAAGATTGCCCTGGGTTATTCCCTGGACGAGATCAAGAACGACGTGACCGGCGAAACCTACGCCTGCTTCGAGCCTGCGGTGGACTATGTGGTGGTCAAGTTCCCCAAGTGGCCCTTCGATAAGTTCCACGGGGCCAGCCGGAAGCTTGGCTCCCAGATGAAGGCCACCGGTGAGGTCATGTCCATTGAGCATACCTTTGAGGCTGCGCTGATGAAGGCCGTGCGCGGCGCGGAAATCAAGCTGGACAGCCTGCACTACAACGACACCACCGGCCGCAGCCTGGACGAGCGGCTGGCTTCCATGGATGACCTGCGTCTGTTCACCATCTTTGAGGCCCTGACCCAGGGCGTGAGCGTGGAGCACATCCATGACATCACCAAGATCGACGAGTGGTTCATCTGCAAGCTGAAGAACCTGGTCGATTACGAAGCTAAGATCAAGAACACCATGACCGACGCGCTGTATCTCCAGGGCAAAAAGTACGGCTACCTGGACAAGACCTTGGCTCGGCTGGCTGGCGTGGCAGAGAGTGCGCTCCCCCACCGCCTGCCCAGCTATAAGATGGTCGATACCTGCGCGGCAGAGTTCCAGGCCCAGACCCCCTATTTCTATGCCACCTTCGACGACCTGTGCGACGCACGGAACTTCCCCAGAGACGGGCGGGACACCGTCATCGTGCTCGGTTCCGGCCCCATCCGCATCGGTCAGGGCATTGAGTTCGATTACAGCTCCGTCCACTGCGTCCAGACCTTGAAGCAGTTGGGCTATGACGTGGTCATCATCAACAACAACCCTGAAACGGTTTCCACCGACTATGACACGGCGGACCGACTGTACTTTGAGCCTCTGACCCCTGAGGATGTCATGGGGGTCATCGAGGTCGAAAAGCCTGTGGGCGTCGTGGTCGCTTTCGGCGGCCAGACAGCCATCTCCCTGACCGAATATCTGGACAAGCACGGCATCACCATCCTGGGTACCTCTGCCGACGGCATTGACATGGCCGAGGACCGCGGCCGGTTCGACGCTCTGCTGGAAGACCTGAACATCCGCCGCCCCAAGGGCATGAGTGTGACCAACCTGGAGGAGGCCCTGATTGCTTCCGAGAAGCTGGGCTTCCCTGTGCTGCTGCGTCCCTCCTATGTCATCGGTGGCCAGAACATGGTCATTGCCCACGGCAAGGAAGACGTGGAGAAGTACATGGGCGTCATCCTGTCCGGCGGCATCAAGAACGACGTGCTGGTGGACAAGTATATGCCCGGCACCGAGCTGGAAGTGGATGTGATCTCCGACGGCACGGACGTGCTGATGCCCGGCATCATGGAACACATTGAGCGGGCCGGCGTCCACAGCGGCGACTCCATTGCCGTGTATCCGCCTTACAGCCTGACGGATAAGATGATGCAGATCGTCGTGGACTGCTCCGAAAAGCTGGCCCTGGCACTGGGCACCAAGGGCCTGGTGAACATCCAGTACCTGGTCTATCAGGGGGAGCTGTTCGTCATTGAGGTCAACCCCCGTGCCTCCCGTACCATCCCCTATCTGAGCAAGGTCACCGGCATCCCCATGGTGGATCTGGCCACGAAAATCATGATGGGTGCTACCCTGAAGGAGCTGGGCTATGGCTCCGGTCTGTGCAAGGTGCCGCCTTACTATGCAGTCAAAGTTCCTGTCTTCTCCTTCGAGAAGATCACGGATGCCAACGCCGTGCTCGGCCCCGAAATGAAGTCCACCGGCGAAGTCCTGGGCCTGGGCCGGACCTTCAACGAAGCCATTTTCAAGGGCTTTGCCGCCGCAGGCTACGCCCATGCCGCCGGCAAGGGCGTCCTCATCAGCGTGGAGAACCACGAGCTGCCGGAGGTCGTCGGCCTGGCGAAAAAATTTGACGACTTGAAGATGCCGATGTACGCCACGGCAGACACGGCAAACGCCATCCGCTCCCTGGGTATCCAGGTTCACGAAGTGCCCGACATCGTGCCCGGCTCCGAGGCTTACCAGCTCATGGAGGACGGTACGATCGGCCTCATCATCTACACCGGCGCATTGTATGACGACACCATTCAGGAATACATCGAGCTGCACCGCGAGGCCGTGCGTCACTCCATCCCCTCCATCACCGCGCTGGACACGGCCAATGCTATGGCGAACATGATCGCCAGCCGCTTCCACCTGTTCAACACCGAGCTTGTGGACCTGAACAACATGCGGAAGGAGCGCCAGCTGCTGCCCTTTGCCAAGATGCAGGGCTGCGGCAACGACTACATCTTCTTCGACAACCGCGACGGCAAGATCACCAGCCCCGGCTCTCTGTGCGTGAGCCTGTGCGACCGGCACTATGGCATCGGCGGCTACGGCATCGTCCTCATTGAGGATTCTGACATTGCAGACGCCAAGATGCGCATCTTCAACCGGGACGGTACCGAGGGTAAGATGGCCGGTAACTCCATCCGCTGCGTGGGCAAGTATCTGTACGACAAGGGCATCGTCAAGAAGGAGTACATGACCATCGAGACGGCTGTTGGCGTAAAGAGCCTGCTGCTGTACATCCGCAACGGCAAGGCCAATACCATCAGCGTCGGCATGGGCAAGGCTGACCTGGACACCAAGAGCCTGCCCACCACCCTGCCCGGCTCGACCATCATCAACCGGCCTGTGGACATCGCAGACGGCACCTACAACATCACCTGCGCCAGCGTGGGCAACCCCCACTGCGTGGTTTTCTGTGACGATCCCTCCTCCCTGGACCTGGAAAAGCTCGGCCCGAAGTTTGAGCACGCCGCCTACTTCCCTGAGCGGATCAACACCGAGTTTGTCCGTATCGTCAACGACGACACCCTGCGGATGCGCGTCTACGAGCGCGGCAACGGCGAGACCGTGGCCTGCGGCACCGGCGCCTGCGCCGCCGTCATCGCCGCCACTGAGAACGGTTACGTGGAAAAGGGCAAGGACATCACCGTCAAGCTGGTCGGCGGCGACCTGGTGGTCAATTATTCGGACCACGAAGTCATCCTGACCGGCGACGCCGTGATGGTGTATGAGGGTGTGGTGGAGTATTGATCCTCTGCGGCCTCTCCAACTGTCAACATGAAGCATAATTCATCCTATCCTACGCCAGCCCCTGGGACTTTCCTGGGGGCTGGCGTTTTCTCTTTCCGACAAGCTATGCACCCCTCTCCCCCTTCCTTCATAGGATACAGTGTCTCCGGTCGGGCCAGTGCCCAGCCGGAGCAGAATCATCCGCAAGGAGGAACCCTGATGCTTGAGAGCTTGTTTCAGCTGGCGGGCCCGGTGCAGGCTTTGTGCGCTACGCTGATGACCTGGGCTTTGACCAGCTTGGGGGCCTGCGTGGTCTTTCTCTTACGTAAGCCCAACCGAAACGTGATGGATGCCATGCTGGGGCTGGCGGGCGGGGTGATGGTGGCAGCCTCGTTCTGGTCCCTGCTCTCCCCTTCTATTGACATGGCGGAAGAGCTGGGGATGTGTCCCTGGAGCACGGCACTGATCGGCTTTATGGGCGGCGGCTTCCTGCTGTTTTGGGGGGACCGTGCGTTTACCCATTTCAGCCAGAAACGAGAAGCTGCCGGAAAAAATGGGCGCTCCGCCGGGTTCAAGCGCTGCGCCATGCTGGTCTTTTCCATTACCTTACACAATATCCCGGAAGGGCTGGCCATCGGCGTGGCCTTTGGGTCGCTAGCCTATGGCTTGGAAGGCTCCACCGCTGTGGGCGCCTGGATGCTGGCCGTGGGCATTGGCCTGCAAAACCTGCCGGAGGGCATGGCGGTGAGCCTGCCCCTGCGCCGGGAGGGACTCTCCCCCAAAAAAGCCTTTTTTTGTGGGCAGTTGAGCGGGATCGTGGAACCCATCGCCGCCGTGCTGGGGGCGATCCTGGTGATGCATTTGCAGGTCTGCCTGCCCTTCCTGCTGGCCTTCGCCGCTGGTGCTATGATCTATGTGGTCGTAGAAGAACTCATTCCGGAAAGTCAGACCAACGAAAACAAGGACTGGATGGCCCTGTTTACCCTGGTGGGCTTTTCCCTGATGATGTGCTTGGACGTGGCCTTAGGATAGCGGGCATAGTTCCCCACCCCCACGCATAGAGTTCAGACAGTGAAGAACATTCTGGAGGCGGTCTGAACATGGAACAAAAGGAAAACCGGGTGGTCCTGCGTGGGACCGCCGCCGGGGAAGCCACCCTATCCCACCAGGTCCACGGCTTGGACTTTTATCGCTTTCCCCTCTCCGTCCCCCGGCTGTCCGGGCGGGAGGATCGGCTGAACATTCTCTTGCCTGCGCCGCCGGAGGGCAAAACCCTGCCCCAGCCTGGGGACTACTTAGAGGTGACGGGCGAGGTGCGCTCCTTCAACAACCGAAGCGGCGTGGGGAGCCGGTTGGTCATTACCGTGCTGGCGCGGTCTGTGCTGCCGGGGGTGGGAGAACCTTGCAACCAGGTCTGGTTACGGGGCACGCTTTGTAAGCCCCCGATCTTACGGCGTACCCCGCTGGGACGGGACATCTGCGACCTGCTGCTGGCGGTCAACCGCCGATACCGGCGGGCGGATTACCTGCCCTGCATCGCCTGGGGGCGGCTGGCACAGGAATGTGGCGAAATGACCACCGGGGACCCCCTGTGGCTCAACGGGCGGCTGCAAAGCCGGACCTATCTCAAAAACTTGGGCGAGGTCACGCAGGAGCGCACCGCCTTTGAGATCTCCATTTCTAGCCTGGAGCCGGTCGAAGACGTCCCCCTTTCCAGCTTACTTTGAACCATTGGAAGCGAAACGATCCTCAAAAAATCGAAGGCTTTGATCTGGCCTTCGATTTTTTGCGTTTGTTCACAGTTTATTCATAATCCTTTGATAGAATCAGGACACTTAAATTGTACGTTTTCTAACAATCTCCACGGAGGACTTCCCTATGATGAAAAAACACACCCGCGTTCTGGCCCTGGGCCTGACTTGCACGGCCCTACTCTCCCTGGCCACTCCCGCCATGGCCGCCCGCCAGAACACCAGCACGACCCCCATCTCCGCGTCCGGCACCACGTCCGTGACCATCCCCTCGGACGGCACCCTCGCCTTCTCCCAGATCGGGGAACGGGTAAAAGCAAATAATCTAACCCTGAAAGCCGCGGAGGAGAGCCTCAAGCAGGCGAAGGCGATGGACTGGGATGACGCCATTGATGAGATGGAGGACGCGATAGATAATCTTGACATTCAGATTTCGCAACTTCTGAACGGCTCCTCTGCTCAACTAGAGCAGGCTAAAAAAGATCTCGACTCCTCTCTTTCCTCTGTCATCACTTCCAAAGACGACCTTAGTGGTCTCGGAAGTGTTATCCAAAATACCATCACCGTCAGTACATTAACCACGCTCTCGCAATATGGTAAAATGCAGGCAGAAAGCCTAAAATCTACAAAAGAGTCTCTGGAAGACCAACTGGATGATCTGAAAGAGCAGAAGCAGGACTACCAGAAGACCCTGAAAGACACGGAGCGTCAAATCGACTATGCCGCTGACCAGACGATTTCCGGGGCAGAGTCTCTCTACCTGACCATCCTGTCCACCCAGCTTCAGCTGGATGGACTGAAAAACAACACGCTGGCCAGCACCCAGCGGTCTTTGAAGGAGATCGAGCTGCGCTATCAGCTGGGGCAGGTCTCCAAGCTGACCCTGACGCAGGTACAGAACGGGTATGAGAGCCTGGAATCTTCCATCACCAGCCTGGAAAACGCCGTCTCTACGCTGTACAGCTCCCTGCAATCCCTGATGGGCGACGTGCCCACGGGCAAGCTGCGGTTGCTGGACACCCCTTCTGTGACAGCCAACGAGCTGTCTTATCTGAACTATGCTCCTGACTTATCCAAGGCCAAGGAGAACAGCTACACGCTCTATACTGCGGACCGCGCCGTGGAAGATGCAGAGGACGCCATGAACGACGCCCGCCGGGATGAGGGCAAAAACAGCTATCAGTATAAAATGGCAGAGTATGCATATCAGTCCTCTATCTATAAAAAGGATGCGGCGGTGGCCAACTTTGAAGCCTCCTTCCTGAACCTCTACAAGGCCATTGCCCCGGCGCAGACGGCGCTGGCAGCAAAGCAGAGTGCGCTGGCCTATGAGCAGCAGATGTATGCTGTGGCCGAGAAGAAGTATCAGCTGGGGAATCTCTCTGCCAATGCCTTGCAGGACGCGAAGGATACGTTGGACAGCGCCCAGCGGGACGTGGAAGCGGCACAGCTGGATCTGTTTACGGCGTACCACAGCTACGACCAGGCCGTGAAGCTGGGGCTGGTCTCCAGCAGCAACGGATAAGGGCCACTTGCAGCTTTATCAGGCGGTTTGTTCAAAAAACGTTCATAATTCGGAGGGAGAATTCATAATTTATCCATATCATTCCAATATTTTGGTCACAATTCCCCTGTACTATATAACCTGTAAGCAGCAGAGATCAAAAACCTTCTGACTTAACTTACACACTCTCTTTTCTCTCTCTTTTCTCTCTTTTCAAAAAAGAACCGGCAACGATTTGGGAAGTCGTTGCCGGTTTCTTTTTCCCCCATGTTCCAAATGCTATAACAGTAATTTCTTGTACAAACATTTTCGGGTAATTTTGTCTTTCTCTTCCTATTTTTGGTTTGGAGAACGTAAAAAATTTCGACTTTTCGTTAAAAATGTCGACGTTCCCGTTGATTTTTTATGGGTGGTGTGGTAATGTGTACCTGTACATTTCTCCTTGGCCGGAAACGATTGTCGAGATTCCTGTCGTCCGTGACAGCGCTTTCAGTCAAGCAAGTCTAATTGGCTTCTGTCAATGAAAAAAGGAGACAATACCGTTATGAATTTTGAACTGAACGAACAGCAGCTTTCCATCCAAAAGATGGCCCGCGACTTTACCGAGAAAAAGGTCGCACCCAAGGTCCTGGAGCGGGACGAGACCCGCGAGTATGACCGCAGCCTGTATGAAGACCTGTGCAGCATGGGCTTCATCGGCCTGCCCTATGAAAAGGAATATGGCGGCGAGGGCCTGGGCTACATGGAGTACGCTCTGGCCATCGAGGAGATCTCTAAGGTTGACCCCTCCCTGTCCGTGTCCTTCTCCGTGGCGACCTCCCTGTACGGCGGCAGCCTGCACTTCTCCAAGGCCACCGATGAGCAGCTCAAGCGCTTCCTGCCCCCTGTCCTGAAGGGCAACCACTTGGGTTCTTTCGGCCTGACCGAGCACACCGCCGGCTCCGACGTCAGCGGTATGCTGACCTTTGCTGAGCGCAAGGGCGATGAATACATCATCAACGGCAGCAAGTGCTTCATCACCAACGGCCCTCTGTCTGATTACTTCGCCGTCTACGCTCTGACCGACCACGAGCTGGGCCCCAAGAGCATGGCTACCTTTGTCGTGGAGAAGAACACTCCGGGCTTCACCATCGGCGCCCGCCACAACACCATGGGCATCCGCAGCGCCATGGTCAGCGAGCTGCACTTCACCGACGTGCATGTGCCCGTGGCCAACATGATCTCTCCTCCCGGCGAGGGCTTCCACACCGCACTGAAGACCCTGGACGGCGGCCGCATCGGCATTGCTTCCCAGGCTCTGGGCATCGCAGAGGGCGCTTTCGAGATCGCTCGGAAGTACCTGATGGAGCGCAAGCAGTTCAAGAAGCCTCTGTACAAGAACCAGCACCTGTCCTTCCGTATGGTCGATCTGGCCACCCAGATCGAGATGGCCAAGTATATGGTGTACAAGGCAGCCTGCGACAAGGACGCTGGCAAGCCCTTCTCCCTCTCCGCCGCCAAGGCCAAGATGATCGCCGCTGAGACCGCCATGAAGGTCACCACCGATGCAGTCCAGATGCTGGGCGGCAACGGCTTTATGAAGGAGTACCACGTCGAGCGCCTGATGCGCGACGCCAAGATCACCCAGATCTATGAGGGTACCACCGAGATCCAGAAGATCGTTCTGTCCAAGCAGCTGTTCGTTTGATTCCTGTTTCGTCAGTTCCAGAAATAATATCATCCGCCGGACCTCTCACGAAGTCCGGCGGATTTTTTCAAAAAAATTTCCCTGTCTGCTTGCGCAGGCAGGGAAATTTTCATCCAGTGATTTTATTTAAGGTCTTCGTCATAGACCGCCCGGTTGCCGCCGATGAACTTGGGGCGCACACGGGCTGCCAAAACCATGGCCTCGCCGACGCGATTCTGGGTCAGGCGGACGGGTACGGCAACCTTTTTCAGGTGCATCCCGATGAGGGTGCCGCCGATGTCCAGGCCGGCATCCGCCCGGATTTCCTCCAGGGCCACAGGATGCTGGAAGCCGTGATACGCCGCCGTGGCAAAGGAACCGCCTGCCTTAGGCTGGGGCACCACGTTGCAGATGTCCGCGCCGGGAACGGCTTCGGCCTCCACGATGATGGCCCGGTTCAGATGCTCACAGCACTGGGCAGCCAAATAGATGCCCTGAGGCTGGAGGGCTTCCTGGATCCCATCATAAATGGCCTGGCCCAGCTCCGGGCTGGAGTAGCTGCCGACTTTATGGCCGGTGACTTCGCTGGTGGAGCAGCCCACCACCAGGATCTGGCCCTTCCGCAGTTTTGCCACCTGACAAATCTCCAGGGCGGCGGCCTTGGCCTCGTTCCGGACTTGCTCTAACATATACAACACCTCGACGCAATTTGATGGTTTACTGGTAGGAACAGGCCAAGATCCTGTTCCCGCAAGTTTCATTATAGCGTCCCTTCGCCTTTTGAATAGGGCCAGACGAAAAAAATTTTATAGGGTCAGTTTTGATCCGTTCTCCTCGGATGCCGGCGTGTTTTGCGGGACAGGCGACGTTTCCTGTGTCGGTTGCTCCACATGAGCAGACGGACGACCTCTGACGCGATCAAAATACCGACCCCGATCCCCAGGGCCACCAGCCCCGCTTCCTTCCCCTTTTGAAAAAACGTGCCCATATCTTCTTGGATCAAGGCGCTCATCGAATAGTACAGCGCCCCGCCGGGGAGCTGGGGCACGATGCCGGGAAGCAGGAAGATGAGGGCCGGAGCCTTTCGCACGCGGGCCAGGGCCTCTGACCAAAAGCAGACGGCCATCGAAGAGACGAGGGCAGCCAAAAACACACCCCCGCCCCCATGCAGCACCAACAGGTAAATGAGCCAGGACAGCGCCCCGCCCAGAGTCGCCAGCAGCAGATGCTTGGGCCGGACAAAGAAGAACAGGGCAAAGCCCAAGGTACCCAGCGCCCCGCAGAAGATCTGTAAGGCCCCTTGCTGTAAACTCACCATGCCAGCTGCCCTCCTAACATCAGAGAAACGACGTAGCCCACGGCGATGGCCGCTGCAATGAGCATGGCCTCGACCAGGCGCCAGATGCCAGTCAGAATATCGGAGTAGAAAAATTCTCGCACGCCCTTGACCATGGTCAGCCCCGGAATGAAGATCATGATATCCCCGATCAATACCATATCCAGGTTCACGCCAAACCCAATGGCAACACAGCCCTGAGCCAACAAGCCAGATAGGAAGCAGGCTACGGTGGTGTAAATGATCCGGTTTTGATGGTGCAACCGGCGGACCTGGGACATGAGATAGATCACAAAGCCAATAAAACCGGAAGACAGACCATCTAACAGCACTCCGCCAAAGAAAATGGCGAAGGCCCCGGCCCCCAGAATATAGCCCAACAGCTCACGCCAGGACCAACGGGTCGAGGGCCGTCTTAAGCTCAGCGGCAGGTCTGCCAGCTCCGGCGTAAACGCACAGATATAGCGGGCCGCAGCGTTGAGGGTCTCCAGGCGCTCCAGGTCCGTACCAATTTTATCGGGCAAGATCATACAGGTGCTGGTATAATGCTCCCCCGTGGGGGTCTTGACGGTAACGGCTGCCTGGCTGGCGATCACATGGGCGTCCAAGACCTCCAGGCCATACGCCCGGAAGATGCGTGCCATCGTGTTTTCTGTGCGCCAGGCTTCCGCACCGCACTCCATCATCTGACGGCCGACATCCAATGTATATTCCACCAGGTCTTCCAGCTGCGCCCTGGTCAGGGCAGGCGGCTTGGGCTGCTGATCGGGTCCCATACGCTTCCTTCCTTTCGTTTGCTTTGTCCCAAAGGGACGGACATTGATGCTCTTATATTTGCCCATCTTACCGCCATTCACTGGGAATTGCAAGAGACGAAGCCCACAGAAAGCCACGCTACACCCACGGATTTTTTAGGGGTCGCACCAGGAAATTCTTCTGTTGACGAAGTCAGCCGTGTCCTTTACAATGAGTTTGAGAATGGAAGCAAATCCAAACTATGACAAGGAGGGATCCTATGCAACCGATCTGGAACCGCGCCCAATTCAAACAAACGGGCAAGGATACATTTCTGAGCAATTACTGGCCGTTCGTCGGGGTCTGCGTTTTGCTGGCTCTGCTCTCCGGGGACCTGTTCAACCTTCAGCTTCAACAGACCTCTCGTGAGCTTGTGTCCAACAGCATTCTGATCTACGACGACCCTTCCCTGGGGAACGCAGTGGCGTATGGAGCACAGCTGCTCTCCCCCTATCTTGCACCTTTCGTAGCAGGCAGCCTGCTCCTCTCCCTGTTGGTGGTGTTCCCGCTTCAGGTTGGGGCCAGCCGTTTCTTTCTGGAGAGCAGACCAGGATATAAGGCCCCCTTCCAGCGCATCGGCCATGGTTTTGTGGAGAACTATGGCAACGTGTTCCTGACGGGCCTGTTCAAATGGCTCTTCACCCTGCTCTGGTCGCTGCTCTTCCTCATTCCCGGCATCATCCGAAGCTTTGGTTACTTCGCCGTGCCGTATATCCTGGCAGAAAACCCTAATCTGGACCACAGCCGGGCCTTGCAGCTGAGTTTGCAGATGACCAAAGGATACAAATGGGACATCTTTGTCTTAGAGCTGAGCTTTTTAGGCTGGTTCCTGCTGAGCGGGATCAGCTTCAACATTGCGGGCATTTTCTATGTGAACCCCTACTATCAGGCAACTCTGGCGGAGGCATACCGCTTCCTGCGGGAAAACGCCATGGCAAACGGCTACACAAACCGCTCTGAGCTGCCTGGGACACAGCCTCCCCTGTGGAGCGGCGGAACGGGGGTGGGCCTGTGAAGCGCATCCTCTTCTGTCTGGCTTTGCTGGCTGCCTTTGCCTTATCCGCCTGCGGAACGCAAACCGAGACGCCGGAGAACACTGCCGTTCCGATGGACGGCGACGAGGCACCGCAATATGACCCCAGCAACCCCTTGGCAAATTATTTGGACCATTCCAATCTGGATGACGAGACCCTCTCCCATGCGACCCAGAGCTTGGATGTGACCAGCGAAAGCAACGGCGTAACGGCGAAGCTCCAGCAAGCCATGGGCAGCGCCAACCTGCTATATCTGAGCCTGGAAGTGACTTATCCCGACACCGCGGAGCATTTGGGCCTACTAGACACCGCCCCCAACTTTACCCTGACCAAAACAGGGCAAACAACGCAGGACGACAGCTTTGCCAACGTAGGCAGCTCGTGGGGCTGTGACCCGGACAGCACGAGCATCACCTATCTTCTGGATGTAGAATCCTCCCATGCGATGCTGACGACCGGTCAAGAGGTGACCCTCCGCATGGAGATCCCTGCTACCGGCTCTGCTCTCTCGTTCGACTGGACGATAGAAACCTCTGCGCCGCAGGAAGAGATCGTTTTGAAAACGCAGCAAGGGGAGCAAATGGGCAGCGCGATCCTCACGCCCTTTGCGCTCTCCGCCTCCCTGAACAGCACGGATCAGGATCGAGACGCCCTGCTCTCCAGCCTGGTCCTGCTGGACAGAAATGGCGATCCTCTGATGCCAAACGAAGCCGCTGCGGCATCCAATACCGAGCCATGCCAGATATTCTTTACCTTCTCCTCGCCCTTGATGGTCGATCAGGTCGGCACGATACAGATCGGGACCTTGACCGGAACCCTCTCTTCCCCATGATGTAAGCTGAAAAAAGCCGCCCAGTCGGGCGGCTTTTTCATACGCAACTAGAAACTTAGTTCAAGAAATCCTTCAGCTTCTTGGAGCGGCTGGGGTGACGGAGCTTCCGCAGGGCCTTGGCTTCGATCTGACGGATCCGCTCACGGGTGACGTTGAACTCTTTGCCCACCTCTTCCAGCGTGCGGGTACGGCCGTCCTCAATGCCGAAGCGCAGCTTCAGAACCTTTTCCTCTCTGGGGGTCAGGGTGGAGAGGACCTCCACCAGCTGCTCTTTCAGCAGGGTGAAGGAGGCAGCCTCAGAAGGCTCGGACGCGTCCTCGTCAGGAATGAAGTCGCCCAGGTGGGAATCTTCCTCCTCGCCGATGGGGGTCTCCAGGCTGACCGGCTCCTGGGCGATCTTCAAGATCTCCCGGACCTTGTCCACGGGCATCCCCATCTCCTCGGAGATCTCCTCAGGAGAGGGATCGTGGCCCAGCTCCTGGAGGAGCTGACGGGAGACCCGGATGACCTTGTTGATCGTCTCGACCATGTGGACGGGGATGCGGATGGTCCGGGCCTGGTCGGCAATGGCGCGGGTGATGGCCTGACGGATCCACCAAGTAGCGTATGTAGAGAACTTATAGCCCTTGGTGTAGTCGAACTTCTCCACGGCCTTGATCAGGCCCAGGTTGCCCTCCTGAATGAGGTCCAGGAACAGCATGCCACGGCCCACATAGCGCTTGGCGATGGAGACGACCAGACGGAGGTTGGCCTCGGCCAGGTTCTGCTTGGCCCGCTCGCCGGCCTTGATCTCCTTTTGCAGAGAACGCTTGGTCTCTTCGTCGATCTCGATGCCCTCGGCCTCCATATCTTCCAGAGTCTTCTTGACCTCCTGGCCGCGCACCATGGTCTGGGCCAGAGCGACCTCCTGCTCGCTGGTGAGCAGGTCGACTTTACCGATCTCCTTGAGGTACATCCGCACGGGATCGTCGATGCCGAAGGAGTCCACCAGGGTGTTGGGGTCGACGATCTCCTCCTCCGGGATCTCCTCGATCTCCTCGATGGGGGGCATGTCCCCGTCAGTCAGGTCAGGCAGATAATCTTCCCCGGCAGTGTTGATGCCCATGTTTTCCAGGACGTCGTAGATGCGGTCCATCTGCTCGGATTCCAGATCCATCTCTTCCAGGGCGTCCATCAGCTCGTTGGAGGACAGACGGCCCTTTTTGCGGCCCTTGTCCAGCATCTCGCCCAGCTTCTCTGCGCCGGGCTGGCCGTTGACGATCTTCATGATCTCCTCTTTGCCGGCCTTCAGCTGCTCCTCGGTGACGTGGACTAACTTTTCCTTTTCTTTCTTCTCCGGTGCTTTCTTTTCGCTCATAGTCATCCATCTCCTTGTGATATGCTTTTTTTCTTTCGATATGTGTCACGCGCGGCCAAAAGCACCGCTTCGTCGTTGGTATTCTGCCGCCGCATGGCTTCCCGCTCGATCACCGCGCGGTAATCTATCATGGCGGCGGCGCTGTGTCCCATGGCCACAGTCTGGCCCAGGATATGGGCCAGCAGGGTGATCTCCTCCCCTTCCAGCTCCCCCTCCAGAGCGCCCAGCTGCAAAGAGCGGCCCTGGGACAGGTGCCCCAGCAAGATCCCGTAGATCTTCCCTAAGACAGGGGAAGAAAACTGGCTGGGTTCCAGGCCCTGGGTCTGGGAGACCAAGGAGCCATCCAGCATCAGCAGGCGTAAGATCCCCTCTTCGGCGCGGGCAGAACGGGGGTTCTCATAGCGCAGCTGGCGGTTTTTCGGCTGGATCTGGTTGACGGGGATCATCTCCCGTCGGGTCTGTTTTTTCTTGGCGGTTCGCAGGCGAATATCGCGGACCCGCTGGATCTCTTGCAGCAGGGCAGACTTCCCGATCCCGGTGATCTCGGAGAGCTGCCCGGCATAGACCTCCCGCTCGACCGGGCTGTCTAACTGGGCCAAGATCTCCGCACCCGCCCGGGCAAACTCTGTTTTTTGGACCGGGTCGCTCAGATCATAGTTGCTTTGCAGCTGGCGGAGGTTATACTCCACATAATTTTCCGACTGATCCAGCAGGCGGGAAAAGGCGTCCGGGCCATACTTCTTCAAAAACTCATCCGGGTCTTTGGCTCCCGTTACCCGGAGGACGCGGACCTTCAGGCCCGTCTTTTCCAGCATGGGAATGGCCCGGTTGGCCGCCTGGATGCCTGCGCTGTCGGCGTCGTAACAGATGACGACCTCTTTGGTAAAGCGGGACAGGAGCTTGGCGTGGTCCGCCGTGAGGGCCGTGCCCAAGCTGGCCACCGCGCAGTCAAAGCCACTCTGGTAGAGGGAAATGGTATCCATATATCCCTCGGTCAGAATGATGCGGCCCAGCTTCGTGTTTTTTGCCAGGTTCAGGGCAAAGAGATTGCGGCTTTTATTGAAAACCACGCTATCCGGGGAGTTGAGATACTTTGGCATCCCGTCTCCCAGAACACGGCCGCCAAAGCCGATCACATCCCCCCGCAGGTCGATGATGGGGAACATGACCCGGTTGCGAAAGCGGTCGTAGATCGCGCCCTTTTGGTTGCTCACGGCAAGGCCTGCGTCCAGCAGGTCCCGTTTGTTATACCCCTTCTGGGCCATGGCCTTGAGTAAGCTGTCCCAGCTCTCCGGGGCAAAGCCCAGGCCAAAGCGGGTGATGATCTGTTTCGATAAGCCACGGCGGCGTAAGTAATCCAACCCAGCTTGTCCCACAGGCGAAACTAGCTGGCTGTGGAAGAAGCGGGCCACCTCTTTGTTCAAGCTCAGCAGGCGAGTACGCCTGCGGCGGTTGCCCTCATCCATGTCCCCTTCCGGGAACTCCATCCCTGCGCGTTTGGCCAGGAGACGCATGGCGTCTAAAAAGGGCAGGTTCTCTACGTCCATAATGAAGGAGATCACCCCGCCCCCCTTGCCGCAACCGAAGCAGTGGTAGAGCTGGCGGTCGGGCAGAACGTGGAAGGACGGCGTTTTCTCCCCGTGGAAGGGGCACAGGCCCCAATAGCTGCCGCCTTTTGGCGTGAGGGTCACATAGTCTGAAACGATGTCCAAAATATCGCTGCGTGCAATGAGTTCGTCCTTAAAGGACGCTGGGATCGCCATCGCTCATCCCTCCCTTCTGCCGGCGCATGGCGTTACTTCACAGCCCAGGCCAAGGGCACAAAGGCTTCGTTGTATTTGGCTACTGCGTAGTGGTCGGTCATGCCGGCGATGTAATCGCAGACAGCCCGGTCGGTGCCCTCCCGCAGGCGGATGTCCTGGTAATCCGGGGGCAGCTCGTCTGGGTGTGTTTGATAGTGCTCAAACAGGCGGGCGATCATATCCTGGGCCTTTGACTCCTCTCCCTTGGCCAAGGGATTGTAGTAGACAGCCTCGAACATAAACTCCCGCAGCTTCGCCATGGCCTCGCCGCAGGCGGGCGACTGCCGGATCTCGTCCTGGCCCCGGCTGGCTTGGATCACATCTAAGGTCAGGGTGTCGATCCGCCCCCCGTGGTCAAAGCCAAGAACTTGGGAAATATCCAACGGGATGTCCAGGGGGTAGATGATGCCCCCGCGCATGGCATCGTCGATGTCGTGGTTGATGTAGGCGATCTTGTCCGCCACGCGGACGATCTGACCCTCCAGCGTCTCAGCCTTGTCTGGCCCCGTGTGGCAGAGGATGCCCCGGCGGACCTCATAGCAGAGGTTCAGGCCCTCCCCCTCCTTTTCCAGGCAGTCCACCACGCGCAAAGACTGCTCATTGTGGCGGAAGCCGCCGGGGAGGATCTCATCGAGGACCCGCTCTCCGGCGTGGCCGAAGGGGGTGTGTCCCAGGTCATGGCCCAGGGCAATGGCCTCCGTCAGGTCTTCGTTCAAAGCTAAGCCTCTGGCGATGGTCCGGGCAATGCGGGCGACCTCTAAGGTGTGGGTCATACGGGTGCGGTAGTGATCCCCCTCCGGGCGCAGGAAGACCTGCGTCTTGTGCATCAGCCGCCGGAACGCTTTGCTGTGTACGATCCGGTCAATGTCCCGCTGGTAGCAGGTGCGGATGGGGCACGGCTCGATGGGCCACAGACGGCCCTCCGACTGGACCGACAGGGCGGCGAAGGGCGACAGGGTCTTCCGCTCCCGTTCTTCTGTGATCTCACGCAGGGTCATCGTAGCTCCCTCCTTTTCAGGCAAAGAAAATTTTTCTTCGCTTGAATATACGAAAAAACAGCTGGTTTTCCTACCGGATCCTTACCTGTTCATAAAAAGTTTACACTTCCACTTGACAGGTCCTTCAAGCCGGTGTTCAGACGGAGGGCTCCTGGGTGGGAACGGCCTTGAAGACCTCCCCCAGCAGCTCCGGGGCCAGCTGCCCGGCTGTCAGCTCCGTGACCCGTGCCTCGTAGGCCGGCCACTGCTCCAGAGGGAGCAGGGCGGGGATGCGGACCTGGGCACCGTATTCGATCTCCCCCAAAATGCCTTGGACCGCAGCGATCTCCAGCTTCATGCGCTCGAACAGATTGTAGGGGCACTCGATAACGGTATCCGCCCACTGGCGGACCACCGCGACCCCAGCGGCGGTCAGGGTATCTTTGGCCGACTTGGTATACGCCCGCAGGAGGCCGCCGGTGCCCAGCAGGATCCCGCCGAAATAACGGGTCACGACGCAGCAGACGTTTTCCACGCCCTCCCGTCGGAAGACCTCTAACATAGGCTGCCCGGCGGTACCCTGGGGTTCCCCGTCGTCGGAGTAGCGGGTGATGCCGCCCTCGCGGATGAGGTAGCACCAGCAGTTGTGACGGGCGTCGTAGTATTTGGCTTTCATCTCAGCGATCTTTTCTCTGGCTTCCTCCTCCGTCTCCACGTGCCAGACGTGGCCGATGAAGCGGGAGCGCTTTTCCGAGAACTCGGTCTCGCTGTCCTGGGCTGGGATATAGTATTCTGCCATGGTCTCAGTCCTCCCAGAATTCCTTGGGGGGCTGCCAGCCCCCGGTGATGAACTCTCTGACCTGACCGGCGGTTTTTTCAGAGCAGACGGCTTCGACCTCGATGGCCTCGCCGTATTCTACCTTTTCCACCTTGGCATCCCGGTAGAGCATGTCCAACACCCCGCCCTTGTCATAGGGCAGGGAGAGGGTGACCCGGTGGAAGCCGGTGTCCAGGCGCTTGCCGATCATGGCCAGAAGTTGATCCAAGCCCTCCCCTGTCTTGGCGGAGATGGAGACGATGTCTTCACCGTGGGGACGGATGTCCCCCACATAGACATCGGACTTATTAAAAACCTCTATGCGGGGCGTCTGCTCGGCTCCCAGCTGGCGGATCAAAGACTCCACCACGTCCGCCTGCTCCCGCCACTCCGGGTTGGAGGCATCGATGACGTGAAGGATGAGGTCGGCGTAAGCCAGTTCTTCCAGCGTCGCCTTGAAGGCCTCGACCAGGTGGTGGGGCAGCTTACGGATGAAGCCAACGGTGTCGGAGATGAGAACGGTACAGGTATCGGAGATCTCTAGGGTGCGGGTGGTCGTGTCCAGGGTGTCAAAGAGTCGGTTTCGAGCGGGGATGCCCGCGTCGGTCAAGGCGTTGAGCAGGGTGGACTTACCCGCGTTGGTATAGCCCACAATGGCCACAACGGGGACCTCGTTCTTCTCCCGGCGGTCCCGCTGGACGGCCCGGACCCGACGGACCTCTTCCAGGTCCTCCGTGAGCTTAGCGATCTTGCGGCGGATGTGGCGGCGGTCCGTTTCCAGCTGGGTCTCGCCAGGGCCGCGGGTACCGATGGGCGACTTGCCGCCGGAGGCGGTCTGGCGCACCAGGTGGCCCCACATACCCGTCAGACGGGGCAGGAGGTATTTATATTGGGCCAGCTCCACCTGTAAGCGGCCCTCTTTGGTGCGGGCCCGCTGGGCGAAGATGTCTAAGATCAGACCCGCCCGGTCGATGACTTGGACGCCGATCTCCTCCGTCAGCACCCGCTGCTGGGAGGGGGAAAGCTCGTTGTCGAAGACCACCAGGTCGGCTTCCTGGGCGTGGACCAGATCGGTGACCTCGGCGACCTTGCCCTCGCCGATGAAGGTCCGGGCCTCCGGGGTATCGCGGTTCTGGAGGATGATGCCCACGCTCTCGCCGCCGGCAGTCTCCACCAGGGCGGCCAGCTCCTCCAGGGTGGTTTCACTGGCGTTGTCCTCTCGTGGCAGGCTGTCGGCATTCAGCCCCACCAGGACGGCGCGGTTTCTGGTCTCTTGGGTGTTATGATCGGTCATTGGCGGCCTCCTTCTCTTGGGATGGGTTCTCTTCGGCAGGGGTGCGGGTCAGTCCCGCACCAGCACCTGGGTGATCTCGCCCAGGTACATCCGGTGATAGTCTTTGGCTTTGTATTCTTGCAGGGCCTCGGCGTCCATGTGAGCGGGGTCCAGATCGTTCCAATAGCGCTTTTTGCAAACCAGGACCAGGTCGGCCTCCTGAATATACGGAGCCTGCCCAGCCGCGGCCACGTGGAAGCCGCAGGCAGCAAACTTATCCTCGTCCCGGCCGCTGACGGCACCGCAATAAGACAGCACCTTTTTCCACTGGGGGCCGAAGAAGGAAAGGGTAAATTCGTCAGACTGCTCGATAAATCCAAACGTATAGCGCTGGGGGCGGACATAGATGGTCGCCATGGGCTTGCGCCACAGCACGCCCAGGCCGCCCCAGCTGGCGGTCATGGTGTTGCAGTGGTCGGGCATCCCGGCGGTGATGAGCATCCAGCGGTCCCCGATGAGGGAAAAGACGTTTTCCGTCAGGGTCTTTGGGGCGATCTCGTGAAACATCATGGGTTCCTCCTCTTCACAGGAAAAATGTGCCTTCCCCTTAGTGTATGCAAAAGGGTCCCGGAGGAACCCTCGGCTTCTGGGTAGGGAATATGGAAAAACCCGTGCCGGTCAGGGCACGGGTCCAAAGACAAAAATCTTTTAGTTTTCCAAACCGAACTTTTTGTTGAAACGGCTGACGCGTCCGCCGGTATCCACCATCTTCTGCTTGCCGGTGAAGAAGGGGTGACACTTGGAGCAAACTTCGACGCGGATGTCCTTCTTGGTGGATCTGGTCTTGATCACATTACCGCAAGCACAACGAATCGTGGTCTCCTCGTAGTTGGGATGGATGCCTTCCTTCATTCGTGTTCACCTCTTTCTGATATCAAAAAATGTGCGCTCTTCAAGCGCATGACCTATGGTACCACTTTTCCAAGGAAAATGCAACTCTTTTTTCCGATTTTTTTAATTTTTTTCATTTTCCCCAGCCAAGTCGATCCCAACGCCCGGATGGAGGAACCAGAGCAGGCGGTGGACGACTGGTTTTTGCGTCAGCGTTTCCAGGGCGTAGGCGTAGGCGGCCAGCTGGCCCTGGTAGCGCTGGGCGCGGTCCTGGGCGGCGTAGGGGGGCACGCGGTCGGTTTTGAAATCAAATAAGGTAAGGCCCTCCTCCGTTTCAAACCAGCCGTCGATGACGCCTTGCAGCAAAATTTCTTCTCCGGGCAAAGCATCTGGATAGAAGCGGTTCGCATCGGCCAGGAGGGAGAAGGGATATTCCCGCTGCAAGGTCGGATTTTCCCGCAGGGCGCGGCCCAGGTCTCCGGCGAAAAAGCGGGCGACGGAAATGGGCGAGACGGACTGGGCCTGTGGTTCGGTCAGGTAGCCCTGGGCAGTCAGACGGGCCAGTTCTTCCTCCACCTCACGGGCAGAGCCGGTCTTGTCCAGCCGAATAGACTGCATGACCGTGTGCAGGGCCGTGCCCCGCTGGGCGGCGGTGAGGCCCATGGTCTCCTGGGCGAAGGTCGGGCGATAGAATGGCTCCGGTTCATCCGTCTCCTTGTCCCGCAGGAGAAACACGCCAGGCTCGTCCGGGTCCTGCTGGGCCACTTGGGTGGCGGTGATCTTGGCGGGGGTCGCGGAAGAAATGGCGTAGGGGTATTGCCATTGCAGGCGGGAGACGATCTCCTCCGGGGATAGGTCGAGGGGGCGTTGCTCTTCTGCCATGGTCCGGCGGTGGCGGCGGCCTGCCTCCTGAGAGACGGCTCCGGTGTGATATTCGATCCGCCAGGCGGGGCCTAGGGGGACGGCGGGGGGCGGCGTACCGTCCTGCCCACCCGCTTGGCGCAGGACTTCCCCCTCCGGGCGGAGCAGGGCGGCCAGCAAGACCCACTCCCCCGGCCCGGCACAGCTTTGCAGCACACGGGGATCGGCGGG